>Ga0209527_1000015_pt1 | contig 34012 bp, 28 predicted proteins | sample JacPinW_OM2H0_M2_FD_187968 | JGI IMG/M metagenome (GOLD analysis project Ga0209527, IMG submission 187968) | Forest soil microbial communities from Algoma, Ontario, Canada - Jack Pine, Ontario site 1_JW_OM2H0_M2 (SPAdes) (version 2) | ecosystem: Environmental > Terrestrial > Soil > Boreal... | reverse complement strand
GGAAATCGCCGCCCTGGGCAAAGACCGCAAGCCTCTTCCGCACTTCGCCCTGGCCACTTCCCTCAAAGCCAACGCCGTCATTCTCACCAAAACTCTCGAATCCTCCAACATCGTCGCCAAACTCAGCGGTTCCGATCCCGTTCTCAAAAATGAATTCGTCGTCCTCTCCGCGCACATCGACCACGTTGGCATCGGCGCGCCCATCAACGGCGACCGCATCTACAACGGCGCCATGGACGATGGCTCCGGCAGCGCCCTCGTCATGGACATCGCCGCAAGCCTCCAAGCGCATCCGGAAAAACTCCAGCGCTCGATTCTCTTCCTCCTCGTCACCGCTGAGGAAAAGGGCCTCCTCGGCTCCAAATATTTCGCCGCGCATCCCACCGTCGCGCCGAAATCCATCGTCGCCGACGTCAACGTGGATATGTTTCTCCCCATCGTCCCCCTGAAAATCCTCAAGATTGAAGGCATCGAAGAATCCGATCTCGGCACCCGCGCCGCGGCCATCGCACAATCCATGGGCCTGAGGCCCATCCCCGATCCCGAGCCGCTCCGCAACGCCTTTATCCGCAGCGATCAGTACAGCTTCATCAAGAAGGGAGTTCCCGCCGTCAAAGTCGACGTCGGCTTCGAACTTGGCACGCCCGAGCAAAAAATCTTCAAGGACTGGCTCACCAACCGATACCACGCTCCATCCGACGACGTGAACCAGCCCGTCGATCTCCAAGCCGCCGCGGGCTACGAGGAGTTCACGCGCCGCCTGCTCCTCGACACCGCCAACAGCGCCGCACGTCCCAACTGGAAACCCGACTCCTTCTTCCGCCGCTATGCAGCCGATTAAGTTTTGATATATTCCATTGTAGGAGGACGGATGGGACGCCCAGTGGTGCATTTCGAAATCGGATGCAAGGACAGCGCGAAGACGCAGGAATTTTATAAGAAACTTTTCGATTGGAAAATCGAAGCGATGGGACCGGCGGCGATGATTGCGGCGGAAGCTGGCGGTATCACCGGCCACATCAACGCGCTAGGCCATGACCCGCATCACTATACGATTTTCTACGTGGAGGTGGACGACGTGGCCGCCTATTTGGAAAAAGCGAAATCCCTCGGTGGAAAAATGCTTGTGCCGCCGGTGGAGATCCCCACGGGCACTTTTGCCTGGATGCAAGATCCCGAGGGCAACACTGTCGGATTGTGGAAGGCAAAGAAATAGCACGGAACTCATGAGAAGAACCACAGAGGATACAAGTGGAGCGGTCATGAACAGCATTTCAAGAATCCGGATTCTCACGATATCTATCGTGCTCGTGCTGTGCGTTCCGCTGTGGGCGGAGCGACAGGAAAAAACGGCTGAGAAGCCGACGGCCGCTTCCGTGTCGCCCGCACCGAAACCCGGCGCGGCGGAGATGGGCCGGCTGAAATTTTATCTTGGTGAATGGGAGTACACCGAGACATACCCAAAGTCGGGGTTCTCTCCGAACGGCGGGAAGAACACCGGTGTGTACACCAGCAAGCTCGGGCCGGGCGGGAATTCGCTGATCAACACGTTCCATTCGCAAGGGCCGGTCGGCGATTTTGAAGGATTGTTAGTCATGACCTGGGACGCCAGGGAAAAAGCGTACAAAGCATATGCGTTCGGGAATGATTTTCCCGGGGCGCTTGTGGAAACCGGAGCGTTTGAAGGTGATGCCCTCATTTACCGCTCGGAATTTCCCATGGAAGGCGCAACGCTGAAATTACGAAACGTCACGCGTGTCACCGGCCCGGGAACGCTCGTGAGCGAAGAATTCATGGCCATGAAAGATGCGCCAGAATCGTTGCTCGTGCGCGTGGAAGCCAGGAAGCGATAGCAGGTGCGGCTACCTACGGTGTTGCGTCTGCGCCACTATCCTTGAAACTGAGCTGAAGATAGCGGGAAGGCTTTTTCCCTGGAATCGATAGCGTTTCGAGCGAGCCCGCCTCAAGCCAAATCACTTCGCCTCCATGGAGGGTCTTCGTGGGCTTGCCCTCCACCTCGATTTGAATTTCGGATTCGTTCAGCGCGATTAGCAGAGATTCTGTTTGCGGAACAGTTCCGAGTTTCCCGGCATTCGGACTAGTTTGGATTTGATCCAAAGTAATTTCCGCGGTTTCAAACTGCGGCTCGATAAAATAACTCTTTTGTTTGTCCGCAGGCGTCGTCCTGCAAGGAGCGGTACGACCGTCCGGGACGATTTGCGCGCAAAGATTGCGGGGTTCGCCCTGAGGCTTCAATAGTTCGATAGTTACATTGCTGAGAGAGACCCCGGAATCTGTGCGGGCAATATGCGCGAAGCCGCCGCGGGAGTAGCCGACTTGTCCGTCCGTCATTACGAGATGGGCTTCGGGTTTTCCGGCGACGGCATGGATGACGTCAGTCGGGCCTAGTGCCACGTAGATGTAGGGCAAGTCGTGCTGGTGAAGAAGCGTGGCCTCGTGCGGGGGGATGTTCACGCGGAATACGCGGACGTAGGAGTTTTCAAAGACGAGCTGGTGATGCGGCTCCTTCGGGATGGGGACGGCGACCGGGGCCTGAGCGCTGAGAGAAAATGCGAAAAGAAGCAGGAGCGAGCAAAGAAATGGCTTCATCTGAGACCTCCGTCGAAAGCAAACCACCGCGAAAAGAAAGGTGGCGAGATAAACTCGCCGCTACAAGAGCAAGGCCCGCGGGGCTAAGGCAGTCGTTACAGAATCAAACCTCACCGGTCCAAGACCGGACACTACATTGGACAAATTTCAAATGCGCTCGAAGATGCCGGCGGCGCCCATGCCGCCACCGATGCACATGGTGACCATGCCGTAGTGCGTGTTTTTGCGCTGAAGTTCGCGGATGAGGGTGGCGGTGAGTTTCGCGCCGGTGCAGCCGAGCGGGTGGCCGAGGGCGATGGCGCCGCCGTTGGGGTTGACGCGCGAGGCGTCGAGGCCGGCTTGCTGGATGACGGCGAGAGATTGCGCGGCGAACGCTTCGTTGAGCTCGATGACGGCGATGTCGTTCAGTGAGAGGCCGGCGAGCTTCAGGGCTTTGGGGATGGCCTGGACCGGGCCGATGCCGAACTCTTCGGGGAGAACGCCGGCGGTGGCATAGGCGACAAAACGCGCGAGGGGCTTGAGGCCCAGCGATTTGGCGCGGGCGTCGCTCATGATGACGGTTGCGGCGGCGCCGTCGCTCATCGGCGAACTGTTTCCGGCGGTGACTGCGCCCTTCGCGTGAAAGGCGGGTTTGAGCTTGGCGAGGACGTCGAGGTTCGTGTCGGCGCGGGGGAGTTCGTCGGTGGCGAAGACAAAAGTTTGCGTCGCCGGTTTCGGCGCGGCCTTTGTTTTCGAGGATGCGCCGTTGCCGTTGGGGAGCGCAGTGATCTTCACTTCCACCGGGATTGTTTCGTCTTTGAAATTGCCGGCGGCGATGGCAGCGAGAGCTTTCTTGTGGGAATTGGCGGAGAACTGATCGGCTTGTTCGCGAGTGATGCCGAATTTGCGCGCGATATTTTCCGTGCCGAGGCCCATGTTGATGTAGGTGTCGGGATAATTGTCGACGAGCCACGGATTAGGCGAAATCTTGTTGCCGCCCATAGGGACCATGGACATGGATTCTGTGCCGCCTGCGACGATGACTTCGGCCGAGCCGGCGCGAATGCGTTCGGCGGCGAGGGCGATGGCCTGCAAGCCGGAGGAGCAGAAGCGGTTGATGGTCATCGCGCTGGTTTCGACGGGGAGTCCGGCGCGGAGCGCGGCGATGCGCGCGACATTCATGCCCTGTTCGCCTTCGGGCATGGCGCAGCCGAGAATCACGTCGTCGATTTCCTTGGCGTCGAGGCCGGGAACGCGGGTGAGCGCTTCCTTGATAGCCAGGGCGGCAAGATCGTCGGGGCGCGTGGCGCGGAGCGAGCCTTTGTAAGCCCGGCCGACGGGAGTGCGGACGGCGGAGACGATGACGGCTTCGGGCATGGCGGGACCTCGCAGTCGAGATACAGAGTTCATTGTTGGGCGAGCGAGAGGAAAATGCAACTCATGAGGCTTGGTGCTACGTGCTGGAATGGTTTCCGGTCCTCAGTTATCCGTATTCAGTTAGAGGAGAAAAAATACTTGATGGCTTGAACGAAAGAGTAACCAACACCAACCGAAGGTGATGCGGGACGAGCCACCACCAGGGCGGAGGTTATTCGGCGCGGAGGGCCTCGACCGGGTCGACGGTGGTGGCGCGGCGCGAGGGCAGGTAGCTGGCCAGAAACGCGGTGGCTACGAGACCGAGGGATGCGGCACCATACGCGAGTGGGTCGACGGGGCTCACTTTGAAGAGCAGCGAAGACATCAGGCGCATCACGACGATGGCCACGGCAAGTCCGCAAGCTACGCCGATACCCGTCAGCGTCAAGCCGTGGCGGACGAACATCCCGGTGAGCGTTTTCTGCTGAGCGCCGAGGGCCATGCGAATCCCGATCTCGCGGGTGCGCTGGGAGACGGAATAGGCGATCACACCGTAGATGCCGACGACGCCGAGGAGCAGCGCCATGACGCCGGCAACGCCGAGCATGATCAAGGTGAAGGAAGTCCGTGCCATGGAGCGCTTATAGAAAAAGTCCAGAGTGTGAACCTCGGCAAGGGGAAGATTCGGGTTCAGGGACCAAACCGCCTGGCGGACCTCGTTCAAGAAACTTTCCGAGCCGGTGCGGGAGCTGCGAAGGATGAAGGCCACATCGCGGAAAGCAAAGGAATCATCACTTTCGAAATGATCCATCATCAGAGGCCAATAAACGGAGGTGGTGGCAGGCTTGGCGACGCCATCATCGTACACATCGCCGACGACGCCGATGATTTCGCGCCAGTCGTCTTTGGTGCTGACGCGGATGCGTTTGCCGAGCGCGGCGGAAGGGTCGTTCCAAAGTTCGCGAGCTGCGTTTTCAGAGATCATGGCGACGGGGATTTTCTTGTAGGTGTCGTTCCAAGTGAGCTCGCGGCCGGCAACCAGCGGCATGCCCAAAGTGCCGAGAAATCCAGGCGAGACGAACTTGAACCGGCGGAGCGGAGGAAGCTGGCCTTCGGCATAGGTGCGGCCCTCGAGGAAGACGGGATCGGTCCAGCCTTGGCCCGTCATCGGGAGCTTGGAGCTGATTCCGACGGAAGTGACTCCCGGAATCGCGGCGAGCCTGTGCGAGATCTCCTCTTCCATCCGGACGACCTTTTCGTCTTCTTTCGCCTGCGCACTGACAATCGAGACGCGGAAGGTTTGCAGCATGGCGGGCCCGACGAATCCGGGGTTGACGTTGGTGAGGGCCCGGAAGGTGCGAATCATCAGGCCGGAGCAGATTAATAAGATGAGTGCGAGGGCGACTTGCACGACGACGAGGACGCTGCGTGCGCGATGTTGCTCCCTGCTCTGGCTGAGAGCGCGGCCACCCTGGCGGATACCGGTGCTGAGACGCACTCCGGCGTACTTGAAGATGGGAAGGGAACCAAACAGGATGCTGGCGAAAAGTGAAATCAGAAGCGTGAAGAGCAAGACCGGCCCATCGATGCCGATTTCACGAACGCGAGGAAGTCCCGCGGGAGCAATGGCGGCAAGGAAGCGCAACGCGGCGTAAGCGAGACCCAAACCGACGGTGCTACCGAGCAATCCGAGAATGACACTTTCGAGCAGAAGATCGGCGGCGATGCGGCGACGGGTAGCGCCCAGGGCGGCGCGTACGGCCAGCTCCTGGCGGCGGCCTTCGACCCGGACGAGCAGCAAATTGGCGACATTGGCGCAAGCGATCAGCAGGACCATGCCAATCGAACCCATCAAAACCCAGAGGACGCCGCCCACGTCGCCGACGACGTCGCGCTTGAGCGGGCGGACATTGGGGCCAATCCTGGCGTCCTCGAAGAGTTTGATGCTGAAGCCCGGCGGGGCAGGAAAGGACCTCATAACGATGGGCAGCATGCGGGCAACGTCGGCGTTGACCTGCTCGAGGGTGACGCCGGGCTTAAGCCTGGCGAGACCGTCGTAGCTGAAGTTGCCTAGGTTGGCTTTGCTGCGGTCAAACTGGAACGGGGTAATCAGGGCGGGATCATCACGGTCCAGGAAATGAAATCGCTGCGGCAGGATGCCGATGATTTGCCGGCTCTTGCCATCCACGATGATGTTGCGGCCGATCGCGGAGGCGTCGCCGCCAAATTTGCGGCGCCAATAGCCGTAGGTGAGCATCACGGTTTCGGGAGCGCCCGGCGAGTCGTCTTGCTTGGTGAAGCTGCGACCCAGCAGGGGAGGAATGCCGAGGAGAGGGAGAGTACCGTCAGTGACGCGCAGTGCGGGGACTTGTTCGGGTTCGGCGACACCTGTCACGCTTACGGAGTCACCCGCGTACATGCCAATATCCTGCATGGTGCGGTTTTGTTCGCGGTAGATGAAGTAGTCGGAGGGAGACATGTCGAGGTCTGTGATCTGGATGCCGGGTGCGGCATGCCAGACGCCGATGAGTTCATCGGGTTTGGGATAGGGCAGGGGCTTGAGGAGGACACCTTCCAGGACACTGAACACCACGGTATTACCCCCTACACCGGCGGCCAGCGTGATGAGGGTGATGGCCGTGAACATCGGGGTACGGCCGAGCCTGCGCAGGACCTGCTTTAGCTGGCTATTAAAGGATTCCATCGGCTATCCCCTTCGGGCGTATGCCTGTGAGGAGGCACACTCTGTTTGATGAACTTACAGGAGTGATACGGCAGGGAGAGGGATAAGTTCCCTGGAACCTTGCGCGCGGCGGCGGATATGGACAGCGGAAGGCGGTCAGGAACGAGGGTGCGGGCGCAGGGAGCGGCCGATGAGGCCAAGTCCGCCGACGAGCAGGATCAGCATGATGAGAGTGTTGAAAAGGCTCGTGGGGCGAAAATAGATGTGCATGTTGGCGATCACGCCCGCGAGGATGAAGACTGCGCCGACAGCGGCGAGGACCCAACCGGCAAGGCTACGGCCGTTCCAGAAGAGCAGGCCAACGCCGAAGAGCATCGGTACCAGAGTAATACCGAAAGTGTTTGCCCCGTAAAAACTCCACTAGGAACCGACAACGCTGACTTGAATGGCCAGGAAGTAGCCTCCGAGGCAAGCCATGATGATGCCGATCAGGAAATGGCCGAGGCCGCCGGGTGTGCCACCGACATCGCCGAGGGAACGGTTTTCCATGGTGGGAGGATAGCAGAGACTCGGCTGATGAAGGAGGCCTTACTTATCCTTGATAGGAGCGCCTTTGCGCGGAATGAAAATAGTACCGGGAGGCTCGACGTTGAACTTCTTCGAGTAGTTGCCCTGGTTGACGGCGATGCTAACGCGCCCGCGAGAATCGATAAACAGAAGCAAATCGCCGACAGGGACATCCATGAAAGTTTTCACGTAAGGGAGGGTCACCGATTTCCTGTTGATTTCGATCCGGAGTTTGTCGCCGAGGTTATAGCCGAGCTGCTTGAATTCATCTCCGGGAATATCCGTGACGAGGGAGCCGAAGGGATCGTCGAGCCCGATGATGTCGCCGGCGATGCCCTTGTCGGTGATGGTGGAAGTTTTTGGAGTAAGGCGGACGAGTTGAGGAACCTCGGGGCCGACGAGATTGTAATCCCATCCGGCCGCGAGGTGCGCGGCTGCGGGAGAAAAGATATCGCGGCCATGAAAAGTGGAAGAAATGGCGGACTGAATCATCCAGTTTGGATTGGTGATCTCGCGCGCGGAATCCAGGCCGTCGCGATCCATCACAGGGGTGATCAGGCCATTGTCCGGAAGAACAAAAAACTGGGCTTTCTTTGATTTGACGATGATCGCTTTGCGCGACGTGCCGACTCCGGGGTCGACTACTGTCACAAATACCGTTCCGGCGGGATAGTAAGGGGACACCGCCTCTAGGAAGCGCGAACCTTCCTCGATCGAATAAGGTGTCACCTGATGGGTGATGTCCATGACGCGCGCGGCGGGCGCGATGCCGGCGATAACGGCCTTGCAAATGGCCACGGCGTCGTTAGCCGTGCCGAAGTCGGTCATGAAGACGATGGTAGGACGAGCACCGGATGGGGAGAGAGAAGAAGCGGAATCTTTCTGCGACGGAGTCCTCGAGCACGCGGCGCCGATCAGAGCGAGTACGAGCAGCAAGACGAACAGACTACGGCGTGAACTCATTGTTCTCCCCTGGAGCTGGAAGAAAAAAGTATACAGGAAGGGCAAAGGGAAAGTGCGCAAATCCCCGTGTCCGGCATGGTTCCTGACGGACTGGATTTAGAGTATAGTTTCAGTAGGCTTGACTGATTCCGCAGGGTGGCCAGCAAGAAAAAGCGATCCTGCCCCTTCCCGAAAAAGGCCCAGCGCATTGGCGTAACTGAAATTTGAACAGAGGAGAACTATTGTGCGCCGAAGCATATGTGTCGCAGGGATGTTGTGTTTCTTCGCGGGGAGCGTGATGGCGGACCAGGTAACGCTCAAGAATGGAGACCGGCTGACAGGAACGATCGTCAAATCGGATGCCAAGACACTGCTCATCAAAACGGAATTCGCGGGCGAAGTGAACGTGCAATGGGACGCCGTGAGCGCCATGGTGTCTTCCCAGACGTTGCACCTGGCTTTGAAGGATGGGCAGACAATTGTCGGGACGGTGACCGCCGCGGACAATAAATTCGATGTTGCGACGAAAGAGACGGGACCGGTTACGGCTTCCAAGGATGCAGTGGCCGCCGTGCGCAACGACGCCGAACAGAAAGCCTACGATCAGCAGGTCGAGCGCTTGCGCCATCCTCACTTGCTGGATTTCTGGAGCGGGATGCTGGACACCGGGCTTAGTTTGACGCGAGGAAATTCTGATTCGTTGACGTACTCGCTGGCCGGCAAAGCCGTGCGTGCCACGGAGCGCGACAAAATTACGGTTTATTCCGCCGCCATCTACACGAAAAGTACGGTGAATGGCGTTAGCAGCACGTCAGCGCATTCGATTCGCGGGGGCGTCCGCGGAGATCTGAACGTGCGGGAAAAATGGTTTGTGTTCGGGTTTACGGATTTCGAGTACGACGCTTTCCAGCATCTCGATTTGCGCAACGTCCTGGGTGGCGGCCTGGGGTATCACGTGGTCAAGACGGAAAAAACGACGTTCGATCTGTTCGGGGGCGGTGACTTTGAACAGGAATACTTCTCGCCCAATCCGCCAACGGTGCCCGCCAGCCTGACTCGCAAGAGCGGAGAAATCGTGGTTGGGGAAGAGCTGAACACAAAACTGAGTAGCCGGATGACGCTAAGCGAGCGGTTTGCGTTCTATCCAAACCTGCGCACCACGGGCAGCTACCGCTACCAGTTTGACACCAGCGCGGCTACAAAGTTGAAAAACTGGCTGAGCTGGCAAATCACCTTCAGCGACCGTTTCCTTAGCGATCCACTGCCGGGCTTGAAGAAGAATGATTTGCTTCTCTCGACCGGCGTGCGGTTGACATTTGGCAGGGGCGCGTTCTAAAAGGTACGCAAGCAGGGTCTCTATCCTTAACAACGCAAGAGAAAAAGAGGAGGCGACTATGATTTACTGGATTGTGGTTGGGCTGATTGCCGGCTGGCTCGCCGGACAAGTGATGAAGGGCGGCGGGTACGGCGTGCTGGTGGACATCATCCTTGGTATTCTCGGCGGCATCGTTGGTGGCTGGCTATTTGGAATGCTCGGCATTTGGCCAGGCGGAGGCATAATTGGCTCGATCATCGTTGCCTTTGTCGGCGCGGTGATTCTGGTGTGGATCACGCGGCTGGTGAAGAAGGCGTAGCTCAACATCGAGAGAAATTAGAGCGGGTTCGTATGGACGGAACCTGGCGGTGCAGATTGCAATTGGATTGAGTAAACCCTAGTGAGATTTGCCGGTGTCTGGGTGCGTGACCAAAAACCACTCGACGGCCGGTCCCCGCTGGTACTTCAGGAGCGTGCGGGTCGATTGCGCGGCGTCGGGTTTCCCCAATTTTTCCTGGGTGATGGCAAGTTGCTGGAGCGCTAGCGGCGAGCGGGAATCCGTGGTCAGTTCGTCGGCGGCGCTTGGATAATCACCTTGCTGAAAAAGAGCAAAGCCGCGTGCGGACTCATAGGCATTTTCGACGACAAGATCGCGGGAGGAGGTCGCAAGGTCTTCGAGTTTAGAAATCGTGCTGGCCGCAAGGTCCGAGAGGCCGTTAAGCGTGGCCACTCGCACGCGTTCGCGGAGAACCGTGGCTCGAGCGATCCCGCGGTCCGATTCGCTCATGCCGGCCAGAGGCTGTTCCAAGAAAGCAGCAAGAGCGCCGAGCTGCTCGAGTTCATCCTGAGCATTGCCGGCAAGCATGGCGCGCCCCAAGGCGATGGCAAATTGCATGTTGGGTTCTTTTTTGTCAGCGGCTTGTTCGGAGAGAGCGGCAAGCTCCTTGCGGCCCTCGGCGGCGTTTCCTTCCCAGAAATAAACAAGCGCTTTCTGATATTTGGCGTTGAGTTCGTCGCGCGGATTCTCCGCGATTTGGAAAGCGCGGTCGTATTCTTTTTTTGCGCTGCTGAAATCACCCATCAGAGTTAGGGTGTCTCCCACTCCGATCTGAGAGGCGAAGTAGGTGGGATCGATCTGCAAAGCCGCACTGTAGTGCTCCAGGGAACCGCGATCATCACCCGAGGCTCGCAGGACCTCGCCGAGCGAGTCCTCGGGATTAGGGGATCCTGGTTCCACTTCCGCGTATCGTTTCATGGAGGCGACGGCGTTTGCGATCTCGCCGGCTTCGGCGTACACATAGCCGAGTCTGTTCAAGACCGCCGGAAAATTTGGATCGATTTGCAGAGCCGTCTCCATCATCTTTCGGGCCCGATCGTAGTCCTGCTGGAGATACAGCCATTCCGCCGTCAGGTAAAGGACATGCTTGTCCCTAGGGTAGTGCTTCAGGAGGTCGTTCATGTTCATGATCGCGGGAAGAAGGTCGCGCTCCTGAATGCTGGTCATCCAGCGGACAAGGAGTTGTTCGTCAGAGGTGGTACGAGGGAGAAGAGATTTGGCTTTCGCTAGCGCCGTCGAGTTGGGAACACCGCGCCGGGCCGCGAAGGAAAGCAGCGCATAACTCAGGGCCGATTGCGGGTCCTTTTCCGTGGCATGACGGGCATTCACGATTGCGTCGTCATACATTGAGTTTTCGTATTTATCCCATGCCAGTTCGATGAATTTGCGGGCCTCTCTGGATTGCGTGGAGAGAGGGATGGCGCCAAAGAGGTGTTGCGTAACGGAGGTCACGGGCGGGGACTTCCTGGCCGCGCGATTTGCTGTTTCTGCGACGTGAGAGGGGGGAGCTTGCGCCAAAGCACTGGTGGCAAAGAGCCAAGTGAAAATCAGAAGAAAATTGCGCGCCGCGAAACGTTTCATGGCGAAACAGTCTCCGTTTCCCAAAGGAACAGAATGAGCCCTGATTGAGAACGTAGCGCGGAGTACGGACGCGGGGATACTGGCCTTTAGTACAGGTGTGCGTGATCATAAAGAAGGGGTTAACCGATTGACGACAAAAACGAGGAGGCGCACAGTTGGACACAGGGCGAAAAACCGGTACTTGCTCCGCCCGACGACGAGTGAACATACTGTTGGTGACCTGCCTGAAAGTGAGCGTGGGAGTTATGAAGCAGAGCGCCCGCGGGAAATGGCTGCGAATCACGGCCCTCTTATATATTGCTTCGATGCCCGGCGGTTCGACCGTTGCAGCGATCAAGAATTTGGCGGTGGTCATTTCCGCGGGGAGCAAGCTATCGGACGTCCCGCTGGCCGACCTCATCAAACTGTGCAAGGGCATCCAGAAGGCCTGGCCGGACGGAAAGAGTTTCACTCTCGTAATCAAGAATCCCGAGTCTCCTGAGATGCGCGTGGCGGTGCAAAAACTTTTCGGTGACCCCAGCGGCGACCCCAAGGCGGCGATTGCGAAACTGAACGAGTCCCGCGTGGCGGTAAAGATCGCGGGCAGCGACGAGGAGTTGCTGCGAGTGGTGGACTCCACGCCAGGGGCAGTAGGAATTCTCGACGTTTATTCCATCAACAGTTCGGTGAAAGTCCTCCGCGTGGATGGCAAGCTGCCCTTTGACGTGGGCTACGCTCTAAAGGGAAATTAGAGAGCCTGCCGCAAGCACTTCCTGAAAACAGCCCTCTTTTGTCCGTTGAAGCCGCAGTAACCCAGCCCGAAGTCTTCCTGTCGATCGCCAAATCCATGGATCTTCGTTAACCTGGCAAGAACGGTTGGCAACTATTTGCATTTGTGGGCCGTTCCAAGCATCAAAGCCTGCCCGCCTGCAGGCGTACGGAACATCGGAGGAAACTTGACACGCTTGCCCAGCAGGGCCATGCAGCCGGAAGGAAGTGGATCAAAGGCCCTGAAACCAAGCGGATACGGCATGCCATGAAACGTAGGGGTACAGGGCAGTGACTACCATGAAGACCGGGAAGGCCTGTACGAAAGGACAGGTTTTCAACAGCTGGTACAGGGAAAAAAGGGCGAAAACTGGGGCGAAAATCGAGTCTTATATAACATATTTGTTTTGTGTTATTTAGGAGACATAATTTAGAGAAGTTGTGGTACTAGGAGACTGGTTTACACCTCAAAATGTATCTTATGTACCATCGCTTTTGGAGCTCGAAACCTGTCAAATAGGACAGGTACGAGGGATTCCCATCAGAACCTCCGGACAGTGTCAAGCATCTAAGCAAGTGGTAAAGAGCCAATGAAGCGAAACATGGATTAACAGCCAGTGTTAGATCGAGTGGGGAACGGGAACAGAGGGAAGATGAAGACCAAGGACGAGAGCCGAAAGTGGATGTGGATGTTCCTGGCAGTGCTGGTTTCGCTGCAGATGTATTTCGTGTGGGAATTGCTGGCGGTGTTCGCACTGTTTGCCGTTGGATTTGCGGCCATCGCTTTCGTGATCGGAAGCTTGTACATGCTGCACCGCGGCTGGGTATTGGCCGTGGACCGCATCGCGGACAGCCGGCACCCAGTCATGGTGGCCATGCGACAGGGCGTCGACACGATCGAAGACGTGGCGCGCAGGGCGATTCGGCGTCCCGGTTCTGCGCCAGCCCGCTAAGTTTTTAACGACCTTCTGGCCTTGGCCAGAGCACACGCAGAGCTTATCGCCCTGCCTCCTTCAGGGCTGATACAGCCTCCGCGGCAACAGGAACGAAGAAAAAGAGCCAACCGTCCTGAGAGAGCGGTTGGCTCTTTTTCTCTTGTCGGAAATGACATTTCGTTCCGCACCGTCTCGGGATTCTTCGGCTGCGCCAAGTTGAATCAACCCGTCGCTCAATTTGTTGAGGAGTCCCCGGTCCCGAGCATGTGCTGGCAGCGCCGGCTTCTCCGGGCAATCGTCCATCCATCAATGAGTCAGGGGATCGACGTCGGGATCTGGAATAATTTCCCCTTCATCCTGAGTCCGCGATTCGCCGTCCGCTTCGAACAGAGTCTTCCCGTTGTCTTTGACCAGCCCATCCAGGGTGGATTTCGAATGTTCATCCACGGCACTGACGGCGGCCACTAGACAGGAGTACAGGAAAGCCTTCATACCTTTGCGGAATTGATCCGTGGAACGCTGGGCGGAACGGGCAACTTCGGTCTCCAGCGCTTGGCGACGAGCATCACAGGCGGCGCGGCTCTCCGCGTCGAGTGAGGCAAGGGCAGAAACCGCTCGCTCCTTAGCCTCGGAGAGGAAGGCATTCGCATGCTGGTCCGTCTGCCGCTGGAAGGCCGCAAGAGCGGAATTCACTGCGCTCTGCACCAGCGCTTGCACTTCCGCGGAGCGCGCATCGAGTTTCAGGAGCGCCTCTTGCATTGCGGCTTGGGTATTCTCCAGCATGAGCTGGTAGCGGCGGTCGGCGGAGCGGGCGGTCGCCGTTTCGAATTGCAATACGGCCTGGGCCACTGCTTCTTTCAGGCGCGCTTGGATCCGGGGCTCCCTTTCGCGCGTCATTCCTTCCACAAATTCCTGCGACCTCGCCAGTTCCTGCCGCAACTCCGCCGCTTGCTTCTCCAACCGCTGCGCCGTCTCCTCCGCCTGGCCGCGGTACTTTTCCATTTGTTCTTTCCAGTGCGTGGCGATCTCGCCGGTGAATTCCTCCTTCGAAGAAAGCCGCATCGCCTCCACCCGCGTGGGGAAAAGTTCCTGAATCTCGCGCACGCTGGAGTTGCGTACGTCATCAATCGAGCTGAGCGCCTCGCGCACCGCTTCATCCACTTGGCGCGCTATCGCACCTTGCACTGCTTTCTCTGCCGCGTGCTGCAGTTTTCCCTGCAACGCGGCGATGAGGCCATCCGGCGTAACGACGACGCGTTTCGGCTGGGGGGACTCGCCCGCCCTCGGAGCCTGCGGCTTCGAAGCGACTGGCGAGGGGGAAGGAAATGTAGCGACCTCGGCCATTTTGTGCTCGGTATTCACCGGCAGTTCATCGATTTTCAGCGTCCGGGGCGGGGGATCCGGCGCAGGCGCGACCACCGTCGCGAATTGCGCCACAGCCATATTTCCCGCCACCTTCATCCAATCCTGAGGGGGAGCAACAATCCCCCAGACATTCCCCGGGTTTTCCAATTCCACACCGACTTGCTGCAATTCCCGCGAACTTTGCGATGTGTGGATCGAGCGCACTCTTGCGCGCACCGCCGGGGGCTTCGGCTCGACTTCCAATCCCACCACCTGCAGCGTAATCCACGATCCAATGCCGTAGTCGTGACGCGAGGGATACCGGCACCCATGCAGGTTCAGGCTGGTCGAGACCGTTCTTTCTACAAAGGGCTCGCCCAGGCGATTCTGACCGAAAACGATCAGGGGGATGGACCGCTCGATGCGCGTGCTGCGCCGCGCATCTTCTCCCACGGAATTGCGATCAATCAGAGACGATTGGCTCACGTCTGCTCCAAAGAGATGCAGCTCCTAATGCCAGTAGCTCCCCAAGATTTCGCCAGGCAGAAACATCTTTTCCGCTGGGAGGCAAAAACTCGATCTAAGTGTGAACCAGCTTCCGGCACATTTGTGCGCCGTGCCCCTCTTGCGGAACCCCACGAGGCAGATGTTAGCCGAAGCCCGCTCCATTGTCGATATTTGCATGGAAGGTTCCCGGATTCCGGCAATCCAAGTCTTGTCGAGCACTTTCAGGAGGCGACGAAACTTCCTGTTTCTGATACCCTCTTGCGCTTTGAAGGAGGAACTCTCTGATGCTCCGTTCGCTTGTTGCGTTTGGGCTGAGTCTCGTAATGCCAGTGTTCGCCCTTTGCCAGGCTCCTCACCGCGTTGCCATCCGTGCGGGAAGGCTGATTGATGGGAAGAGCGATAAGCCGCTCGAGAATGTGCTGATCGTAATTGAGGGCGACAAGATTGCCTCCGTCGTGGCCGGAGGAAGCGCACCCGCCGGTGTCGACGTGATTGACCTTTCGAAGGCCACAGTCTTGCCTGGTTTCATCGATACCCATACGCACGTCCTGCTGCAAGGCGACATCACCGCCGAGGAATATGACGCGCAATTGCTGAAGGAGTCGATTCCGTATCGCGCGATCCTTGCCGCGCGCAACGCGCAGATCGCGCTTTCACACGGATTTACGGCCATTCGCGACCTGGAGACGGAAGGCGCGATGTACGCGGATGTGGACGTGAAGATGGCGATAGCCAATGGCGAAGTGCCTGGCCCGCGCATGCAGGCGGCCACACGCGCGATGGCTCCCACGGGAATGTATCCGCTGCTTGGTTATTCCTGGGAGCTAAAGGTTCCTACCGGTGTGCAGTATGTGGATGGAACCGACGGTGCGCGCAAGGCCGTCCGCGAACAGGCGATGTACGGCGCCGATTGGATCAAGTATTACTCCGACCGCCGCTACCACTTCGAGGCCGACGGGGTGCTTCACTCGATGGTGAATTTCACCGATGAGGAAGCAAAGGCCATCGTGGACGAAGCGCATCGCATCGGCAAGAAAGTGGCGGCGCACGCGATCGGCAGTGACGGGATCGCCGCGGCGCTGCGCGCCGGCGTGGATACCATCGAACACGGTGACGGGCTTACCGACGCGCTGATGGACGAAATGGCTAAAAGAGGGATTTATTGGGTACCGACGATCACTGTCGGCATGTACGTGGCGCCAGGCCGCGGCGGCAACTGGCCGAAAATGGCGGACTTGCAGCGCGAAAACTTTCCGAAAGCGATCAAGAAGGGCGTGAAAATCGCGCTGGGCACGGACGCCGGCGGCTTTGATTGGAAGGTGCTCAACCAGGCCAAGGAATTCGAATACTACGTGCAATACGGTATGACCCCACTGCAAGCGATTCGAGCCGGCACTTCAGTCCCCGCCGAGCTTCTTGGCTGGGGCGACAAAGTGGGCACCATCGAGGCCGGCAAGTGGGCGGACATTGTGGCGGTCAGCGGCGATCCGCTGAAAGATATAAAAGAGCTGGAAAATGTGAAATTTGTGATGAAAGGTGGGTCTGTTTACAAAAACGAAATGCACTGATTCTGGGTTCCTAGTAAAACGCTACGCCGCCATCGACGTTGATGGACTGGCCGGTCACTGCACTGGATTGCTCCGAGCACAGGAACAGTGCGGCGCGTGCAATCTCCTCCGCCGTCTGTGCGCGGCCCTGTAGCAGGCCGTTCAGAAAGCCGGCCAATTGTTCATCCTCGTTCACACCCATTTTCTTTGCGAGCACGGCGCCCAGGTCCTTCGACATCTGCGTTTCGGTCACGGGCCCGGGGCAGATGGCGTTCACGCGTACGCCTTTTCGCGCTCCTTCCGCGGCTGTCACCCGCGTTAGCCCCAGCATCCCTGCCTTTGCCGCGGCATAGCCCGAGCCCCACGCGTAAGCCGCCTTCGCCGAGATACTTGAGATGTTCAGGATCACGCCAAACTGCCGCGCGTACATTTCCGGCAGCACCAGTTTTGACAACAAAAACGCGGCACGAAGGTGAACGGCAATCACTTTGTCGAAATCCACTAGCGGGTAATCTTCAACCGGAACCACAGGGCCATAATGTCCCGCATTGTTCACCAGGATGTCGATCCTGCCGAACTTTTCTCGCGCGGCCTCTACCGCTTGCGTGCAATCGGATTCCCGCGATAAATCTGCCGGAGCGTATCCGCTCCTGCCTCCGGCACGCGAAATTTCCGCCGTTGTGGAGTTGAGTTCCTTCTCCGTGCGTGCCGTCAGAAACACCGCGGCTCCTTCTTTCGCAAAAAGATGCGCTATGGCGCGGCCAATTCCCCTGCCCGAACCAGTGATGAGCGCAACCTGATCTTTGAGCTGCATAAGGATCCTGAGAATAGAAGGAAGGAAGCGCCGTTGCAAGCAGGCCAGCCTTGGCGTCCCAGCCTGCTCCCAACGCACTTGCCAAGGACTGCAGAGCAGTTCATGTGCAATTCCACAGGCGCGAATCTAATATCGCCTTACAGTTTTCTCCTAGGCCGTATTTCAGGTATTTTTTTCCTAGGCCGTATTTTATGTATTCGCTAGACTGGATCAATCTGCCCTAGCGTCTCGTTCCCTGCTTAGCCCAGCCGCTGAGTTCAATATCGAGGGTAATGCTAATGCGGCGAAGGCCCTTCTCATGTTCGATCGCAGTCATGCTCGTTGCGTTCTCTTTCGCGGGGTGTGGCGGCAACTTCATCACTGGTTCCGTAAATGGGAGCGGGCCAGGCCCCAATTCAGGCGTGGACGTCCTCACGTATCACTACGACAACCAGCGCACTGGGCAGAATCTGAATGAAACAGCGCTGACTCCGGCGAACGTGAACTCCACGAAATTCGGAAAGCTTGGCGAATTCCCAGTGGATGGCAGGGTGGATGCCCAGCCGCTCTATCTTTCCCAGGTGAGCTTCGGCGGACAAAAGAAGAACGTTCTTTACGTCGCGACCGAACACGGTTCCGTCTACGCCTTCGACGCTGACTCCATCAGCGGCGCGACCGCTTCGTTCCTGTGGAAGACGTCAACCCTCGGCAATGGCGAAACTCCGAGCGACCCAGTGGGAGGATGTACCCAGGTCTCGCCGGAAATTGGCATCACCGCGACGCCGGTCATTGACCGCGTGCGCAATGCCATCTACGTCGTGGCTATGTCGAAGAATACCGCTGGAACCTATTTCCAGCGCTTGCACGCACTGGATTTGACTACGGGCAAGGAGCTCTTCGGCGGGCCGCAGACGATCACGGCAACCTATCCTGGAACGGGCGACAACAGCTCCGGCGGAAACGTCGTCTTCGATCCCAAACAATATAAGGAGAGGCCCGGCTTGCTGGAGATCAACGGAAAGATTTACACCACCTGGTCCTCTCATTGCGACAATCGCCCTTACACTTCATGGGTCATGGCCTTCCGCGCGGACAGCCTCGCCCAAACGAGCGTTTTGAATCTGGTTCCAAACGGAAGCGAAGGTGGAATCTGGATGTCCGGCACCGCGCCCGCAGCCGATTCGTCGGGGAACATCTTTTTCCTCGAGGGCAACGGCGACTTTGACACCACTCTGAACGCTCAGGGGTTCCCATCCAACGCAGATTGCGGGAATTGTTTTGTGAAGATTTCCACCGGTGCGGGACTCAAACTGGTGGATTATTTTACTCCGCACAATACCGTTTCTGAATCCAGCGCCGACCTGGATCTCGGCTCTGGCGGCGCGATTCTCCTGCCGGACACCCAAGACGCGGGGCGCGTCACGAAGCACCTCTCCGTCGGCGCCGGTAAAGACGCCGTCATTTACGTTGCGGACCGCGACAACATGGGCAAGTTCAACACAAACTTGGACCAGATCTATCAGGAAATTTCAGGCCAGCTCGGCGGGCAGGTCTTTTCCATGCCCGCGTACTTCAATGGCACGGTTTACTTTGGTGCCGTGGGCGACGCCCTCAAAGCATTTCCGGTCACTAACGCGAAACTTGCACTTTCCCCGGCAACACAAACAACTCACAATTTCACTTATCCGGGAACGACGCCAAGCGTCTCCGCAAACGGCACAACCAATGGAATCGTCTGGGCCATCGAAAATAGCGGCGCCATTCTTTTTGCCTACGATGCCACCGATCTCACCAAGGAACTCTATGATTCCGACCAGGCCGCAAATGGCCGCGACCACTTCAGCGGCAATGGAAAATTCATCACCCCGGTGATCGTCAACGGGAAAGTGTACGTGGGCACACCGAACAGCGTCGCCGTCTTCGGTTTGCTGCCTTAGCTGTGTGGATCGACCCTACCCGTTGGTCTTCAACTTCCCGAGCATGTGGTGGACGAATTCATTGATCTCGTCTTGATTAAACGTGTCGCGGTGCACCGGTTTCTGGCCGGTCGCGCGATACGCCAGCCGCTTCGTCGATTGCTTCACAAAGTCAAAAACCACCATGCCTTCGCGGAAGCGAATATTTTCGTAGCTGACTTCCGGCGGGCCCCAGCCCCACGATTCCCAGCATCCATAAGGGCCACAAACGAGGCCCGGGTATCCGCCCGGGTACACGCGTTGCACAGTCATGTCATGCCGCCGCACCGCGACGTGATAATCCACCAGGAAATCCGCAGCTTGCGGGTCGCTGACTTGCCGCAATCCCTTGGACGACAGCGTCTGCTCGATTGCCGTGCGGATGCGCTGGCGAACGATTTCGTTGTTGGCGCTGGGTTCGCGCGCGACGGTTTCTCCGCGCGAGATCACGTCACGCGATAGAACGGGACGGCGGTCCGCGTCCTTGGGTGGCGCGACAGGCTTCCAGGCCCAGGTGCTCCCCTTGGGTATGGGGATATTCGAATCGCGAACCACGTCGACGCGGTCGTCACATCCACCGAGCAGCAGCCCGCAAATCAAAACGGATGCCGCCACTAGCGGCGATCCTCCAATGCCATTCATCCGGTACTTCATCAGAGCGTCCTCCAAAGCGGACACTGTCCCTCGTTTTTGTTGAACCCAGAACTCTTCGAAGAGTTGCGGTCGTCAAAGGGTGGTGCGAACGGATTAAAAAGGGGAGCAGGCTATTCCGGCTCGCCTGAGTTGCATGGCGCGGCATCACGCGCGCGAAGCATCCCAATCCGACGGTGGAAAGACGACCGGCCAGAACTTAGGATTCGGTTTGTCGAACTCGAACGCCACGGAGAAATATTCTGTTGACGTATCTTCCACGCGAACGACCCGGCAGTTTTGCTCCACACTCCTCTGCGGGTTTACCAGAAGCATAGGCTGGCCGACGTGCACCTCCATCTTCATCTTCAGCAGGCCGCCATGAGCGTTGACGACCAGCGTCATCGCCTCTTCTTGATGCGATTTGCGCTGGATGTCTTCCGCGATCACCGTGACTTTCATCTGCAGCATCACGCGCTCGCTGCGCCGGCGGTTCATCGGATTGTCGGGCGTAGCCACGATCCTCCTTCAAGCGGATTATATGCGGGCTGAATTTTACCTCAGTTGATGATGTTGGAGTGCTGCCGAATGGCGAGCCGTTGCGCAAGAGGTAGGGCCGCAATCCGGCCCGCGCGGCTCTAGTGCTTGCCGGAACTCAGTATCGCTGCGAGGCGCGCTTTCACCGTCGGCCACTCGGAATCGATAATGCTGAAATAAACCGTATGCCGGATGCGCCCGCTCGCCGTAATCATGTGGTTCCGGAAGGTGCCTTCTTCCCGAGCGCCGATGCGCAGGATCGCCGCGCGCGAGCGCTCGTTCAGCGAGTCCGTCTTCAACTCCACGCGCATGCAGCCCAGCGTTTCGAAAGCATGCCTCAGCAGAAGATACTTCGCTTCCGTATTCACCGCCGTGCGCTGCCACTCGCACCCTACCCACGTCCAGCCAATTTCCACGCGATGATGCGTACGGTCGATATTGCCGTAACGCGTGCTTCCGATGGCGCGACCGGTGGCCTTCTCAACGATGGCAAAAGGCAGCGACACTCCTCGCTCTTGTTCCCCGAGCGCAGTCTCTACGTACGCTGCCATTTCATCCGCCGTTCGAACCGGAACAGGAATCCAGCGCCACAACTCCTCGTCCAGGCCGGCCTCGGCCAGACCCGCCAGATGCGCCTTCGCCAGCGGCTCCAGCCGCACGTACTCGCCTTCCAGCATCACCGGGGAGACGGCCATCTCCGTTGCCATCATGGGCGAATCTTACGGCTGAACGCATTGGTTCAGCGAGCGCCAATTTGGATATGGGTAGAAGACTGTTTCAATGTGCGGAACTACCGGACGAACGATGCGCCGCTACGCGTAGTAGGAGGCCAGCATGGATCTTCCAATTACCGGGACGTATTCGCCGTATCTGCAGATCTGCGAGAACTTCACTACCAGGGAATCATCAAGCCAGCCGTACCCAGCCTCCCTGTTGAGAGTTTCCAAGGCCTGCTCTGAAGAAAGCGCATCCCGGTAAGGGCGATCCGTGATGAGCGCATCGTAAATGTCCGCGATTTGGAGGATCCGCGCCATCAGCGGAATTTCGTGTCCGCACAGGCCATCAGGATATCCGCTCCCGTCCATTCGCTCATGGTGATGCCGGATCACCGGAAGGATGCGGCGCAGCGACTTCAGCGGCGCACAGATGCCTTCCCCAATGACGGGATGTTGCCTGACGATCTCGGTCTCTGCCGCGTTCAGCGCCCCGGGTTTGAGAAGGATCTCATCCGGCACAGCTACTTTTCCGACATCGTGAAGCAAGCATGCGATCCGCAACTCCTCCAGTTCCTCTTCCGGCAAACCCACACTGCTTCCGAGATGCACGGCGTAATTTGCTATCCGGTCGGAGTGCCCGTTCATGAGCGGATGTTTCGCTTCAATGCTGCGCGCCAGCGAAAGCACCACGGCCTTCGCCTGTTCATCGATATACGTCTTGAGCCGCAGGAGCGACTGCACGCGGCTTAACGCTTCCGCGAACGAGCTGCAAGTTCCCCAGAAATCGGCAGCGCCCGCTTCCTGTCCACGCGCGACATCCGCTGGCTGCGGCGAAGGCTTGGTCAAGACAATAGGAAGCTCGTGATTGAGCGGGTTTCCCTTCATACGGCGGCAGACGTCGAAGGCATCGACATCCGGCGGACCGTCATACAGCAGGACCAGATCAGGTTGAAGCTGGAGGCACTCCCGCACAGCGGATTCCCCGTTATCTGCAGTAAATACTTCGTAGTTATGACTCTGTAGAAATGATTTCCAGGAGTCGCGGCTCGCCGAAGCAACATCCACAAGCAAAATGGCTGAATTCATGAGGCCCTCGTTATTCCTCTGCGCGCTAGCTTTGGGGACTTGCGAGGGATCGGACTCGCTTCCGATCTCCAATCCCTGTCTTCGGAGGACTCTGCCTCCGCTTCCCGGGGACGACCAGGAACAAAATGGTTCGGCAGGGTCACGCAATGCTTATGGAATGCCAAAATGGGCGCTCCGTAAATGATTAAGAATTCTGGTCTTGCGGCTTGGTTGGCAGGTGAAGGTGCCAGCCGCTAGGGATTATATTCATAGTACCTGCTAAGTTTACCCGATGCCGCGCGTCCTCCTTGCCTCCTTTCGTTCCTTCTTCGCCATCTTCAAAGAACCATCCTTGTAGAATTATGAAAATAACCGACTGACAGTCGGCGGTAGCTTTTGGCTTCCTCTTTCATGCTGAGTCTGAAGGCGAGCGGAATTCTCGGAGTTAGGTGACAGGGAACTTTTGGGAAACGGGATGCGGGCGAGGCGCGCCGTGAGGTATGATAGAGTCTTCGGAAATCAACTATTTAGGACAAAAATGCCGACTGCAGCGAATGGAAAAGTATTGCTGAGGGTAAGGCCGCGGGGCTTCTGCGCGGGCGTAGTGCGCGCCGTGGATATCGTCGAGCTTGCGCTGGAAGCGTACGGCGCGCCGGTCTATGTACATCACGAAATTGTCCATAACACTTACGTAGTCGAGCAGTTGCGCCGGCGCGGCGCGATCTTTGTAGAAGCCATCGAGGAAGTGCCGCACGGTGCCGTCCTGGTTTTCAGCGCCCACGGCGTTCCGCCGACGGTTCGTGAGGAAGCCAAGTCGCGAGCGCTGAAAGTGATTGATGCCACCTGCCCGCTGGTGACCAAGGTGCACCTCGAGGCCCTCAAGTTTGCGCGCGAAAAGCGCACCATTATTCTCATCGGTCATCGTGACCATCAGGAGATCGTCGGCACCTCGGGCGAAGCGCCGGACCGTACCATCGTGGTGGACTCCGTCGCCGCCGTGGATGCTCTCGAAGTGGAAGACCCCGACAAGCTCTCGTTCCTCACGCAGACGACCCTAAGCCTCTACGACACTCAGGAGATCGTGGCGCGGCTGCGCCAGAAGTTCCCATTCATCCAGGGTCCTGCGAGCGACGACATTTGCTACGCTACGCAGAACCGCCAGGAAGCGGTCGAGCAGGTGGCAAAAGACGTGGACCTGATCCTGGTGGTGGGTTCGCCGAACAGCTCGAATTCCAACCGCCTCGTGGAAGTCGCCCAGCGCAGCGGCGTCAAAGCGCAATTGATCGATTCGGCGACGGACATCGATGTGAAGTGGCTCGAAGGCGTTTCGCGCGTGGGCTTGACCGCGGGCGCGTCCGCGCCGGAAGTCCTTGTGGAGCAGGTCAGCGAACGGCTGGCGGAGTTCGGTTTCACAGATCAACGGGATCTGGATTTGATCCGCGAAGACGTGCGCTTCACGCTGCCTCCGGAATTGGCGACCATTGCACCGGCGCCGCGCCGCTAAACCGTTTGTAGTGCCCGGCGGGGAAACGCGCAGTGCATGACTGGGGTGCGGTGCCGGTTAAACTCTGCATGTTCCAGTCATCGGTAGCCTAGCGCGGTAGACGGGAAATACAAGACAAGGAGCCAGCCTTTGGCGGTCAAAATCGTCCGTCAGCCGAAGAAGATTGCCTTGATTGGCGCGCCCTCAAGTGCCGCAGCATTTTCCGTGGGAAGCGAGAAGGCTCCGGCGGCGCTGCGGGCCGCGGGACTCGCCGAAAAGTTAAAGGGCGTCGGCTATGAAGTCGTGGATTACGGCGACTGCGCTCCCCACCTCTTCGCCAACGACGAAGAACACCGGCGCGCCCGCAATTTGACTGAAATCGTCGCCGGCCTCAACGATTTGAAGACGCACGCGGAACTCGCGGTGAAAAGCGGCGCGTTAGTTCTCGTCCTGGGCGGCGACTGCGCTCAGGTCATCGGCTTGCTCACCGGCGCGCGGCGGTACTACAAACACGTGAATCTTCTCTGGTTCGATCGCGACGCGGATCTGAATACTCCGGCAAGCACTCCCTCCGGCCGCATCGACGGAATGGTTGTGGCCCACATCATCGGCAGGGGGGCGCCGGAGCTGGTGCGCTTCTGGAGCGAGGCGCCACTGGTGCGCGAGCCGGACGTTACCCTCTTCGGACTCGAGAGGCTCGATCCTCCGGAGCAGGAGTTCCTCAGCAAATCGCCGATGCGGCATATCGACGCCGCGGATATCCAATTCAAAGGCGGCAGCAAAGCGGCCCACGAAGCGCTGGCGCAAGTGCACGCCGACGCGCGCGAATTCGTTCTCCATCTCGATACCGATGTCATCGCGGAGGAGGATTTTCCCGCGGTGAACGTGCCGGGCAGCGGCGGCATGCGCTTCGACGACGTCCGCGCATCCTTCACGGAGTTTGTGAAACACAAGAACCTCCTGGGTCTCGATGTGGCGCAGTACAATCCCGACAAAGATCCCGAAGGCAGCGGCGCAAAGAAACTCGTCGATCTGCTCGTCGAAGCGCTTTCTGCTCGGCTCGAAACGCTGGCCGCGCCCGCATCCGAGTCCGCCGCGGGTTCGGAAGAAGTCTCTCCTTCCGGAACAACCGCGTAGGGCTTCCGCTTTTCCTTTCGAATAACAGAAATCCGGCCAGCTTAGGAAACGGCTGCAGCGCGTTTGCGCAAATACCGGGCGAGGCCGAGGAAAGAAAGATTCAGGCCGGCGCTGAAGGCGTAATGTTCGGCTTCACCGGGGGGAAGATGCTCAGCGATTTCGGCATACGTCGCGGACATAAAGGAATCCATCGCGGCGGACTCGCTGGCGGCGTGGCGCAGGATTTCCGCGGTGAGCGCGGCCCAGCGATGCAGCCGTTCGCGGAACAAAGCGATGTGTTCGGAAGGATTATCAGAATAACCGAAGTGCGTCAGGAAGAGCCGCGCTGGCTTGCGCTCCAGGATGGCGGCGAAGGAAGTATCCCAGATCCCGAGATCGATGTCCGGGGGAGGAGTAGCGGGCATGACGAACGAATTTCCCTCGATGCGCACGCCCGCCGTATCGCCGACGAAGGCAACGCCTTTCGTGTTGTCGAAATAGCTGACGTGGTGCGAAGCATGGCCCGGCGTGTAGACGACCTCGAGTTGGCGCGAGCCGAGCGTGAGATTTTCACCTCCCTCAAGGATGCGCAAATTATTCGCCGGAACGGAAAGAGTTTCGCCGAACAGGCGCTGCAGATCGTTGGGCCAGAGGCGCTGGGCGCTGGCGAGGAGTTTGGACGGATCGATCATGTGGGGCGCGCCATTCTTGTGTACGTAGACGGCAAGCCGTGGATTTTCGCGGACGAGTGCGCCTGTAGCGCCGGCGTGGTCCAGGTGGATGTGCGTCAGGAGAATGGCGTCGAGATCGCCCACGCCGATGCCACGGGCCTGAAGCTGCTGGTGCAGGGTCTTGAGCGTGGACCCCGGACCAGGGTCGATCACGGCGCGGTGGCCGTCCGATTCGAGCAGTCCCGCAGCAATGGAACGCGGCCGTCCCATCCAGAGGTTATCAAGTGTGGTGATCGAGTCCATGAGAAGAGAAGTGTAGCGCAGGATGGGAAAATTGACAGTTGAGAGCAGCGCCAGGGAAAGCCGCAACGCGTGAGCCGTGCACTGTGATTCGTGACTTCGTGCGGCTGAACCCATGCGGCCAAGTAGCCTGCCCGGGGAGCGAGGAAGTAGTTGCAGCGAAAGTGAATTGTGGAATAACCTTACTGCGCCGCGTCCTTTTGCTTCTTCAGGTTTCTCCCTTGGTCGGACATGGGTGTGGGGAGACGTGGGTGCCTGGGGGGAGAAGCAACAAGTTGAAGAGCTGCGATGCGTCCAACGGAGCCCGCCGGGAGCAGCGAGCGGTCGGCAGGCGGGCGCGTAAACCAATCGAGATTGGCTGGATAAAGCTCAGGAGGAATGAGATGCGTAATTGGTGTGCAGCACTGGCGATGAGCGCGCTTTTGGCTTTGCCGCTGTGCGCTCAGCAAAAGAGCGGCGGAGCGGGCGACGATACCGCGAACGCCGCGACGACTTCTGAGAAAAGCGCGGCTTCCAGCAAGGCGGTAGCCGCGAAGGGCGTATTCGCGTTGCCCGCCACGCCGCGGCCGACCCCCTTCCCGGGACCGGCTGCGGTTGCCGCGGACACGCGTCCACCAGGCCAGTTAGTGCCCCGGTATGAACTCGCCGGAATGTATGACTACATCAATTTCGCGCCTGGTGATCCTTTCACGAATTTCAACAACCAGGGGGGATCGGGATCGTTTACCTACAATGCATCGAGATGGGTCGGTCTGACGGGTGAGGTGGGAACTTACTCGTCCGAACGGAACATATTCCCTCTAACCGGAAACAACGATTTGGTTCGGGGTGGAATGATCAGCTATCTATTCGGTCCGCGACTGAACTTGCGTAAGTTTGATTATTTTGTTCCCTTCGGCGAGTTTCTGGTAGGCGGTATGCGAGGCAATGGCCAGATCACCGGTGGTGCCGAGCAGAATGCATTCGCCATGGCTGCAGGCGGCGGCGTTGACATGGTCCTGACGAAGAACGTCGCTTGGCGCGTGGCTCAGTTGGATTACCTCATGACCAGTTTCTCGGGGCCTGCAGTTGCGGCCACCGGGCGACAGAATAACTTCCGCGCCGGCACCGGCTTGGTGCTGCGATTCGGGATTCCGAATCCACCGCCTCCGCCGAACCACCCGCCGATGGCCGCCTGCTCGGTGAGCCCGGCGTCCGTGTATGCCGGCTCGGGCGGCACCGTGGCCGTTCACGTGAACGCCAGCGACCCTGACAACGATCCACTGACCTACAGCTACACGGCGACGGGAGGCGCGGTGGATGGCACTGGCCCGGAAGCGCGCTGGAATTCGTCGGGCGTTGGCGTTGGTTCCTACACTGTCACCATAAAAGTGGACGATGGCAAGGGCGGAACGGCATCCTGCGCGGCGGACATCAAGGTCGAAGAAAAGCCCAATCATCCGCCGACGGCGGCGCTCTCCATCGAGCGCAGCCCGATTCTGCCGGGCGAGCGTACCGGCGTCACTTGCAACGGCAGCGACCCGGACAACGATCCGCTGACCTACAGCTACACGGCGACGGGAGGACAGATTGTGGGGAGCGGTTCGAATGTTCAATTTGATTCCGCCGGCCTTCCGCCCGGCGCGTACACCGTGAAGTGCGCGGTGAACGACGGCCGCGGCGGCACCGCCGATGCTTCCGGCAACGTGGAAGTGAAGGAGCCCCCGCAGATCAAGCAACTGGAAGCCAAGCTGGCGCTGCACAGCATCTACTTCCCGACACTGCAGCCCACCGTGGCGAAGCCCATGGGAGGGTTGCTGCCCAGCCAGGCAGTGACGCTGGATGCGCTGGCGAGCGACTTTATCCAGTATCTGAAATACCGTCCGGACGCCCACCTGATTCTCGAGGGCCACGCGGATATTCGGGGGGCCAAAGACTTCAACATCAAACTCTCCGAACGGCGCGTCGAACGCACCAAGAGCTACCTGGTGGAAAAGGGTGTACCTGCGGACCATCTCGAGACTCGGGCATTTGGCTTCGAAAAGAACATGACCTCCGAAGAAGTAAAGAAGCTGATCGAAGCCGATACGGACCTGAGCCCGGCCGAAAAGCAGAAGATACTGAAAAACCTGCTGACGGTGCGCCTGGCCAACAACCGGCGCGTCGACGTCACTCTGAGCACTACCGGTGAACAGTCCGTTCGCCGGTTCCCCTTCAGCGCCAAGGACGCCTTGACACTGCTAAGCCGGAGCGGCGGTGAAACAACCAAGAAGAAAACGGCCGCTCCCGCGCCGCCGAAGAAGGCCAAGCCCTAGCGGCCAAGGAATGTCAGAAGGTCATTCTCGCCGGGAGGGGCTCGTAACTCCCACCGAATGAGGCCAAAAACAAGCGAGATCGAACAGGCGGGCTCTTCGAGAACGACTCGAGGAGACCGCTTCGTTTTGTGGGGAGGACTTTTGGCTAATTCTCGCTCCCCACGCTTTCCCAAATTGGGACAGATAGGGCGGGAAAATCGGGACTGAGTCCCAAACTAGGACTTGCCAAGTACTTTGTAATTTAACTAATGTATTGATTTATGAATAGATTTAGGTGGGTTTCCTGAAACGGAACGCAAGATGCAGAGGAGATCGCCCGTGGAGTCTTTCAGGATGCCCGCCATGAGTGAAGAAGCAGCAGTTCGCCGGGAGGTCGTCCCGATGAATCTTCTTATCGTGGATGACGAGCAATCGATCCGCGAGACCTGTGCAACCGTCTCGGAGCAGTGCGGGATGAAGGCCGTCGCCGTGGCCACCGCCGAAGAGGCGCTGGAGGTCTTGGAACATTCGCCTATCGACATCCTGCTGACAGATTTGAAGTTGCAGCAGACGAACGGGGTGGAACTGCTGAAACAGGTGCACGACGTTCATCCGGAGGTCGCCGTGGTGGTGCTGACCCAGTACGGAACCATCGAATCGGCGCTGGAGGTCACCCGCATCGGCGCCGTGGACTACGTGACAAAACCGTTCCGCATTGAAGAGTTGCGCTCCAGACTCGAACGGGTGGCCCGGGCGGTGGAACTGCAGCAAGAGAACCGGCTGCTGCGGGAGCAGTTGCGGACGCGCCCGGGGTTCGGCGGTCTGATCGGCGTTTCCATGAAAATGCAGCGCGTCTATAAAATGATCGAAAAAGTGAGCCAGCACGAGTATCCCGTGCTGGTCCTGGGGGAAAGCGGAACGGGGAAAGAAATCGTGGCGCGAAGCATTCATTTTTCGGGCCCGCGCCGGGACCGGCCTTTTGCGCCGGTGGACTGCTCGGCGCTGGTGCCCACGCTGATCGAATCCGAGTTGTTCGGGTACGTCAAGGGCGCCTTCACCGGGGCGGTGCAGGCCAAGCAGGGATTGCTGGAGGCCGCCCACGGCGGCACGCTGTTTCTGGATGAAATCGGGGACATGCCTGTGGACCTGCAGGCCAAGCTGCTGCGCGCCCTGCAGGAGCGGGAGGTCAAGCCCGTGGGTTCGACGGAGCGCCGGCAAATCAACGTACGCATCATCGCCGCCACCAACCGGGACCTGGATGCCGCGATTCGCTCAGGAACCTTCCGGCAGGACTTGTATTTCCGGCTGAACGTGGTGCAGGTCAAGCTGCCGCCGCTCCGCGACCGCAAGGGCGATATCCCGATTCTGGTGACGGCATTTCTGGAGAAGTTTTCCGAACCGCTGGGCCCGGTGCGGACGATTTCCGAAGACGCCATGCGCCGCCTGATTGCTTACGATTGGCCCGGAAATGTGCGCGAGCTGGAAAACGCCATCGAGCGAGCGGTCGCTTTGGGTTCCGGGCCCATTATTCAGGTGGGAGACCTGCCAACCACGCTGCAATATCCCACCACCGAAAGGGCGCCGGAGAAGGACGAGATTCTCCCACTCGAGGAATTGGAGCGCCGCGCGATCCTCCGCACGCTGCGCGAAACGGGGGGCGACAAGCTTTCGGCGGCGCGTATGCTCGGCATCGGGAAGACCACTCTGTACCGCAAGCTGAAGCAGTACCACATGGAGCATGCCGAGCAGTGAGAGCGCCAAGCGTTTGCAAGTTCTCTTCAAGAGTGCCCTTGGCTTTTGCTATTTCGCCTGAGCAATTTTCTAGCGCGAGAATCTGTTTCATCCGGTAAGGCAGGCCGCCTGAACACTTTGTGCGCGTGGGGATGCGCGGCTCGGTGCAGATTCTTGTGTCTCCGTAGCACCTCGGTCCTACGTTCTTCCACGCCAGTCGTCGGAACAGTCGCCACTCACGCGCCCCCAGTCACGCGTCCCTCCTCGGCAGCGGTTCACTCTGGGAAGAACGCCAAGCAAAGTTTCGACATGGAATTTCCCGCCGCCCACTCTCCTCTCTAAGTGATTGATTCATCGAAGCAAACTGACATTTCCGGATGGTCCCGCCGATGCAAGAGCGATTACGGCGGGGCTTAATCATTATTGCATGTCCGGCGGGACGCCGGTGTGGACGCCACGAGAGCGGCGCAGATACGAGGCGAGTGCATGGGGATTTTGAGGAAAACGGCGCAGAAAGAACCGAGCGGGCGAGGCGTGGTGCGCGCGGCTCTCGACGGTGCTTCTCGCAGAGTATTGCTGCAAGAAGCTCTGAAGGCGCTCTCGCAGCAGGAATCCACGGGCCGCTTCGGCGTCTGGCTTGAGGCGGATTCGAACGCCACCCCAAAGCACGAGAATGCAGCAGGGTTTCACGGAATGGTGTGGGACCGGGGAAACCTCGAGACTCCGCAGGAGTGGGCCCTTCTTTCGCTGGAGCCTCCGCTCCCTGACGAACTGCTTCTCCGCGGAAAAACTGTCGAGCAAGACCTCGAGGCTTTTCCTTCGAACCCCGTCATCGGGCCGCTTGTGGGACTGCGTCACGCCATGTGGGTCCCCATCGAGACGAAGGAACAATTGAGAGGCGTCATCCTCTCCGGAAGCACGGGAAAGCAACCGGCCTGTTCCCGCGAACGAGTGGAAGCGGTCGCCGCAGAACTGGCGCTGGCCTTGGGGCTTGAGGGAGAGCAAAGAATCGCCCGGCTGCGAAATGAGGATCTCGGCGCAGTCCGGCGTTTCCTCGTGCAACAGGTGGCCGCTACTTCCGTGGAGGTGCTGCTCTCCAACCTGGTGGAAAGCTGCACCGCGGCGGCGAACGGAGATGGTCCCGGCGCGGCGTTCGCGGTCATCGGTGCCTTGCGCGATCAGCGCGAAAAGTCCGGCGGAAACTTTTCCGTCGAATTTCACTGGCGCAGCGGGGACGACTCGTGGACCCACGCGATCGAGAGCGAACCGCTGGCAAACGTGTGGCGGCGGGCGTTGGAGGCGCGACAAGTGATCGGAAACGAGTCACAGACGGGCCGGACTCAGGGAGCAGCGAGCAGAATCGTCGCGTTTCCGTTGGAGTCGGAAGGGCAGCTCCTCGGAACGCTGGTAGCGGGACTGCCGGAGGGCGCCGTCTCACTCGCAACCCTGGACCGTCTGGAATTGCGCGCGGTTCTGGCGGCGTCCGCTCTGCGCCAGAGAAGACGAAAAGAAGAGGACTCAATGCTCGCCGGTTGGCCGCATGCATTGCTGGAGGGTATCAACGAACCACTGCTTCTCTTGGATGAGGCCGGGAAAATCACGGCAGCGAGTCGCGGGGCCAGGCAATTAACCGGGCTTCCCACCAGGATCAATGGGCCGGAACCAGTGGGCGTCCCTGCGCAAGCGCACTTGGCCGAACTCTTCTGCGGACGCGACCGGGAGCGCCTCAGGACGTGGTTGCGGGCCGCGCTCGATCATGGAGCGCAGAGCCGCGGTACCGATAGCGAGATCTCCCGGGCGGACTTGCACAACGGAGTGAGCGTGCGATTGCGCGCGGCAGTCCCCGTGCCAGGCCAAGCCACGATGATCGTGCTCGAACCAGTGGTCGCTGGTAAATCGGCCGGACGGGCGGACCGTGCCGAAATCGAATTGCAAAACGTCATCGAATGGGTGGAAGAGGGAGTCGTCCTGTTCGATGCGCAAGACAACATCCGCGCGATGAATACGCGATTCGAACAGATCGCGGGTCTGGCGCCCGAGGAGTCCGGAAAATGCAAGACCCTGGAAAGTTTGATCGGACGGCTGCAAAGTCATGCCGCGGAACCGGCACGGTTCGCGGAGCGCTGGAAGGAATTGACCCGCGGTATCGAAGGGGGCGTGCGCGAAGAATTGCAAATGATGCATCCCGCGCCGCGCATCCTGGAGAGGGCCGCAAGGCCCCTGCTCGATCCGACCGGGCGGCGGTTGGGACGTGTGGAAATCTACCGCGACCTGACCGCCCATCGGGTTTTCCATTCGAAACTCCTGCAGACCGAGAAGCTCGCGGCGCTCGGACAGATGGTCAGCGGAGTCGCGCATGAATTGAGCAACCCGCTAACGAGCATTGTGGGCTATGCCCATCGGCTTCTGGCGCGCCAGGACCTTCCCGGGCGGACGGAGGAAGTGCGTCAGATTTATCAGGAGGCGGAGCGTGCCAGCACCATCCTGCGGCAATTGCTTCTGAACGCCAGGGAAACGCTTCCGGAGCGGCGTCCGGTGTCCTTGAATCAAATCGTGCAGTGCGTGATGGACCTCCAACGGTTCAGCCTCGCCGCGGAAAAAATCCGTGTGGAGATCGATCTGGCCCCGGCCCTTCCATTGGTTCCAGGTGACCCCGGCCATCTGCAGCAGGTGTTGATGAATCTGGTGGGCAACGCGCGGCAGGCCCTCGAACAGCAGGAGGAGGGTGGAACGATCAGGTTGCGAACCAAGAGAATCAGCGAGCGCCGGGTGTTGCTGGAAGTGGCAGACAACGGGACGGGAGTACCGCCGGAGATCCTCGCACGGATCTTCGATCCCTTCTTCACCACCAAACCCGCGGGCGTCGGGACCGGGCTAGGACTCGCCATTGTATTGAGTGTGGTGCGCGAACACGGCGGACAGGTGCACGTCTTGAGCCCGCCGCAGGGGGGTGCCGTTTTCCAAATCGAACTTCCAGTAGCCGTGGAAACAGCGCAGGACGAAGCGCTGGGTTCCCCTCTGCCGGCGTGGAGGAAGTTGGTGCCCGAAGCCGCAGAGGCGGCAGGGTGCGAGAATCGGTTTGCGTCCCCACTCGAAACCGGCAAAGGCGCTCGCGTGCTCGTTGTGGAGGATGAGCCGACGGTGGCCCGCTTAATCGCCGACGTGCTCGAAGACGAGGGGATGCATGTGGAGGTGCTGCTGGACGGCCGCGAAGCCCTCGACTGCGCGGCCCGGCAGTCCTTCGACCTGGTCATCTGCGATATGAAGATGCCCGGGCTCGATGGGCAGCACTTCTACACATCGCTGGAGCGGTCCGGAAATCCTTTGCGAGAGCGGTTCCTTTTCGTGACCGGCGATACGATTGCCGCGCAAACGCGGGAGTTCCTGGAACGTAACCACCTGCCGCACGTCGCCAAACCGTTCCGCGTGGAAGAGCTGACGGAAAAGGTTCACGGCGTGCTGGCAATGCAAAGCCACCGTCAACCGCGGGCCGCAGAAGTGGCAGGAAAGAACGCAGCAAGAAATGGATGAGGGCATGGGCAGCAGGAAGCAAACAATATTAGTAGTGAGCGACGATGCGGCGTTGTGCACAGCGGCGCGCCGCGAATTCGAGGCCCGTATCGCGGGAGTGCGCGTGGCTTCCGTTGCCAGCGTCGCCGCCGCGAAGCGAATCCTCGAGGAAGATGCGCCGGCGGTGATTTTGTTCGAAGAGGCCTCCATCGCGGCGGAAGCCGATGGGCTGCGAGGGATTGCGCCGCGGCTCGACGCTGCGGTGACGTCCCTGGCGGTTTATGCGCCGGTGGTGGTGATCGGGACGGCGGAGCAGCGTGTGGAACTGTCGGCGTTGATCGATGCGGGGGCCGCCGATTACGTGATGCGCGACAGAGAATGCCTGCCGTCGGCCCTTCTTTTGATCCAGAGCCGCTTGCGCCAGGCGCAGAAGGCGGCAGACAACGCTCCAGACCGGTTCGAAGAAGCGGAGCAAGATTTTGGTGAAGTGCTCCGCCACGAACTAAATAATCCGCTGACGGGGATTCTGGGAAATGCGGAGCTCCTGCTGGCGGAGGTTCACAGGAAAAAGGACGGTAAACTCCCGCACGGCGGAGAACAGCGCCTCGAAACGATTGCCGCGCTGGCGGTGCGCTTGCGGGAAACCGTGCGCCGGCTGAGCCAGGAATGGGAAGCGCGGCAGCACCCCGTGCACTGAGCGAAGGAAAGCCCAAACTGGAAATCAGAAATCAGAAATCAGAAATCAGAAATCAGAAATCAGAAATCAGAAATCAGAAATCAGA
>Ga0209527_1000014_pt1 | contig 35114 bp, 32 predicted proteins | sample JacPinW_OM2H0_M2_FD_187968 | JGI IMG/M metagenome (GOLD analysis project Ga0209527, IMG submission 187968) | Forest soil microbial communities from Algoma, Ontario, Canada - Jack Pine, Ontario site 1_JW_OM2H0_M2 (SPAdes) (version 2) | ecosystem: Environmental > Terrestrial > Soil > Boreal... | reverse complement strand
GGATCGGCAATATCGCACGTCTTGCAATGAACGCAATTCGCGGCGTTGATCTTTAGCTTCACGCTGCCGTTCGGTTCCTTGGCCATTTCGTATACCGCGGCGGGACAAAAATACTGGCAGGGATTTCCGTACTCCACGACGCACTTCGTCGCGCAAATATTCGTGTCGAGGACCTTCAGATGACACGGCTGATCTTCTTCGTGCCGCGTCCCGGAGTGATACACGTCCGTCAGCCGGTCAAACGTCAGCTTGCCATCGCCCTTGAATCTCTCGGAAGCCGGCCGACCGTTGATTTTCTTGTACGCCTCATGCCCCGCGTGCGCGCGCATTGGATCGATCAACCCGCGCCCGCCGGTGATTTGCTGAAACGCGGTGTGAAAGAATCCGCGGAGCATTCCATGCTGGAACGACTGATGAAAATTCCGGACCCGCCACAATTCTTTCTTGATGTAACTTTGCTCAATCTTTTTTGGGAAGGCACTCAGAGTTTTTGCCGAAGTGTCGCCAGACTTCAGCGCGTCGAGAATCGTTTCCGCGGCCAGCATCCCGCTCTTCATCGCCAGGTGGATGCCCTTCAGCCGCTGCGAATCCAAAAAGCTTCCCGAATCGCCGATAATCAGCCCGCCGTCAAGATAATTCCGCGGCATCGCGTACCAGCCGCCGTAGGGCAGCGATTTCGCGCCGTAACGCACCAGCTTTCCGCCATCGAGAAGTCTCTTGAGGAACGGATGCGTTTTCCAAGTCTGAAACGCGGCGTGCGGATCGAACTGTGGATCGGCGTATTCCAGTGCGAGCACCAGTCCGATGGATACGCGATTGTTCGACAGGCCGTAGATCCAGCCGCCGCCGTACATATCCGTGGAAACCGGCCAGCCCAGCGTGTGCGCCACGTAGCCCGGCGCGATCCGCCCCGGCTGCACGTCCCACAATTCCTTGATGCCGATCCCGTAGCTTTGCGGATTGATGTTGTCGAGCTTTTTCTTCTCCACAAGCTTTTTCGTCAGCGAGCCACGCGTGCCTTCGGCCAGCACGGTGACCTTCGCGCGCAACTCGTAGCCTGGCGTGTAGTTGTCTTTCGGCTTGCCGTTTTTGTCGAGGCCTTTGTCTTCGGTGATGACGCCAGCGATTCCGTCGCCGTTGTAAACAAGATCCGCGCCGCCGAATTCTTTGAATACGTTTACACCGGCAGCTTCCACCAATCCGCCGAGCCACTTTGTCACCTTGCTCAACGACACGACGTAATTGCCCTTGTTCTTGAACGGCGGCGGCGTAATTGGAAACCGGAAGGACGAGCCTTTCGTGAAAAGCAGCGCCGCGTCATCCGTCACTGGCGTGTCGAGCGGAGCGGATTTCTCAAAATCCGGCACCAGTTCCGCCAGCGCCTTCGGATTCATGATCGCGCCGGAAAGCTGATGCGCCCCAATCTCGCGTCCTTTCTCCAAGACATAAATATTTTCCGCGGAAAGCCCGGGTTTCCCGCCCGCCGCGTTGTGTTTCTTGATCAGGTTCGCCAGATGCAGCGCGCAAGCCAGCCCCGCCGGCCCAGCGCCAACAATCAGCACATCCGCTTCCAGCTGTTCACGTTGAACGGTCATGGATTTGCTTTCATTGTAGCAAAGTGACCGGGCTTGGATTTGAAGGAGGTTATGAGGTTTTCGCTTTTTCTAAAGCTTCGGTGAGGGCGGGCATAATTTCGAAGATGTCGCCGACGACGCCGTAGTCGGCAATCTCAAAAATCGGCGCGTTCGCATCCTTGTTGATGGCAACGATGGTGCGCGCGCCCTTCATGCCGACGACGTGCTGAATCGCGCCGCTGATGCCGAGCGCCAGATAAAGTTTCGGAGCCACGGTCTGGCCGGAGCTGCCGATCTGGCGCTCCATGGGGAGCCAGCCTTCATCGCAAATCGGACGCGACGCGGCGATCTCGCCGCCAAGTGCTTTCGCGAGGGCTTCCGCTTGCGGAATATTTTCGGGAGCTTTGATGCCGCGCCCGATGGCTACGATGAGCGGCGCTTGCGTCAAATCCACCGCGGACTTCGCTTCTTTGAAGAGATCGAGCGGCTTGGTGCGAATCTGTTCCGCGCGCAATGACACGGCCAGCGCATTTACCGGCGCCTTCCCCGAGGGATGCGCCGCGAGCAAATCCGCGCGAAACGCTCCCGACTGGAAGGACGCGAACCAGGGAGCCGCTCCCGTAAACGTAACGTCGGCCACGGTTTTTCCTTGGAACATTTGGCGTATGAAAACCAGCTTGCCGCCCTCGTTGCGGTAGCCAATGCAATCGCCGATCATGCCCTTGCCAAGCATGGCCGCAAGTTTCGGGGCGAAGTCACGCACCTGGTACGTGTGCGGAAACAAAACCAAATCCGGCTTGGCGCTTTCGATTACTTGCTTCAGCGCGACGCAGTATCCATCCGGTGTATACGCTTCGAGCAGGTCGTGCTCCACCTTCAGAACTTCCGACACATTTTTTGCGGAGAGCTCATCCGCGAACGCCGCTACGCCTTTTCCAATCACGAGAGCAGTCACCGCGCTCGAGGTGTCTTTCGCGATCTGCTGCGCCGCCGCCAGCGTTTCAAAACTCGCGTTGTTCCACTTTCCTTGCCGCAGCTCGGTGATGACAAGAATTTTCATCGCTAGATTACCCGCGCTTCGAATTTCAACTTCTCGACGAGCTTCGTTGCCACTTCTTTCGGCGTGCCGGTCAGGAACTCGGTTTTCTTGGTTTTCGTCGGCACGTAAATTTTTTCGATTTTTTGGGTGGCTTCCGCGGAAACACCGAGCGACTCCCGTGTCATCGCGGCGATTTCTTTTTTCTTCGCGGCCATGATGCCCTTCAGAGTCGCGTAGCGCACTTTGTTGATGCCGGACTGAATCGAAAGTACCGCCGGAAGCGGGCACTCGATATGCTGGAACCATCCCGCTTCGAGTTCGCGCTTGAGCTTCAATTTCCCGTCGGCGACCTCGATGGCCATGATGAGCGTGGCGTGCGGCAAATCCAGAAGCCCGGCCAGCAGCACGCCCGTTTGCCCGAATCCGTGGTCGTCGCTCTGTAGACCCGTGAGCACAAGGTCCACTTTTTCCTTTTTAACGGCAGCGGCGAGCGCCTTTGCCGCACCGAGGGGATCGAGCTGCGCGAAGTTGTCGTCTACGATGTGAATGCCGCGATCGGCGCCCTTTGCGAGAGCTTCCTTGATTGTTTGCTTTACGCGCTCCGGCCCCATCGACAGGGCGATCACTTCCCCGCCGTGTTTTTCTTTCAGGCGCAGCGCTTCTTCCAGCGCGTAGCTGTCCGGCTCGTTCATCTCGAAGCCGATGTCCGATTCCTTGATCCAGTTCCCGGCAATCGCCAGCGGCGCGTCCTTCGCGGGAACCTGCTTGACGCATACGATGATGTTCACGAAGTTCTTCCTTCTTCGATTCTAAAGCCCAATTACGACACACGCGGAGGGGATGCTATTTGCCAGACCACCGTTTAAAAATCAGTGCGGCATTGGTGCCGCCAAAGCCGAACGAATTCGAGAGGGCATATTCGACCGAAGCCTTGCGCGCGTGATTCGGAATGTAGTCCAGATCGCACTCGGGATCGGGCGTCTCCAGATTGATCGTCGGCGGCAGAATCTGGTCGCGGAGCGCCAAAACGCTGATGCCTGCTTCCAATCCTCCTGCGCCGCCCAGCAAATGCCCGGTCATGGATTTGGTCGAGCTGATGGGCACCTGCTTGGCGCGTTCGCCGAACAACCTTTTTAGCGCCTGCGTCTCGATGGCATCGCCGAGCGGCGTCGAAGTGCCATGCGCGTTCACGTAGCCGATGTCTTCGGGCGCCAGCTTCGCGTCCTTGATCGCCGCGCGCATCACGCGGAAGGCGCCGTCGCCATTTTCCGCCGGCTGCGTGATGTGGTAGGCATCGCCGGACATCCCGTATCCTACAATCTCGGCGAGGATCGGCGCATTGCGCTTGCGCGCGTGCTCCAGCGATTCCAGGATCAGAATCCCCGCGCCTTCGCCAACCACAAAGCCATCGCGGCCCGCATCCCATGGGCGGCTGGCGCTCGCCGGATCGTCGTTGCGCGTGGAAAGCGCCTTCATCGCGGCAAAGCCGCCCACGCCCATCGGCGTGATGGTTGCTTCCGTGCCGCCGCAGATCATCATCTCCGCCGCTCCGCGCTCGATAATCTTGAAGGAATCGCCGATGGCATGCGCCGAAGCGGAGCACGCCGTGGCGGTAGCGGAATTCGGCCCGCGCGCGCCGTAACGAATCGAAATATGTCCGGAGGCCAGATTCACAATCGCGGAAGGAATAAAGAAAGGAGAAATCCTGCCGGGTCCGCCCTGTATCAGTTTGATGTGCTCGCGCTCGATGATATCGAACCCGCCGATGCCCGATGAAACGTAGACGCCCACTTCATCCAGATCCGAGTTTTCCGGCTTCCAGCCCGACATTTTCACGGCAAAATCCGCAGCGGCCAGCGCCACCTGGATAAACCGGCCCATCTTTTTTAGTTCTTTTTTCTCGATCCACTGGAAGGGGTCGAAGCTCTTGATCTCGCCGGCGATTTTGCAATCGAATCCGGTGGTGTCAAATTGCGTGATGGTTCCAACGCCGCTCTGTCCGGCCACGAGGTTCTTCCATGTTTCCTCCGTGCCGATGCCCAGCGCGCAGACCAATCCAACGCCCGTGACGACTACCCGGCGAGTCAAGTCTTTAATGCTCCCTGTTGAGGTGTGAATTTCGTGGCTTACTTACCTTTGGCGTGTTTGTCGATATATTCGACGGCGTCCTTCACGGTGGTCATTTTCTCGGCGTCCTCGTCCGGAACTTCGATGCCGAAGGCTTCTTCGAACGCCATCACCAATTCCACCTGGTCGAGCGAATCCGCTCCCAGGTCGTCCACGAAGGACGCCGTGGGCGTCACTTCCGCCTCATCCACGCCGAGCTGCTCGACGATAATCTGCTTCACGCGCTCTTCTACGCTGGCCATTCCCATTCCTCCGCGATTCGGTATCGCTTGATGTGCCCCGCCTGGTGCTGCTCGGGTCGTGCGTCGAAACTCGTTTGCTAGAGCCCGCTTACTCAGATTCGCGACCGCCCGGCGCGGTTGCGGCCCTACTACCCTAAAATTGCCCGTACGGATAACCTGCCCATTCTAGTTACCCCGCCCCGCTAGGTCAACTTTCCTGGCGCCCGGACCCATAGAGTTCTTCTGACAACCGCTTCTTTTCCGCAGCGTTCGCGGTAGGTACTCAAAGATTACCAACAGCGTGGCCCGGCGCATCTTAAACTCTACGAATTCAGCGTCCCGCATCTAGGACCTCCGCGGCAATCTTATTGGGACTACGCCAGATACATCCCGCCGTTCACGTCTAAGACATGGCCGGTGATGTAGCCTGCTTCGTCGCTGGCCAGAAAGACAATCGCGGCGGCCACATCGCGCGCGGAACCCATACGCCCCAGCGGAATCCGCGTCTTCAGTTGATCCTTCACCTCATTCGTGAGCACGTCGGTCATAGGCGTTTCGATGAAGCCCGGCGCGACGGCATTCACGGTGACATTGCGCGAAGCGATCTCGATGGCGATGGCCTTGGTTAGGCCTATAAGGCCAGCCTTTGCAGCCACGTAATTCGCTTGGCCGGCGTTCCCCATCTGCGCCACGATGGAGGCAATATTAATAATCCGCCCCGCGCGCGCCCGCATCATCGTGGCCAGCGCTTGCTGGATGCATAAATGCGCGCCTGTCAGGTTCGTGCGAATCACGGCGTCCCAATCGTCGGCCTTCATGCGTATAGCTAGGCCGTCGCGGGTGATTGCAGCGTTGTTGACCAGAATATCCAGCCGCCCAAACCTCTCGATGACCTGCTTGAATCCTGCTTTCACCTGCTCCGCGTCAGCCACATCCATTCTTACTGCGTAAGCCTCGCCACCGGCGGCGACAATCTCGCCAACCAGCGTCGCCAGCTTGTCTTCATTCCGCGCGGCCACGGCGACCTTCGCGCCGGCTTCGGAGAGCGCTAATGCGGTGTCGCGACCAATGCCTTGCGAGGCTCCGGTTACCACGGCAACTTTGTCTTTCAGGCTAAACATTCAGTCTGTGGCACAGACTTTTAGACTGTGCTGCTCCTCTGGGTTGAAATCGTGGCTGCACAGGCTGAAGCCTGTGCCACTAAGCAGCGTCGGACCTTGCCCCGGCGATTTTCTCCACCGTGGCCGCGAGGCTCTTTTCGTCTTCGACATTGAGCGTTGCCACCGAGCGTTCGATTTGGCGCAACAATCCGGACAGGACACGCCCCGGGCCGACTTCCACAAACGTGTTCACGCCCTCATCGATCAGCAGCCGAACGGACTCTTCCCAGCGCACCGGCGCGGTTACCTGCCGGATGAGCGCCTCGCGTGCTGCGTCGCCGGTTTCAATGGTGTCCGCATCCACGTTGGTCACCAGCGGCACGCGCAAGGCAGCAAACTCCGTTTGCTTCAAATCTTTTTCCAGCTTCTCCTGCGCCGGCGTCATCAGCGCCGAATGGAACGGCGCGGAAACGGCCAGAATCACGGCGCGCTTCGCGCCGAGTTGCGAGGCAATCTCGACAGCGCGCTTCACCGCGCCCGCGTGCCCGGAGATCACCGTCTGCTCCGGCGAATTCAGATTTGCGGCCGAACAAACTTCACCTTCCGCAGCGCGCTTGCAAGCATCCGCAACCACGGCCGGCGACAAACCCATAATCGCGGCCATCGCGCCCACGCCCGCAGGAACCGCATCCTGCATGTACGTCCCGCGCTTGCGCACGAGCTGCACGGCATCCGCAAATTTCAGCCCACCCGCCGCCACCAGCGCGGAATACTCTCCGAGGCTGTGCCCGGCCACGAAATCCGGCGTCAATCCCTTTTCCGCCAGCACGCGATATACGGCGACGGAGCAAGTCAAAATCGCCGGCTGCGTGTTGGCGGTCAGCTTGAGTTCTTCTTCGGTGCCTTCGAAGCACATCTTCGAAATCGAAAAGCCCAGCGCCTTGTCGGCTTCGTCAAAAACGGCCTTCGCTGCCGGATATTTTCCCGCCAGCTCTTTGCCCATACCCGGGTATTGCGAAGCTTGTCCCGGAAACACGAATGCGACTTTGCCCATCGTTAATCCTCTTCTTGCGCCGTCACGCAATAACCGCCGCGGCCGAGAGCTCCTGTTCGATTTTCTCGTTCATGCGCGCGCGGGCGAGTCCCGCCGCGACGCGGATGGCGTTTTTCACGGCATTGGCGTTCGAACGCCCATGGCCGATCACGCAAACTCCCCGCACGCCCAGCAGCGGCGCGCCGCCGTACTCCGTGTAGTCAATCGTTTTTCGCAACGCCTTGAAGGCGCCTTTCGAAAGCATTCCGCCCACCTGCGAAACCAGTGAACTGTTCATGGACTTCCGGAGCAAGCCGAAAATCTGAAACGCCAGACCTTCGCAAATCTTCAGCGCGATGTTGCCCACGAATCCATCACTCACGATGACATCGACGATTCCTGAAAAAAGATCCCCGCCTTCGACGTTGCCGACAAAGTGCACCGGACTTTTCTTCAGCCGGGTGTAAACCTCGCGCGTCAATTCGTTGCCCTTGATCTCTTCTTCGCCGACGGAAAGCAATCCGACGCGCGGGCGCTTGCTGCCAAAGGTCGCGCGGTAGTAGACCTCTCCCATCACCGCGAACTGGACCAGATGCTCGGGTTTCGAATCCACGTTTGCGCCGACGTCGAGCAGCACGGAAACGCCGCCCTTGGCGTTCGGAAACGGAGCGGCCAGCGCCACGCGATCCACCGACTCCAGCGTTCCAAGCAAAAACTTTGCCACGGTCATCACGGCGCCGGTGTTTCCCGCGCTGACCATGCCGTCAGCCTTCGCCTCGCGTACCAGGCGCGCCGCCACATGCACTGAGCTGTCCTTCTTCCGCCGGAAAGCCTGCGCGGGATGATCGTTCATGGTGATCACTTCGCTCGCGGGCACGATCTCGATCGGCAGACTTGGCGCTGCGTGCCTCGCCAGCTCCGGGCGGACCACGTGCGGCTGCCCTACTAGCAAAACTCGCACGCCAAGCTCCCGCACGGCCAGCACACTGCCTTCGACCTCGGGGCGTGGCGCGTGGTCTCCGCCCATGGCGTCAACGGCGATGGTGATCATGGGATTTTGTCCGCAGGCTAAGCGAGAGAGACTTGAATCCTTACGACGCCGGTGCTTGCGCCGCCTTGCCCTTGTAATGTCCGCAATGCGGACAAACCTGGTGCGGCTGTTTCATTTCGTGGCAATTCGGACATTTGGCGAACGCCGGCTTCGACAAAAAGTCGTTCGCCCGCCTGGTGCTCGTCCGTCTTTTGGAATGCCGTCGTTTTGGGTTAGGCATAGTAATACACCTCGTTGCCGCCTCAATGGGCGGATTATACCGGGCTTGCTAGCCCTGGAAAACTATTGTTTCTTGAGCCAGTCCTGCTTGAGGCGCGCGAGAGGGGCCATTCGCGGGTCCGTCGCGTGGGTCTCACAGCGGCACTCTTCGTGGTTCAGGTTCGCACCGCAATTCGGGCACAGCCCCCGGCAATCACTCTGGCAGATCACCTTCAACGGCAGAGCCAGCAGCAACTGCTCCTTCAAGACATCCGCCAGGAAGAGTCCTTCTCCTTTGTAGAATCCAATCTCGGTCTCGTCGTCTTTCAACTGGTCGATGGTCGGCTTCTCGACCTTCGGCACCGGCGCGTAAAACAGGTCGAACGTCCGGCTCACCTCTTCCACCACCGGCTCGAGGCAGCGTGCGCAGACGAGCTCGATCTTCGTTTCGAGGTTCCCCTCAATGCGAATCTGCGATTCCAGAAGCTCGGCGGTCGCTGTCACTTCCAGCGGCTCGATCTGCTTGATCTCCGCGGAATGAAAATCGATGCTGCCCGGAGCATAGGTCTTCCGGATGCGCAGCTTGCGGACGGCTAATTCCTTAACGTCAAGGAACATGTCTTCAGCGCCTCCGGCGCGTACGCTCATGCCTTACCATTATTGAGTCGCCTCCCCGCCAAGTCAAGGAAACGCCCCACCCTTCGTCCCGTTTTAGCACCTCATCGTCACCAACCCGTTCTAGTACCACTAATTCCGCGGCTCAGTCCAGCCTCGCCGTTGCAGTCAAAACCGCCGAAACAACGTGGAGCCATTATCGGCCACCTGTTGCTTTTTCGTCGCCCGCCAATGGAGGTAGCTGGAGCGGTAGGCATTCAGCTGCAGTTCTATTGTGTGCCTAAGTGGACAGTAATGCTTTCTCGAAACGTCTATGATGCCGCCAGAGTCGAAGGTTCCCGATCGAAGCAGGAGGAAGACATGACACCGAGTCCAGTAAAAAAGTGCGCACACCCGATCTGTTCCTGCGAAACAACTACGGGCAAATTTTGCAGCGCCGCGTGCGAAGCAATGGAAAAGGCTCCCGACATCGATTGCCACTGCGGACATAAGGGCTGCAAGGGCAAGACACACTAGCCATCGCTGCACCATTACTCGAGATTCCATGGGATTTCCGCAAAGGAGAAACATGAAAATACTCAAATTATCGGTAAACGTTTTAGCATTGCTCGCCGCTGGGACCCTGGCCGGATGCTCCGGGACGGCCGCGAAATCACCCGATGTTTCCGACAGTATTCGCAAATCGCTCGATCAAGCGGGCTTGAAAGACGTCTCCGTGAGTCAGGATCGCGACAAGGGCATCGTGACGCTCGGCGGACAAGTGGCCAGTGAGAACGACAAGTCACAAGCTGAATCCCTTGCAAAGTCCCTGGCGGGCGCGCAAGTCGTCGCAGATCAGATTGCCGTGATTCCGGCGGGCATCGAAAAAGAAGCCAAGGCGGTGAACTCCGATCTGGACAAAGGCATCGAGAAGAATCTGGACGCTGCGCTGATCCAGAACAAGCTGCACGACAACGTGAAATACGAAGTGAAGAGCGGGGTAGTCACGCTGAGCGGAGAAGTGAACTCGCAATACAAGCGTGACCGTGCCGAGAAGGTGGCCACCAAAGTGCTAAACGTGAAGCAGGTCGTGAATGATCTGCAGATTAAGAATCAGAAAGCCAGCTCTTCGTATTAAGGAGCTGCGGAGTTGATCCGCGCAGAGAATGGAGAGCGGCCGCGTTCCGGGTCGCTCTCCTGCAAGCAAGGTGAGTTCCTGAGTAAATACCTCTGCGGCAGACTGAAGAAGGAGCTGTTATGTCGTTCGGACTTTACGCGATAGGGTTTGCGATCTTGATTGGCGGGCTGATTTACGCCGCGCACCTGGTGCATTTGCCCACGCATTGGATTGTCGTGGGGGCAATCATACTCTTAGGCGTTGGGATTCTGTCGGGTGTAAAGGCGACGCGCCAAAGAGATCCTGCAGCATAACCGCGCTTAGAATCTGACTCTCCTGCTGCTCTTGCAAGTATTTCACTCCCATTAGAGAATTCTCGGCGGCGGTGTCCCGCAAACGCGATGGACACGCCTATTGCAGAGTATCGCTTTCGACCCCAATGACGGCGAGAAAAAATCTGCCTGCCGAGAATACCGAAAACAACAAAGGACACAACCTTCTAAGGAGATCCTTCGCCGGCTTGGGACCCGGGTTGATCACCGGGGCGGCCGACGATGATCCGTCGGGAATCTCAACCTATTCTGTCGCCGGAGCGGCCTACGGATACGCCACGCTGTGGATTGCGCTGCTCACGTTTCCGCTGATGGCGGCGATCCAACTGATGTGCGCGCGGCTGGGCATGGTTACAGGGCGCGGACTGGCCGCCGCCGTGCGGATTTATTATCCACGCTGGGTGCTGTGGGGAGCCTGCACGATTCTCGTTGCCGCTAACGTCATCAACATCGGCGCTGATCTCGGTGGAATGGCGGACGCCACGCAGCTCGTCACGGGAATCCGAGCGCTGTTCTGGATTCCATTCTACGCGATCCTCATCATTGGGCTGTTGGTTTGGACTTCCTACAAACTGATCGCGAAGGTTTTCAAGTGGTTGACGCTCGTCTTGTTCGCCTACGTGCTGGCTTCGTTTTATGCCCACGTTGATTGGAGGCACGCGCTGGCGGTGACGTTCGTGCCCCATTTGGAGTGGTCACGCGGATTCCTGGCGGTGCTGGTGGCCATTCTGGGAACCACGATTTCCCCTTATCTCTTCTTTTGGCAGGCCGCCGAGGAGGTGGAAGAAGAACGGGCCATGGGCAGAACCCCCGCTCAGAGCGAGGGCGCGACCGCTGCGGAGTTAAGAACGGCGCGCGCCGACACCATTGCCGGTATGTTTTTTTCGAATTTCATCATGTATTTCATCATTCTGACCACGGCAGCCACTTTACATGCGCATGGGGAGACCGACATCACGACGGCCCGGCAAGCCGCCGAGGCTCTGCGTCCGCTTGCCGGCAAAGGGGCCTACCTGCTCTTCACGCTGGGTCTGATCGGCACCGGAATGTTGGGCGTCCCGGTCCTCGTGGGTTCGTGCGCGTACGCGGTGGCGGAAGGAGCAGGGTGGCCTGGCTCGATGGCTGACAAGCCAAGAAGCGCCCGCAAGTTCTACGCGGTCATGGCCGTTGCCATGGCGCTGGGACTCGCGCTGAACTACGCGGGTTTTAACGCGGTAAAAATGCTGTTCTGGTCAGCGGTCATCAATGGCCTCCTGGCGCCGCCCCTGATCCTGCTCGTCATCCTGCTGACCAGCAGCGACAAAGTAATGGGCGAGTGCGTGAATTCGCCGTTACTCAGGTATTTGGGCTGGGCCACGTTTGGAGTTATGACCGCGGCGGCGGCCGGAATGCTCATCACATCCTAAGGCATTTCTCCAAGATCGTGCCCTGTGGCTCCAGCTTTTCCTGTACGCCACGGCAGCGAATTTGCCCAATGCATACCTCCAAGGTGTCCTAGAACGGACAGACATGGACCTTCGCCTCTTCTATGCTTATGGAGTAGTTCCGAGACTCAGGACGTGGCCGAAGAAGTGCCCGAGGAGGAAGAGTTGAAATTTTCTAGAAACGGTGAAAGAGGTTCCGGCAAGACGATTCTCGTACTCGCTCTTCTGGTGCTCGTCGTGGGCGCGGGCTACTACATGTTTACGCGAAATTCGTCAGTTCAGAACGCATATTCCTCGATTAAGGAATCAACGCAAGACGCGGCAACAACATCCAGAGTGCGCACGGCCCTGCTCCTTTCGAAACACGTATCTCCCTTCGACATCACAGTGGATACGATCCAGGGCGAAGTTACCTTGGAAGGTCAGGTGCCTTCGGAACAGCTCAAGACCGTCGCCGGCGCGATCGCCCAGGACACCGCGAGCGTCAAACAAGTGCACAACAATCTGAGTGTCAATCCTTCGACGGAGCGCAATCCTGATAGGGAGCACCTCGGAGAACGTGTGGCGGATCTGGAAATCCAGACTCTCGTCACCGATGCTCTTTCGAAAAATACCGACTTGGCTGAAAAACACATCGCCACGGCAGTGAAAAACCGAACGGTGGCTCTAAACGGAACGGTCCAGACCATCAATCAGAAATATACCGCGGAGCAAATCGCATGGCAGGTTCCGGGCGTCCGGGGCCTCACGGACAATCTCAGCGTCTCCGATACCCAATCGGTTCCCGAGAGTGCTGATGATAAGCTGGCGCGCCGCGTGGAGTTTGAACTCTACTCCACAAAGGCAATTCCTCTGAAGACCGTGCAAGTCCACGCCGATAACGGCGTCGTTACCCTGACCGGCACGGTTCTGTCGCGTGCGGAAAAACTGCTGGCGGAAAAGACCGCGAAATCCGTTGAGGGCGTTCGAAAAGTCGTGAATAGCCTGGCTGCGCCAGAGGAAACGTAGCCAACTGCCCCCTGCGCGCGCCTGGTATGCCGGGATTCTGACGAGCGCAAAGGCGGTGCGTCAGAAAGATCCCGTAGGATAAGCGTATTGCCGGGATCTATTTCTGTTCTAACGATGTAGACTCACACGCAGTTCTTCCGTCTGCCATCTTCCTCATGGCTCATATTCGTGATCGGGAGGCGCGTTTATACCCTGGAGAAGACTTCGACTAACGCGTTTGGCAAGCTCACGTCGCGCCCGCCACAGCCTCCCTTTTAGGGTCTCTTCCGACACCCTCAGCATCTTCGCGGTCTCGCTGGTGCTGTACTCCCGCACTTTGCGCAAGACGAACGCGGTGCGGAGAACCGGCGCAAGCTCATCGAGGCGGTCCCTGATGATCTCTTGAATTTCCATGCGCCCGAAGAGTTGCTCGGGGTTTAGGCCCTTGGACACCAAACGCTCGGCGATAGGGATTTCATCCTTGCTGATTGGTTCGGCTGCCGCGGCGCTTGGACGGACTGCCTGACCGCGGCGGCGCATGAGAGCGGCGTTAGTTACGACTCGCGTGAGCCAAGTCGAAAATTGGGAGCGGCCTTCAAAACTCTTCAGGTTTCGAAAAGCAGAGAGCAAACCATCCTGCAAGGCATCCTCTGCATCTTGGGGGTTGCCCATGATGCCGAGAGCCGAATGAAAAAGCGTTCGCTGATGGCGGTGGAAGAGTGTGTTGAGCGCCTGAGCATCGCCGTGCTGGCCCGCCCGTATCAAACTTTCTTCACTGACTTGTGTGCTGGGCACAGATTGGTTTGCCATGGTTGTCCCTGCTGGCCTCGACAAACACCCGCGAATTGCACCCCTGGTCCGCTTTGCCGCTCCTACCGCCTTTCGAGGGCGGGCTCGCTCCCAGAGGTCCGCTGTCATCAAAGCTCGGTCAACCGCGTTCTCTCTCCGATAACGGGGACATAGCTCCTGGAAGGTCTGACCGGGTACTTGCTGTGGCTAGGGGAGAGGCGCTACGCCCATGCGGGACGGCCCAGCGAAAGAACCTCGAATCACAGGACTGGCAACGATAGGGACGCACACGGATTAGGGTGAAAACCACGGATTCAAGCAACCCTCTGCGACGCGACTTACGGATGTTTGCGCTTTGGCAGAGCGGGCAATGGACCAGCATTCGCGGACTCCCCTATCCAGCTGCAAAGACGTTCTGCCATACTCGTACGCGGACTAGGGGAGCGTCTGTTCAATTTTATACATCCATTCCTGCGGCGTGGGTGAACCTTGGGAACAATGAATAGACTCGCTAGCGTGGCCGTTCGGGATCGACGCTCTGGTCAAGATAGATCCACAGAACACGGGCGAAGAGGGTGATCGTCGGCGCAAGCGGCAAGAACAATGCGGCGGCCCAGAGGATGACTTTCGTAATCCACCATCCAGTCAGAAACCACAGCAGCGCGGCGATCGGGGCCATGAACGAAACCCCCAGAACGTAACTGATGTACATGGCTCCCAGAAAATAGCCTGGTTCCCGTTCAAACTTGAGGTCGCAGATGGAACAGCGCTCGCACATCTTCGGGAATCCCCGGAAGATGGAATAGCGAAAGATTCTGCCCATGCGGCAGCGGGGACAGCGCTGCTGAAAAATGCTTCGCAGCGTTGACGGCTTTGAGGCGGATTCCATTAGCGCGGGTTCTAAGCTATCAGATAAGGAAGAACAACGGCGGTCGGCCGTTAGTTCCTCTGGCCGGGAGAATCCTGGCGGCAAATCTTTTCAGGCTTGCGTTTTGCGCCGGTCGTTGCGCATCCCAAAAGCGATCTTCAATCTAATCTGCTTCTTCCACACTTGTTCATCAATTGTTTCGCCGCAGCACCAGGCAACCCGCCAGCATGTCGTGCAGCGCCTGCTTTCTTTCCGTAAATCCCGCCATGATGTATCCGATAAATGCAGGCACCATGTTGGTGACAATCTTGGAAAAGTGCCTCCCCGTCGCTCGGCCGAAGCTAACGCGCTGGCCGGCCATGTCCGTTACCACCAGACCCAGCAGCCTTTTCCCGACCGTAGCCTGCCACTCCGAACTCTCCATCAGCGCGTGGTACAGCCACGTCCAGAGCAGGCTGACTGTCGCGGCAAGGAATAGAAGTCCAAAGAGCATGAAGATGCCAACATCATTCAAGTCTTCGTTAGGATGGATCTCGCCGATGATTCCTCCCAGCCCCGTCAGAAAGACAAGCGGAATCAATATCAACACGAAGCCGATACCCATCACAGCGTTGTCGATAAGGAACGCCAAGAACCGCACCCAGAACCCCGCGTACTCGACGCGCGGGACGGCGGCATATCCGGCATACGCGGGAGCGGCCGTCACACCGCCCACAATCGGTGCCGCAACGGACGAACTCATTATCGGCGCCCGCGCCATTGCGGCGGCAACCGCGAACGCTTGTCCGCAATTCGAGCAAAACGCCGCACCATCCGCCATCACTCCGCCACACTTGGAACAGTACACGGCATCTCCTCGCTTCCTTCTTGCCCTTCGCAACGACCCACAAGAATCGCAGCCAAATCCTACTTTCAAGCAGCGGCAGGGTCAATCTTTCACCGCACGACGCCGGAGCGGCAAAAATTTCATAGCACTAGTACCGGATTTTCCTTCTTCGCTAATGCTTGTTATTCCGCGCATCTCCTTGATTTCGCATGTGTTTATCAGAAAATGATAATCTTTTCCAGCTCTGGTTCATTTCTTGCCCCCCTGGAGTGGCCCCGGTCAAAATTGAAAGGGAGGAAATCCTATGCGATTCCGTACTTCACTCTGCCTAGCCACTCTGTTTCTCGTTTGTTTCACCATTGCGGCCTGGTCCACACCGCTCCCGGCTCAGACTGTGGCAGATTCCCTGCAACCCACACCCGATAACCAATCGCTGTCGGGGCCAATCGCATCCGTCGGAGATGCGGAATTCTCTGTACAGGTGAAGAAAGACAAGGATGTGAATACCGTCCAATTCCTGGTCGATGGCAAAACGCAGGTCGAAGGGAAACTAGCCGTGGGCGCGCAAGCCACTGTCGAGTACCGCACAGACGAAGGCAAGAACATCGCCGTTCGTGTCATCGTGACCCCGGCCTCCGGAATGAGCTTGTACTAACGAGATACGCCGCTCATACTCTAGAAGCCGGTTACAGACAATCGTAATTCCCATGCGGCCGCCCGCCCAGCCCCCGCGGCCGCTTTTCATTTAAAAAATTGAGGAGTCATGATGCGCACGACTCTGAAAATCATTCTGCCCTTGATCGTCAGCGTCGCATCGGTGTCTCTATTTTTCGCGGCAAACCAAGTGCGGACGGAGAAGCGCAATTTGCGCAATGACCTCTCGCGCCGTGCGGAAATTCTCGGCGAAAGTCTTCGGGAGAGCGTCGAGCCGTTGCTTGAGCCGTCGCCGGAGAAGGACTTGCAATATTTCATCGAGCGCTTCGGGCAACGCGACCACTTGAAGGGCATCGCTGTATACAACTCTGTTGGCGCTGCGCTGGCGATAACTGCCGGTCTCCCAGCGGCCTTCAAGTTGCGGTCCAGGGCTGCAACTCGCGCTGCACAGGAGGGCGCTGGCGTAGGTGAATTTCTGAATGCGGAGCAGACTGCGTCCGTTACCGGGGATTCGAATGAGCCGATTCATATTTATGCGTTGCCGCTTCACCGCAATGGTGAAATTGCGGGAACGCTGGCTCTATTCCACGACACAAGTTACATCGACAAACAGGTCTCCGGCACGCTTCGCGATTCCCTGCTCACTGCATTTGTCCAAACAATTCTGATCACCGGGTTCGCGCTGATTCTCGTCCAGTGGACTTTCACCGTACCGCTGGCGCGCACGGCAAAATGGCTGCGCGCACAGCGCACCGGCCAGCCAAACACGCCGCCGGCGCTTTCGAAGGGCGAAATTCTCGACGAAATTCATCACGAAGTGACGCATCTCGCACGTGACCTGAACACGGCGCGCGCTGCCGCGGAAGAAGAAGCGCGGCTGCGCGATTCGAACGCTTCACTTTGGACTGCCGAACGCCTGCGCATCAGCCTGCGCAACAAACTTCAGGAAAAACCGCTTTTCGTTGTTTCGAATCGCGAGCCTTATATGCACGTCTTCAACGAAAAGGACAAATCGATAAACGCAATTGTTCCCGCGAGCGGCGTCGTCACGGCCCTGGAACCGGTTCTGCGCGCCTGCAATGGCACCTGGATCGCCAACGGCTCGGGCAACGCCGACCGCGAAGTGGTCGATGAGCACGATCGGCTGCGCGTCCCCCCCGATCGCCCGAGTTACACGCTGCGCCGGGTGTGGCTCAGCGACGAAGAAGACCAAGGCTACTACGAAGGTTTTTCAAATGAGGGTCTCTGGCCGCTGTGCCATATCGCGCATACGCGCCCAATCTTCCGGCCCGAGGACTGGATTCAGTATCAGAAAATCAATCGCCGATTTGCCGACGCCGTTTTGCAGGAAATGGAGGGCACGGAATCGCCGATTCTTCTCGCGCAGGATTATCACTTCGCGCTGCTTCCGCGGATGGTCAAGGAAGCGCGGCCTGACGCGCGCGTTGCGATTTTTTGGCACATTCCGTGGCCGAATCCGGAAGTCTTTGCCATCTGCCCGTGGCAACGCGAGCTTGTCGATGGTTTGCTGGGCGCCGACCTCATTGGCTTCCAGATCCAATCGCACTGCAACAATTTCCTGGAAACCGTGGACCGTGCAGTCGAAGCGCTCACGGAATGGGATCGTTTCGCAGTCAATCGCCAGGGCCACGTCACGCGGGTGCGCCCGTATCCCATCAGCGTGGCGTTTCCGGAGAATTCGCATGCTGTCGATGAATCGCCCAGCGCCAGCGAAGAGCGCGCCGCTTTGTGCGCCGAAATGGGTATTGAGGCCTCCCTTTTGGGCGTTGGCGTTGAACGCGTGGACTACACGAAAGGGATTCTCGAGCGTTTCCGCGGACTCGAGCGTTTTTTCGAATTGAACCCTGCCTACCAGCAGCGTTTCACTTTCGTGCAGATCGGAGCGCCCAGCCGCACGGACATCGAGCGCTACAAGAATTTCCTGGCCGAAGTCAGCGACGAAGCCGAACGCGTCAACTCACGATTTCAAACGTCGCGATGGAAACCGCTCGTTTTGCTCAAGAGACACCATTCGCACGAAGAGATCGCGCGCTTTTTCCGCGCCGCTTCTTTCTGCATGGTCACGTCCCTGCACGACGGAATGAATCTCGTCGCCAAGGAATTCGTTGCTTCGCACGAGGATGAACGCGGCACGCTGATTCTCAGCACCTTTACGGGCGCGGCGCGCGAGCTTTCCGATGCGCTACTGGTCAATCCCTACGACGTCTCGCAACTCGCGGATAGCATCCGTCGCGCGCTGGAAATGCCCGAAGAGGAACAGTCCACGCGCATGCAGCGCATGCGTGACAGCGTGCGCGAGCACAACATCTACCGCTGGGCCGCTCATCTTCTCTCGGATCTCACCGAAATTCGCATCGAGATACCCGAACGTGTGGAGACAACTTGATTGTCATGACCATCTCGGGCCATTCCGCCTGTACGAGGAGATTGAGATGATGCTGTTCTTGCCGAAGGGGAAGAAGCCGTCGCATGAACCCAGTTGAAACCGCGTTCGACTTCGTCACCGTTTCCTATCTCACGCGAATCGGCAACCAATCGGCCGGTACACTGACCGAGTTGCTGACGGGACTCGAGCATTGCAGCGACGCGTCCATCTTCCATCACACCTTTCAAACCCTCGGGAGCCACCACTTCCTCACCGAGGGCTTTTCCAACGATTTCGCGCAATGGGTGCTATCGGACACTAACCGCAACGATCTCGCGGAGCAGCTCGCCGCTCTCGACATTCGAGACTACGTTTCCATCGCCGCCCTGCGCCGCGATCTCTGTCGCCTTGTCGCCGAGTTTTGCGCGGCGTTTCCCCATTTTGCGGGACAATCCGCGCTGGAGCGTTTCTACTTTTGCGAAAGCGTCGAAGTAACCGCGCCCCTGGGCCGCAGCGCTCGCACGCTGGACGAGTTTCGCGATGGCATCGCGCATCTCAGCCACGCCGGTTTCTACTTTCATTTCATCTCTTCGCGCCTGCGGCTGCAGCTCCAGACGAACGATTTTTCTTACTGGCTAGCCGGTGGTCTGGGGCTTGCGTCGCTCGCCGAAAACATCAATCACATTGACATCTACACAAACACGTTGGACAGCACGCGCGGCAAAGTGCTTCGCCTGATCGACCGCGAAAGGAGAAAGGCATGAGCGAGGCGCTAACCCTCACGCGCATCCCTCTGGACGACTACGCCGGACTCCTGAGCGCGGGCGAAATCGAAGAGCTGCGCGCGCTTGCAAAGCCGTTACGCGGCCGCAGCATCGAGATGATCAATTCCACCGCCATTGGCGGCGGCGTTGCGGAGATCCTGAATCGCCTGGTTCCTCTTGCGGAAGAGCTGGACCTCCATTTCAAATGGGACGTGATGACCGGCGGCGAAGATTTCTTTGACGTCACGAAATCTTTCCACAACGCCCTGCACGGCGCGCCCTATCATGCAAGTCCGAGGGATTTCGAGATTTTTCTCGCGTACACCGAACGCAATCGCGCGGCTCTTCCTCTCGATTCCGAATTCGTGGTGATTCACGACCCCCAACCGGCGGCTCTGATCGACGCACGCAAGCCTGGCTCAAACCACTGGGTATGGCGTTGCCACATCGATCTCTCGCGCCCTAACCGGGCAGTCTGGGATTTCCTGGAAAAATTCGTTTCCCGGTACGACAGCGCCATGTTTTCTTCCCCCGAATTCTCACGCCAGCTCGCGATCCCGCAGTATCTTTTCTATCCGGCCATCGATCCGCTTTCGGAAAAAAATCGGGACCTCGAACCGGAGTTCATCGCTCAAGTCCTGGCACGCTTTCGCATCGATCCCATGCGCCCCATCCTCACGCAGATTTCCCGTTTCGACCGCCTGAAGGATCCGGTTGGCGTGATTCGCGCGTACCGCATCGTGAAGCGATATTTCGATTGCCAATTAGTTCTCGCGGGCGGCAGCGCCTCCGACGATCCCGAGGGCGCCGTCGTGCTGAAGGAAGTGCTGCGTGAAGCGGATAACGATCCGGACATTCGAGCGATCGAGCTGCCGGCCTGGGCGCCGCTCGAAGTCAACGCGCTGCAGCGGGCCTCGACCATCGTGATTCAGAAAAGCCTGCGCGAAGGCTTCGGCCTTACTGTTTCCGAAGCGCTGTGGAAGAAAAAACCGGTGGTGGCTTCCGCGGTTGGCGGCATCCCGATCCAAATCATCCACAAGCATACCGGCTTGCTGGCGCATTCCGTGGAGGGCACGGCGTACCAAATTCGCTTTTTGCTTTCCCACCCGGAAATCGCGGCAAAACTCGGCGAACACGGGCATCAGCACGTGAAGGAAAATTTTCTCATCACGCAGAAACTGAAGCGCTACCTGACGCTCTTTCTGACGCTGGCCCGGGGATCATGAGAGTCCGCTAATGCCGCGGCTCGGACTCCTGTGAGGAATCATGGCCATGCACGCTGGCAACTCTGAGACTCGAAGTCTCATCCAAATCTAGCAGGCAGAAGCCTATCCCCAGCCCGAGGCCAGCCCTGCTTTCTGCAATTCCTACAATATCCGTGCAAGGAGAACACGAATGAAGCGTGTCGCACTTTTGCTATTTCTCGCAGGTTGGCTGGTGCCGCTGGCGTCGGCGCAGGATCATTTTCAGCTTGGCGCTTACGGCGACTATTTCCGTATATCGCAGACGAAGACCAACATGGCGGGGCTAGGAGCACGCGTGGGCTACAAGGTATTTTCGCGCGTCATGTTCGAGGGCGAGATGAGCTATGACTTCAAGCAAGCTTTGACGGAAAATTTCAACACCACTCCAACAGTGACGGTTGTGAACAGCAACCTCAAAGTTCTGCGCGGACTCTTTGGCCCCAAAGTCATTGCCGGCCACGGCGCGATTCGTCCTTTCTTCACGGTCAAAGGCGGTTTTATCAATTTCCGGCTGGATCCCCGGCCCGCTAGCGTGGGAACAGCCATTAGCTCGATTGAGAATTTGCGCGCGAATAACGTGAGCGGAATCCTCTACCCGGGTGCCGGTTTGGAAGGACATATCGGGCCGGTCGGTCTGCGCCTCGAAGCCGGTGATGAGATCTACTTCGCAGGAAGCACTCATCACAATCTGCGTGCGGCCTTCGGACCGTTTATTCGATTCTAGGATCGAACCGCCTGTCCGAAGCTGAATAGAGATCGATCCATCGTGACTAAACGCCCCGCTGTTTCGTGGATGTGCCGCTGAGAGAACTGCCAAAACGTTCGTGATGCTGGCGAAGAAGGAATTGGTCGGTCATGCCAGCGATATAATCGCAAACGACGACGTGGCGCGCTTCCGTTTGCGCAAGTTCTTCATAGAAAGACGGCATCGAGCCGGGACGGCCCGCGTAGTAGATGAAAAGTTCTTCCAGGCACTTCACAGAGCGGTCGCGGTCCTCCGCGATGGCGGGATGGTTGTAGATATTCGCGAAAAGAAAGCGCTTAAGCTCGCGATTTCGCGCCGCCGCAGCATCGCTGAACCCCGCGATGCGTTTTGGGGCCCGGCGGATGTCTTCCACGGATGAGGCGCCGGAGGCCAAGAGGCGCTCCTGGGTAGTCTCAATGAGATTAGTTGCCAGGGCGTCCAGAACGCGTTTGAGGGCCTCATTGAAAATGAGTTTTGCGCGCGCACCGCGATGTGCGGAATCGACCTGCGCGTAGACTTCGTCAAAAAAAGAAACTTCCTTGCGCAAAAGGGCAAGATCGAGGAGCCCGGCTTCAAGGGCATCGTCAATATCGGCTGTGTTGTAAGCAATCTCGTCGACCCAGTCGATGAGCTGCGCTTCAAGGGGCGGGCGCAAGTCGAGAAGATATTCGGCAAGCTGCGGAAATTCCGCGGCGGAATAGTCGCGCGAATGCTTGATGATGCCTTCGCGAACTTCAAACGTAAGATTCAATCCAGGAAAATCAAGATAGCGCTGCTCGAAGTGTTCGACGATGCGTAGCGCGTGCAGATTGTGATTGAAACTGCCGCCTTGCGCGCGCATCAGTTCGTCGAGCTTGCGTTCGCCGGCATGCCCGAAGGGGGGATGGCCGATGTCGTGAACGAGAGCGAGCGCTTCAGCAAGCTCGGTGTTCAGTCCCAGCGCGGAGGCGACCGTGCGGGCAATCTGTGCGACTTCCAACGTGTGCGTCAGGCGGTTGCGGAAATGGTCCGAATAGCGGGTGGTAAAAACTTGTGTCTTGGCTTCCAGCCGGCGAAAAGCGCGGGAATGAATGATGCGGTCGCGGTCACGCGCGTAGGCACTGCGGTAGGGATGGGGCGGCTCGGGATAGCGCCGGCCGCGGGACTCTTCCGCGCGCATCGCCCAGAGAGCAGGAGTGGAAACTGGTTCGATGAGCCGCTCCGTAATGTTCAACCTAATCCGCGGGAATGCCCGGATACCCAGCAGATCAGGATTTCGGCGAAAGCGCATCCAGGCCGCGCTCGGCTTGATCCGCGATGGTGGTGTCCGGGAATTCCTTCTTGATCTGCTGGTAGATGCTGGCGGCTTCCTTTGGATTCGAACTGCGAAGGATTCCGGCAAGTTCCAGCAGCACAAATGGGCGCGGAACGAAGACGCTGGGCTTGTCCGCCAGAGCGCGAAAGATTTTGACTGCATCATCGGGTTTGCCGGTGCGCGAGTAAATGACCGCCATCTGATACTGCGCCATGGAGGCCAGCTCTTTGTCGCCGCCGCCGCCGATCTTCTTCAATTCTTCGAGTGCCTGATTGTGGCGCTCGAGGTCCTCGAGACAAAGCGCGGAGTAGTAGCGCGCGAGTTTTCCGGGATTCGTGCGGGGATACTTGTCGGCAACCTTGGTGAACTTCTGCAAAGCATCCTGGAGGCGCGCGGGATCATCGGGATAGACGGGCTCATTGGGGTCGGCGGGGTCAGGAGCTGCACCGATCCGGCCCTGGTAAGCCTTCATGGCGGTATCGAAGGCGGCAGAGCCTTCCACGGTCTGGCGATCGACGTAAAACCGCCAGCCGCCGTATGCAAGCGCGGCCACCAGAGCAACAAAGACGACGATGAGCGTGAACTGTCCGTGAGAGATAACGGCTTCAGCGCCGTGCTCGATGGTTTCCTTGATTTTGTCCTGCTTCAGTTCTTTGCGCGAAATATGATCGGGCACAAACGCTCTCCTGATTAGTCTGGAATTTGTAATCGTAACACAAGATTCCGCTCGCTGGCGGGTCCGGAAGGCAGGCTGTGGCCACAGGAGCGCGGATTTACCTTTGCGCCCGAAAAATATCCGGCGTCCTCCTGAGCGCTTCGAATGGTGCTAGTTTTGGAGTATGCAGACTGCGTGCATTCACTGCGGCTCGGAGCATTTGCTGAAAGACGGGCAGTTCGGCGGCCATTCGAAAGTGCAGTTCAAATGCTCGAACTGCGGTAAGACCACCATCGTGGAGATCAAGCGACGCGTCGATTCCACCGTGGTCATGTCTCCTCTTCCCTCTTTTGCGCGCGCGGACGCCAGCAGTTCAAACCTGCACTTGCTGCCGCCCGATCCCGCGCTCCGGCTTCCCGAAAAAGCGAAAGTTGTTCTTAGCATTCTATCGGGACCTTCGAAAGGCGAGAGCCACACGCTCGCAAAGCCGCGTGTCGTGCTGGGCCGCAAGGGTGCAGACATCCCACTGAATGATCCTGAAATCTCGCGGCATCACTGTTTGCTGGAAGTGAGAGAAACGTACATCAATCTCAAGGACATGGATTCGACCAACGGCACTTTCTTCGATGAAGAACGCGTGCGCGCGGCCATGTTGCGGGACGGTACCGAGTTTCGAATCGGTGGCAGCTTGATTCGCGTGAATTTCCAGCCGAAGTAGCCGGGCTTTGCTCCTCCGTAAGATGGTTCCATCCGTGGTTCAATTCCCAAGATTGGCTTTGTGAGATACTAACGCCGATTCCAAAATTGCCGGAGTCCGATGAACCGCCTCTCCGTCTGCCTGATTACGTTCAATGAGGAACACAACCTGCCGCGCGCCTTGACTTCGCTTGCGGGGATCGCCGACGAAATTGTGGTGGTGGACTCCGGGAGCACGGACCGGACGGCTGAAATTGCAAATACCTACGGCGTATCCTTCTTTGAAAGGCCCTTCACCAATCATGCCGACCAAAAAAACTATGCGGCCTCCTGCGCAAGGAATGATTGGATTTTTCTGCTGGATGCCGATGAAGAGTTGAGCGGTGAACTGCGCAAATCCTTAATGGAGTGGAAGCAGCGCGAGCCGGAATTTCCAGTTTACGAAATGGCGCGCCTCACCTGGTACCTCGGTGCATGGATCCGTCACTCGCGATGGTATCCGGATTTTCAGCGCAGGCTCTACCTGAAAAACAAAGCCAGCTTTTCCGGAATGATCCACTCGGCCCTGCGTTTCGAAGGAAAGGCGGGCCGTCTGAGTGGAAACTTGTTGCACTACACGATCCGCACGTTTGCGGAGCACGAAGCGAAAATCGAGGACTACACAACGGTCATGGCACAAGAATTGTTCTCCCGGGGTAAGCGGAGCTGGCGAGCGGCCATGTGGCTGGCGGCGCCCTGGAACTGGTTTCAAAATTACTTACTGCATCTTGGCTTTCTCGACGGCTATCGCGGATGGCTCATTTCGCGGATGGCAGCGCGGGGAACGTGGTTGAAATTCAAGAAGCTCGGACAACTCGTCGAGGCCGAGCGCCGCGCGGGCGGAGCGCGGACGCCGTGAGGGTGCTCTACGTGGATCTGGAGCGGGAATGGCGCGGTGGGCAAAGCCAGGCATTGCTGACGCTTGGTGGATTGCGCGAACGCGGGCATGAAGTTGAGTTGTTGGCGGCGCGGGATTCGGCGCTTTCGAATCGCGTATCGGAAGCTGGCATCACGGTTCATCAAGTTCCGCAATTTGGCTTACGTGCCTGGGCTGCTCGTGCAATGCGCACTTTGATCGCCCGGACGCGATTCGAGCTTGTTCATCTCAATGAACCGCATGCGTTGACGGCGGCATGGCTGGCGAGGACGCACACGCGGCTTCCGCTGCTGCTCTCCCGCCGAATTGGATTCCCGCTTCAGAAAAACGCAGTTTCGCAGGCGCGCTACCGGGCCGTGGAGCGGTTCATAGCGAACAGCAAAGATGTGGCTCAAAGCCTGATCGATTCAGGCGTCGCGGCGGAGCGCGTCTCGATCGTGAATGAAGGCGTGGAAATCTTTCCATTGCGAACTCCGGAGCTGCGAAGCATTGCGCGGAAGCACTGGGGGGTGCGGGAAAACGAATTCTTGTTTGGTTGCGTCAGCGTATTTGTCCCGGAAAAAGGACAACGGCACTTGATCGAAGCACTTCCCCTGGTGCGAGCGCTGCATCCGGAAGTGCGGCTGCTGTTCGCCGGCGACGGCACCTGCCGCGCGGAACTGCAGGCGCTTACAAGGCATCTCGGGCAGACAGAAGCGGTGTTTTTCCCCGGATTCGTAAAGGATGTCGCGCAAGTGTACGCGGCCCTCGATGCGTTCGCATTTCCCTCGGAATTCGAAGGTCTGGGAACCGCATTGCAAGCAGCGATGGCTGCGGGCTTGCCCTGCATTTCGACGAAGCGCGGGGCTCTCGGTGAGGTGGTGGATGGCGAGCGAACTGCTCTAGCCGTGGAGCCAAATGGCCAGGAATTCGCCGTCGCCATGCTGCGGCTCATCAATGATGGAGCTCTCCGAAAAAGTCTCAGCGAAGCAGGCCGCCGCGAGGTGCAGCAACGGTTTTCCGCAGGACGCATGGTAGAAAACACGATTCGTATCTACGAAGATGTCCTGCAGAAAACGAGGAAAAGCTGAGCACGTCAAACCAGCGCTGAAAGTTGTCTCTTTCTGCAATGCAGGAGGTCAAATTCCACAACGGTAAGTGCCTAGATGAGGCACGACGGGAAGAAAAGGATGAAGCGCCTGGCAGATCTTTCGAGCTCCGCCAAGCGCTTCAGGCCTTCTTGTAACTATTGCACCAGTTTTCTGTCTTCTCTTGTTCCAGGCGTTTCCCTCCTATCCGCTCGCCGTTTTACGTCAAGCTATCTTGGGGATTGAACAACCCATCGCCCTTTTGGCTCGAGGAACTCCACGCCAATGACAAAGCCGTCGCCTTGCAGTGGTTGGCAGTAAGCAACCCGGGCCGAGGAGCGAAACTCTCCAGTGCGCGAAGCGAAAACCAAGGATTCGCCTTGTTCCCAGCGGCGCACACTCACCACGCGCGCGCCACGCGCACTCACATTCTCTGTAAAAGTCGATTCCGAGCCAGGCGCCTGACGATGGCCGTCAATCAGCACGGGGATTTCCATCGGGATGCGTCTTTCGGCTCTGTGAAAAGAAAATTTCTTCCCTTGAGGCATGGTTTTGCTCATCCTCACAGGCACGCGGCAATGCGCGTGAAATTTTGAACGCTGCTTTTGCCGTGGTGCTTCATGGCGTAGAGCGCGCGGTCGGCAGCGCCGAGAAGTCTCTCGGGCGTGTCGCCATCCTCTGGAAAAGCCGCGACGCCCGCGCTGACGGAAAGCGCAGGGCGCTCCGGTTCAGCGGAGAGACGCTCGCGGATTCGAGACACGACGCGCGACGCGATGTCCTTGCCGGCTTCCGGCAGTACCACCGCGAATTCATCGCCACCGTATCGCGCGGCCGTGTCGATCGCGCGGGAATGGTTACGTAGAATCTTGCCGATACGCACCAGCGAGCGACTGCCGGTCAGATGTCCGTACTGATCGTTGATGATTTTGAGGCCGTCCATGTCGAGAAGCACCACGCTGAATGGGCGCTGCGTGCGGCGCGAACGGTCAAGCTCCGCTTCGAGAACGCTGATGAGGCGCCGGTAATTCGACAACCCCGTGAGTGGGTCGGTAATGGCCATCGAGCGCACCTGCTCGAAGAGGCGAGCCTGATCGAGCAACGCGCCGGAAAGCATGACCATATAGCTGCACGTCTTGCTCAATTCCGCCAGGAAAAACGGGCCATCGAAAAGCTGCCGCGAAAATGCCGCCGATGCGTGGCAGACAACATTGAGCGAGGCCACGATAAAGAGGGAATGATCGAAGAGGCTGGCGGCGCCCTTCTTGTCTCTGTCGTTCTTGAGCCGCTGGCGAAAACAGACTGCGGCGATCAGGAACAGCGCTGCGGGAAGCAGATCCCAAGGGCGAGAGAGCAAGTTCGCGGCATGCGCGACGGGCGCGGCGGGTGCGGCCAGAAATGCGGCGCTCGTCATATAGGCAGCCAGGGCAACGACCAGCAACCCTGCGGCAGTTTCCTTGGTGGGCTGCCGCGCGGTTGGCATGTAGCGCTCGATGGCGATGGCAGCGAGAAATAGAACGGCAAGCAGTGTGCGGCTCACCATCCAACCGATGGGAATGCCGGAGAGCGCCAGGGCCCCGGAGATCAGCGAATCGTTCAGGCCAAAGGAGCCTACAGTCTCGATGATTCCAGAGAGCACAAATCCGAAGGCGAGGATCAATGCCGTGCGATCATGGGTACCGCGGAACCGAACAAGGGCATTGGCGGCGTAGCAGAAGCTGAGAAGAGTGCCGCCAACTTCCAAATAGAGATAACTCTGTGGCGAGCCTGCGACGCTGATTTGCCGCAGGTAGAAGATTACGGCAAGAAAGAGGACGAAGGACATTGCACCGGACGCGACCAGCGCCCGGGTATGAGTATTCTGAGCGGTGGCCGGTCCGCGGTCGCTGCGGAGAAACCCGATGATTTTGCCCCAATCACCCACAAAAGCCCCCAAATGCCGACAAAAAGCTGCCAACTACCAAGGGATGCAAGTTTGTGCCCTTTTCTGACTGGAAATTCACCCCCGTAAACCAATGAAAATAAATAGTTTATTGACCTGTACCAAATGGGTGGGTACTCGTTGGGTTGCTGCGAGACGCCCCGACTACCTACAATTTCTTAAATTACGGCAGTATCGTTTTTGTTTCGTTAGAGTTACCGGGCGAAGGGTCAGTATCAAGAAGAAATTCGAGACTGTCTCAGCCTGAGACAGTCTCAACACTTGAAACAGTCGGCATTCTTGTCTCACAACCTAGAGTTTCGGCTTTGGGGGAGGCAGCTCGCGGGCTGCAGCGGTATCGGCGAATCCACAGGTCTTATGCGAGCCATCGCAGAACGGCTTGTTTGCGGAGTGCCCGCAACGGCAGAGTCCAATAGTGGTCCGTCCGGCCAGGCCGAAGGGTTTTCCCTCGGGATCAAGAATTTCGAAATCGCCTTCCACACGTAGGGATCCATTGTGATTGACAGTAATTTTCGTGGCCGCCATTTTTTCTCCTGGACAATAGGAAGTATGCCCATCCTGCCGTGCAGCGACAAGCGCAAATGACAGGCGCCCCGGCCAGGCCGATGCGCTTCTCAGTACGCAATACAGATCCCTTCAGAAGAATCAGTATTTTGGAACAGACGGATCAACCTCGTCGGACCACGCAAGGATGCCGCCCTTCAGGTTGAGGACTTTGCGGAATCCCGCCTTACGTAAGAAGTCCACGGCCTCGGCAGAACGCTTCCCGCTGCGGCAATGCGCCACGATTTCCCGCGACGAATCCAGTTCGTGGACGCGCCGCGTCAGCTCCCCGAGCGGGAGCAGATGTCCCTTGAGATTGCAGATTTGGTACTCGTGGGGCTCGCGCACATCGAGAATGTACAAATCATCTCCACGATCAAGCCTGGCTTTGAGCTCGCGCGGAGTGATCTCCGGCACTTGCACGGACGGGCCGGGAGCTTCTTCGCCGCGCACACCGCAAAATTCGTAGTAATCGATCAGCTTGGTGATCGTCGGATGCGTTCCGCACACCGGGCAGTTCGGATTCTTGCGCAGCTTGAGCTCGCGGAACTTCATCCCGAGAGCGTCAAAAAGCAGCAAGCGTCCCACGAGATTTTCCCCGCGGCCGAGGATCAGCTTGATCGTTTCCATCGCCTGGATGGAGCCGACGATCCCGGGCAGAACGCCGAGGACGCCGCCTTCCGCGCAGGAAGGCACAAGCCCCGGCGGAGGCGGCTCCGGATAAAGACAGCGGTAGCACGGACCATCGGGCATGCCGAAAACGGTGGCTTGCCCTTCAAACCGGAAAATCGAACCGTACACGTTTGGCTTTCCCAGCAAAATGCAGGCGTCATTGACGAGATAGCGCGTCGGAAAATTGTCAGTCCCATCGACGATGACATCAAAGTCCTTGAAGAGTTCGAGCGCGTTGGCGCTGGTCAGTTGCGTTTCGAACGACTGGATCTCAATGTCCGGATTAAGGTTCGCAAGGCGTGCGCGCGCGGCTTCGCTCTTCGGCTTGCCGACGTCGCTGGTGCCGAACGTAACCTGACGCTGGAGATTGGTGAAGTCGACGACGTCAAAGTCAACCAGCCCGAGTTTGCCGACGCCCGCGGCCGCAAGATACAAGCCAAGTGGTGCGCCCAGTCCGCCTGTGCCTATGAGCAGTACCTTGGCGTTCTTCAGCTTGAGCTGCCCCTCCATGCCGACTTCCGGCATGATCAGATGGCGGCTGTAACGAAGGATTTCTTCGTTCGAAAGGCTCGCTGCCGGTTTTGCCCCGGTCTGCGGCTGTGTGGTCGTGGCCATTGCGTTTCTCTACTCCTTCAAATTCCGCTTGCGCTTGCCAAAACAAAGAACCAAGAGAGATTTCTCGCTTCGCTCGAAATGACAAAATGAGATACAGCCGCCAGCGATAGATGGAATGATACTGATGGTATCGCCATCCTTCGTGGGCGTGTTCTCTTTCGCGAGATAACGAATGTCCTCATCGTTCACGTAGACGTTGACGAAGCTGCGCAGTTTGCCCTCTTCGGTGAATAGATGTTTGCGCAGTTCGGCGAATTCCGTGGTCAGATGGCCGAGCGCTTCTCCGACGGTCCGCGCACTGAACTCGGCCGAGTCACGCTTCCCCGCGTAGGGGCGAAGCGGCGACGGAATCATTACTTTCACGGGCATTTCATTTCTCCGAAATCCTGAAAGAAAAATCGCCGGTCTAAAGACCGGACACTACAAATTCTAAACTGCGGCGCGGTGGCGAATCTCAATTCCTTCCAGCGAAAACTCCGCACGATCATCGTTCAAACGCCACGAGGTCATGTCCTGGGGCGCGCCGTTCTGCACGCTGACAATGATGTAGCTATACCACGGCCAAGCGTGGTCGCGGTCATATTCGCTTGGCCGCGCCGGATGGTCGGGATGCGAATGATACCAGCCGACCACTTCGAGTCCCTGCTCGCGCGCCGCCTTTTCCGCCGTAAGAACGTCTTCCGCGGTCACCGAAAAGCGGTTGCGCGGCGAATCGTCTCGTCGATTGACGAGAGGAAAAAGTTGCAGGATTTCTCTCGCGGGCCTGAGCGCACTCTTTCCCCCATCGCTCTCAAGAACAGCGCTCGAATCGCGTCCCAGCAGCGCTCCGCAGCATTCATGCGGATAAGTCTCGGCGCCATGCGCGCGGATTTTCTCCGCGAGCGAACCGCTGATCCAAAGTGCTGCTGCGTCCGCCATAACTATTCTTCGTCCCAAAAACGTTCGTTCAAGTACTTCGCAGCGGAATCCGCAAAAATGGTAACGATAACGGCGTTCGCGTTCTTCGGGATTCCCGCCGCAACCTGGAAGCAACCCAGCAGTGCCGCCGCCGCGCTGGGGCTGACGAGCAAGCCTTCTTCGCGCGCCAGGCGTTTCACCAGCCGGTAAGCCTCTTCCGTGGAGACCGCCAAATTTTCGTCGGCGAGCGTATCATCGTAAATCGCCGGACGGATGGCCGTCGGCATGTGCTTCCACCCTTCGAGGCCGTGGAAGGATGCGTCGGGCTGCAAGCTCACGCAACGGATTGCGGGATTAAGCTCTTTGAGCCGCCGCACCGTTCCGACGAAAGTACCGCTGGTGCCAAGTCCCGCGACAAAATGCGTGATGCGGCCGGAAGTTTGCTCCCAAATTTCGTTGGCCGTGGTGCGATAGTGCGCCTGCCAGTTCGCGGGATTGCTGTACTGGTCCGGATAAAAATATTTCTCAGGATTTCCCGCGACGATTTCGTGCACTTTGCGAATCGCGCCGTCGGTGCCTTCATCGCCGGCGGTGATCACTAGCTCCGCGCCGAGCGCCGAGAGGATGCGCTTCCGCTCGTGCGAAGCGCTGTCCGGCAGGCAAAGCTGCACGGGAAAACCCAGCGCGGCGCCGACCATCGCATAGGCTATGCCGGTATTGCCGCTGGTCGCGTCAATGATGGTCTTGCCGGCCCGTAGCGCCCCGCTTGCCAGACCAGCTTGAATCATGCTCAACGCCGGCCGGTCCTTCACTGATCCGCCAGGGTTGAACCACTCGGCCTTGGCACAGAATTCAACGTTCGGGAATTCCTGGCCAACACGCTCCAGACGCAGCAAGGGAGTGTTCCCAATGCAGTCCAGCAAGGACTCACCCGCCCGGCTCGGTTGAGCTGTTGATTCGCGAGGAGATGCAGTAATGTGGCCTGTGGTCGCCATACGAGTACGTTCGGGTGTCTTCCATCCGGCCCAAACCACGGTCGGATATCCGACCATTTTACTCCGAATTGGATGCGCCAGCCTAGCCCCGAGATATAGGGCTGACCTGCATCCACTTAGGAGCTTACGCTTGAGAGCACACCATCGCGAAGGACCGGACGTCAAGCTCGTCCGTGGAAACAGTTCGGGACCGCCCAAAGCGGCCCCGAACGCCAAATGCTCGCTTTTGGCCGACTACGCGCTAAAAGGTCAGGTGCAGCTGCAGCTGCAAGAAGCGCGGGCTGCCGACAGTATGCTGAATCACCCCCAAGCTGCCCTGGGGCGGGATCGTAGGCGGACCGGTAAAATTGGGGAAGAAGGTGACGTTGTTGTTCGGCGCGTCGAAATCGGGATGGTTAAACAAGTTGAACGCGTCGGCTTCAAAGCGCAGGCGGAAATGCTCCTTGATGGGGAATTCCTTGGCAAGACTCGTGTCGAAGCGAACCTGGAAAGGACCTCGGAAAAGGTTGCGACCGGAACCACTGTAGAGGGACTCAAACATGTCACACCCGGTTGCGTCGCAGGCAGGCACTCCGTTCGTGCCGGGGGCGACAAACTGCGGTGCAAAACTGCTGGGATTGAGGACGGGCGAGCCCGCATTCACACCAAGGGTACCCTGCAGTTTCGCCTGCGCCGGGGTTACGCCCGGTTTCAGAGGCACGATGGGGTTGGTAATAAAATCGAAGGTGCCAAAAAACAGGCTGCCCACGGAACCCGAGAAGTCATAGACGCTGTAGGGTTGGCCACTCTCGGCCACGGTCTGCCCGCCAATAATCCAACCATTGACTGCCCTCCCTAGAGCCTTGCTCTTGACTAGATTCGGAGTCGTGTAGCTGTAGTTGACAAGAAAAACGTGTGTCTGATCGAAGTCCGCCGACGCATAGCTCGATCTGGGAGCCAGCGGATTATTTCCCGTGAAGAACAGCCCCAGCCCGCTCTGCTCGTCGAGAGCATGCGACCAGGTATATGACCCGGTGAGCTGGAAACCGTAGGAAAGCCGCTTGCGCACCTGAACCTGCAGAGCGTTGTAATTGGAGGTGCCTTCCGCCTTATACAACACCGCATTCATATCGTATCCGGGAAAGGGAACGCGCAGCGGCGCATTGCCGGAAAACTCGTTTGTGAACACGGGCTCGGTATCCAGGAACAGCGGGGTCGTACCGCCATAGGAAGACGTCTGGCCGTTTACGTGATTCGTGGAGGTCGCGATGAAGGGCTGATTGAATGGGATGGGCAGGACCAGGTGCGTGCCGTGATTGCCAACATATCCGACCTCCAACATCCAATTGTCGGCGAACTGGTATTGAAGGTCCAAGGTCCAGTTCTGCGTGTAAGGTAATTTGTTGTTGATGTCATAACCGCCAAACAAGAAGGGGCCAAACAGGTTTCCGGCCGGCCAGCACCCAGGAAAACCGCAAGCGGTTTGCTGCAGGTTAGGTAGGTAAGCGCGAAAAGCGGCGCCGGTGACCGGCGGTGGCGACGGCAGAGTCGATGGGAACGGCTGCGCGAGAGTCGCTCCTCTCGCCGCCGAGATCGGTTGGACGAACGGCGGCGCTAGCGTCACGCCAAATGGGCCGTTAAAGCCGGATCCGGCGCTCGGCGACAAGTAGCTGAAAAGTTCTCCGCGATCAAAGTAGATGCCGTAACCCGTACGCACCGTGATTTTCTTGAACGGTGTCCAGGCAACACCGATACGGGGAGCGAAACCCCATTGGTGGTTTTTCATCAAAGAGTTGCTGGCGCCTAGCGTGCCGCCAGTCTTGTTATTCCCGGCAATTAGCAGTCCCGAGTTGGTTATGACATCTGTTCCAGTGTCACAAGTCTGTGTACCTGGGTCGCCCGGTTGTCCGTTAACCAAGCACTGCACGTAGCTGTACTTCGAAGGATCGAACGACGTGAGGCGGCCATATTTTTCCGAGAGCGGCCCGTCGATATCCCAGCGCAGACCGCCGGTGACCGTGAGGTTGCTGCGAAGCTTATAATTATCGTTAACATAAGATCCGACCGTATCGGACCGGTAATAACGGCTCGCTGTACCCACGAACGCATCTCCGTTACGCACCGCTCCCTCCACAAAGGTCCCGAAGTCCGTAAAGCCGAGCGTATCCGTGTTCAAGTTCCTGTTGATGACATTGAGCTGTGTGTGGTCCCATACCGCGCCCACGCTGATCAGGTGCTTTCCTTTTACCCAGCTCATCGAAGTTCCGTATTCCCACTGATTCTGGAACATTCCGCCGTTGCCAAAGCTGGTGCTGGGGCCAAACTCGAGACCAGAACTGATCGTAGGATCGGAGGTGCCGATCTCAAACTGGGGGAAGGTTGCCGAACCAGGCAGAGTAATGCCCATCGAACCGGGGGTGAATCCCTGTGACGTGGCTGCAAAAGCCCGCAACCGCGTGAAACCGACGTGCTGCTCCCAAGTGAGGTTCGGGGACAGAATGATGGTGTTGCCAATGGAAATCACGTGGCTGCCCGCGGAAAGCTCCTGCGGGAAGCCCAGCAGGGAGCCAACCGCTCCAAATGGGTCGCTGGTAGGATTGTTCTGAACATAATACTTTGCCGACAAACGATCTTTGGCACTCAGCGCATAATCCACAGACGCGATCCCCTGGTCGACGCTTCCCTGCGTGTTTGGCCCTTGAAGGATGGCATCGTAACCGAGCGTTTGGGAGTGCGCGACGCCTTCTGAAAAAGTGTTCGCGCTCACGCTCGGAACCAGAAACTGTCCGTTCGGAAGTTTAGCATTTAGAAGGCTCATGGCTTGCGTACTCACCATGCTTGCCTGGAAGGGGCAGTAGGAAGGGGGGAACGGGTTAGAAGGGGAACAAAAGTCTGCGTTAATAGTATTGGTAATACCCTGTGCTGTGCGATCATTCGTCAAATGAAACGGCACGGTGAGTTGCTTTGTGGAAGGCCCTGCATCGGCGATGCGAACCCCCTGATAGGAGAGGAAGTAGAATAGCTTGTCCTTCTTGATCGGCCCGCCGAACGTTCCGCCAAAGGAGTTCCGATTGAGAAACGGCCGGGGCAGGATTTGCTGTTGGGTGTTTTGGTCCTTCCCTGCGGCGTTGTAGAAGAACGGCGCGGCATTCATCGCGCTGTTCTGGAATTGCTCCCATACCGACCCATGCAACGCGTTAGTGCCTGATTTGGTGCTGACGCCGATGTGCGCCCCGCTGTTGTTGCCCTGCGTGGCGTCATACATTGACGCGTTCACGTTGATTTCCTGAATGGCATCGGGGGGAGGTGTCGGAAGAGCCTGCCCAATCGCTCCATACACCGATGTGCTCGTCTGGATCGTGCCGGCCGCCCCGAAGTTCTCGCCGGTATTCAGCACGAACCTGTTCTCGCCTACCTGACTCGTGGAGTTCCCGTTAAAGAGATTGTTCGTGCTGATGCCGTTCAACGAGAAGCTATTGCTGGTGTCCCGGTTCCCATTGGCGAAAATCGCCTGATTGCCGAGGCCGGCATTCGTGCCGGCACCGCCCAGAAAGTCCGCGTGAACGCCAGGACTGAGGATGGCGAGTTGCGTGAAGCTCCCGGTGCCGAGCGGAGTCTCCTGAATGATTTGCGTATCAATGACATAGCCGTTGGTCGTATCGGTCTGGTTCATCAGAGGCGTTGACGTCACAGTGACCGTGCTCGCGACAGCGCCCGGCTGCAAAGTGCTGTTCACGGTTGTCGTGCGATTGCTCTGCACCGTGATTTGCGAG
>Ga0209527_1000013_pt1 | contig 35454 bp, 24 predicted proteins | sample JacPinW_OM2H0_M2_FD_187968 | JGI IMG/M metagenome (GOLD analysis project Ga0209527, IMG submission 187968) | Forest soil microbial communities from Algoma, Ontario, Canada - Jack Pine, Ontario site 1_JW_OM2H0_M2 (SPAdes) (version 2) | ecosystem: Environmental > Terrestrial > Soil > Boreal... | reverse complement strand
GATCTCCAAAATCCCGGTAGTGGGTTCAAATCCTACCTCTCCTGTATTTATTCTGGGCCCGGAATTCTAATTAACAAAATAATACAAATAACCACTGGACTTAAATCGGTGGAAATTTATATTTAAAAGATAACTTCACGTGGCAGTATCAGGTCGCCCATACGGGGAATTATATAAGTAATAGATAGAATAGATTATTCCTATGGAATATTATTAAAAATTTATTAAAATAGTCCTCCGCGCGGCGGCAATCTATGTCGCGGGGTCCTATAAAATAACAATCATTAATCTGGTAACTCAATCGGTAGAGTGATATGTTGATAACGTATAAGTCGGTGGTTCGAACCCACCCCAGATTATGACTAACACAGTAAAAATGAAAATCAAAACCCGCGCAGGAAATAAAACAATATAAGGGCAGATGGCTGAGTCTGGTTTAAGGCATTTTACTTGAAATAAAACGATGTTACCGCATCCGTGGGTTCAAATCCCGCTCTGCCCTATTTTCTCTATATTAATATTTATATTAACCCCGCGCGGCGGCACCAGGTCGCCCGCGCGGGGAAATAAAGCAAATGTAACATAATTGGCTAATGTGTCTACCTTCCAAGTAGAATCATAAGAGTTCGAGTCTCTTCATTTGCATTCATTTTTATTTTAGATGTATAGAAATTTATTCTTCACTTTAATTATTCTTTTATAAATATTAAAGTTATATTCAACTAGGAAAATTATTTTTTTAATCATTATAGTTTGTATTGGTGACCTCTTAAGGTAGATCTTAGAATCGATTTATGAATAGATTTTGATAGCTAATTGAACCTGATCTGAAAGAATTGTATAAACAGATGAATTCCAATGAGTTTCTAAAGATCTAATCATCTTTTCTCTACCTTCTCCTTCATGAGAAACTTTATTTAAATAATCTTGAAAGTAATTATTAATCATTTTCGCAGATACTTTAAATTCTGTAAAAGAGTTGATTCCTTTCCCCCGCGCGGGCGACATATGTTGCCCCCGCGCGGGGTTCATATTCTCTTCATCCATTTGAATGATATTAATCCCATTTTCATTATAAAATGATTGCATCAATTCATTATTTCATTCTTTTTTATTAGGAATTAATAAATTTAAATCGGTACTATAATTGTTTAAAAAGGTTTTTAAGAAATGAATAAGATCCTTCTCTCTAATAGAGCCTTTAATAAAATCTAATTTGTCTAATCGATTACTTTTTAGATCACAAAGAACTAGAATGCTTAAAATAGACTGTTTAGGATGATAAATTTTATGATAAGATAATAAATAAACATTTATTTTTGAATGATTCTCAAGAGAATGAATTCTCTTATCAGAATCTGTATAAATATTAGAATTATCAATCTTTACATGAACTGAGCCATCGATTAAATTATGTTCTGGTAAAAAATTAGTGATTGGTACTACTCTTGTATTCCAAAAAGACATTAAATCCCTAATAAAACGATCATGAATTTTATGATTAATCACAATATTAAATTTTACCATACGTGTAAGATAAGCGGATGAAATAGATAAAATTTCAGGATATTCATTTCTTGATAAATGAGAATATAAAATTTTACGTTCATCTAAGTAATGAATTAAAGATTGTTTTGTGTAAGGCGAACCTTTCATAAAGACTACATTATAAATAGAATGCTTCTTATATAAGTTATCTAACATTTCTAATACATCCTTTGTATTAGGTTTAGTATTAAATAATTTATAATCAATAATATAATGAGTATGAAGTTCGATAATATAAAGAATATATTTATATTTACTATCACTAATGGATGGTACAGGAACTCCAACAATATGCATATGAAATAAAAGAAGTTCATTAAACGATTCTTTAAAAATCGTGTTTATTTTTAGTTTTAAGTTACTATTCATAAACAATTTAAATACAAAAGTATTTTCTGTTCAATGATATTCATAGAAATAGACTTTTTTCTATTCGTTATTATCAGTAAAACCTATTGAATCGTCATCTTTCTATGTAGAAATCGATTTCTACTTAATAGAGTAAGTAAAAGCAACCCCGAGACGCTATGCTCCGAGATAATAAAGAAATAGATCATTATTTTACAAAAATTCATTATGACTTTATTAAGGAATAGGGGAGAGGATCAACTATCTTTAATTATTCATTCGGATAGAATGACTAAATCGAATGGCCCAGAATAAAATAGTCTGGAGAGTAAAACTCATCTAAATTTGGATGGATAGTTAAATTTTTACTCTACTTATAAAAATAGATTTAATTTATTTAAAAGCAGTCTCTAATTTATTATATATAAAAATAGTATAAGGTTTAACTAATTTTTGAATCCCCGGGGCTGGCGCCCCGGACCCTCAGGTCTGCCCCGGGGGCTATTTTTAAATTGAGAATAGATATAATTTATTTATAGTTAATATAAAACGATAGGTCTTTTTAATAACGAATAGAATTCTATATAGAATATTTCCCCCGCGCGGGCGACATATGTTGCCCCCGCGCGGGGTTAAGATAGAATAATTTTAGGTTAAGATTTGTTCTATCTTCTATAAATGGAAGGGATATATTATAAAAGGTCTTATATATGTGAAGAAATATGAATAAGATTCAATGAATTATTCTTAGTTTCAGGTAAATACCTTACTAACAGGGTTCACCACGAGAAGGTGATAATTCAGAACCCCAAAAGGATGGATTTTTTCAGTAAATTACGCTGCGTATAGTAATAGGAATGCCATCATTAATGCGAATAGTCCAATTGCCTCTGTTAATGCGAATCCTAAAATTGCATAAGAGAATAATTGAGGTCGTAGAGATGGGTTTCTAGAAGTTCCGTTAATTAAAGCTGCGAATACTAGTCCAATACCAACTCCAGCTCCTGCTAGACCGATAGTTGCTAATCCAGATCCGATAATTTTAGCTGCTGCTAACATAATATTCATATCTCCAACCTAAGGTTGGTTAAGTTAAACACTTGACTTGATCAAATCATTTTGATCGATTAAAATTTATTTCCTCTATTACTTTTATAGTTTAAATAGGTCTTATATAAATAACTTTAATTATCCAAAGTGCGGATGATAGATTCGAACTACCACTTCCAGATCATGAGTCTAGTATGCAACCTTTACATCAACCCGCATTTCTATCTCTATACTCTTTTATGAAATTGAATAGAATTCTATTCTTTATTAACCCCGCGCGGGGGCAACATATGTCGCCCGCGCGGGGAAGAATCATATTGAATCATCTATAGGAGTTCAATAAATGACTTCCTTATTTAAATATGAGGTAAGAGGGATTCGAACCCCCGAGGAGCACAAGGCTCACGAGTTTACAGCTCGCGCACTGACCAATCAGTATTACCTCTTCTATCTATTATTAGAAATAAAAGTGAACGAAATTCTGAATATCCATTATGAAACCCATTTATAGGACCCCGCAACATAGGTTGCCGCCGCGCGGGGAAATAGTTAAGTAAATATATCTTACTTATAACTTTGTATGAAAGAATATTTTTAATCATTATGATTATGTAAAAACATTTTTTATGGTTTCAATTAAGATTTCCCCCGTATGGGAAAATGTTATTTCCCACGCGACATAGGTTGCCGCCGTGCGGGGTTAAGGACAAAGAGTAAAAGTAAGAATAGCATTAATAAGGATTAATAACAACTTCTACAATGGTTAGATGGCTGTTTTCAACTAATGCGAAGGATATTGGTACTCTATATATTATTTTCTCTATTTTTGCGGGAATGATTGGTACTGCCTTCTCTATGTTAATTCGATTAGAATTAGCAGGTCCTGGTGTTCAAGTATTACAAGGTGATCACCAATTATATAATGTAATTGTAACTGCTCATGCATTTATTATGATTTTCTTCTTAGTAATGCCAGCAATGATTGGGGGATTTGGTAAAGATCATATCTCCATTAAATTACATTCAAATTGAACCTAAACCCCGCGCGGGCGACATACGTTGCCGCCGCGCGGGGAAAAAGTTTCATGTCTTTATCTAAAGATCATCAATATTCTACTTATCATAGTGAATTAGGTTATTATTTAGCAGGTTTAATCGAAGGAGACGGTACAATTATTGTACCCACTAAAGATAAAACAGAAAAAGGAAAAAGTATTCATCCTATTATCAGAATTGTATTTACTTTACCTGATTTACCTTTGGCTGAAAAATTACAACAAGAATTAAGTTGTGGATATATTCAGAAACCAAACTCCCGCGCGGGCGACTCTGTTGCCTCCGCGCGTGAGAAAGGAAATTATGTTTTATATGAAGTTCAAGATCTTCAAGGATTATTTAAATTAGCTAAATTAATCAATGGAAAAATGAGAACTCCTAAAATTGAAGCTTTACATAGACTTATTCATTGGTTAAATAAAAAGAATTTACAAAATCAATGGATGATTCCTTTAGGATTAGATTATAGTCCTATCAAAAGTAATAGCTGATTCTCAGGATTTAGTGATGCTGATGCTTATTTTCAGGTAAGTTTGATGGAAAATAAAGAATTGGATTCAATTAAACGTATTAAATGTTATTACAAACTTGAAATTCAGCAAAATTATCATGGAAAATTGGAAGCTTATTTACCTATTCTGAGTAAAATTGCGGAATTTTTACAAACAAATATTCTAACAAGAAAACGATTCATTAATAATAAAGAATATAGTAGTTATACTGTTATTACTTCAAGTAATGCTACTAATTCTTTAGTGGATAATTATTTTAAAGATTATCCAATGTTTTCTTCAAAGCAATTAAACTATTTAGAATGGTCGAAAGTATTCAATTTAATTTTAAACAAAAAGCATTTGCTTAGAAAAGGTGCTTTAATTTGTTTAGAATCTAAAAATAATATGAATAAAAATAGAAAGACATGGAATTGGGATCATTTAGATCAATTTTATAAATTGTAATTTAATTTTGATATTAGTTGCCGTTATCAAAAGTAATTTTGATAATTATTACATCACTATATGCTGGAAACCCCTAAAGATTCAATGACTTAGTTCTTTAACTTCTTAAGAACGAGTGAAACAATTGAATATAATAATGGGCAATCAGCAGGAAACCAACGGATTCATTATGAATCTTAGTAGGATCCTCAGAGACTACACGTGATGCCCCACTCTACCATTAAGTGGGTGAAGATATAGTCCGGTCCTTGATGAAAGTCAAGGAATTAACTGAACTGGTTTGTTCCATTAATGATTGGAGCTCCAGATATGGCTTTCCCAAGATTAAATAATATTAGTTTCTGGTTATTACCTCCATCTTTAATTTTACTAGTAGCTAGTTCTTTTGTAGAACAAGGAGCTGGTACAGGATGGACAATTTACCCTCCATTATCAGGTATTGCTTCTCACTCTGGAGGATCTGTAGATTTAGCAATTTTCTCTCTTCATTTAGCAGGTATTTCTTCTATGTTAGGAGCTATGAATTTCATTACTACAATTCTTAATATGAGAGCTCCTGGTATGTCATTCCATAAAATGCCTTTATTTGTATGGGCTGTATTAATTACAGCTGTATTATTACTTCTATCTTTACCTGTATTAGCAGGAGGTATTACAATGCTATTAACAGATAGAAACTTTAATACATCTTTCTATGAGCCAGCAGGAGGAGGGGATCCATTACTATATCAACACTTATTCTGGTTCTTTGGACATCCAGAGGTTTATATTTTAATTATCCCTGGATTCGGTATTGTTAGTCATGTAGTATCTACATTCTGTGGTAAACCCATTTTTGGATACTTAGGAATGGTATATGCTATGCTATCAATTGGTATTTTAGGATTCATTGTATGGTCTCATCATATGTATACTGTAGGATTAGATGTAGATACTAGAGCTTATTTCACAGCAGCTACTATGATTATTGCAGTACCAACTGGTATTAAAATTTTCTCATGGTTAGCTACTCTATACGGAGGAAGTATTAGATTTACTACTCCTATGTTATTCGCTTTAGGATTTATTTTCTTATTCACTGTGGGAGGTTTAACTGGTATTATGCTAGCTAATGCTTCTATTGATGTAGCTTTACATGATACTTATTATGTAGTTGCTCATTTCCATTACGTTTTATCTATGGGTGCTGTATTTGGATTATTCGCAGCTTTCTATTATTGGATCGGTAAAATGTCAGGAAGAACTTATAATGAATTATTAGGACAAATCCATTTCTGGAGTCTATTTATTGGTGTAAACCTAACATTCTTCCCTCAACATTTCTTAGGTCTAGCAGGAATGCCTAGAAGAATTCCAGATTACCCTGATGCATATGCAGGATGGAACTTAGTTTCATCATTTGGTTCTATTATTTCAATTGTAGCGACTTTAGTATTTATTTATGTAGTTTATGACTTATTAAGTAAACAAGAATTTAATTTATCAAGTAACTATTGGAGAGTTCCAGCATTCTTCGAAAGCTCTAGAGGTACATCATTAACTGAAACAGCTTCTACTTTAGAGTGGAGCTTAAGTTCACCTCCATCTTTCCATACTGTAAACTCTTTACCAGTACAAGCTTAATTAAATTAACTCAGCATTAGCTGGGATGATACATATTTATACCTTCTCGTGGTAGTATCGTAAGTAAATTCCCTCAGAATAAATAATTTAAATTTGTAATTTAAATTATAAGTTCTGATAAGATTTAAATATTTATCCCACCCCCATTTATGGGTATCAGCTTGTCCATACGGGGTCTAAATGAAAATTTTAAACTTTAGAATGAATTGAAACTAAATAAATAATAACTAAACTTAATTTATAATTTAATTCATATTTAATTCGTAAATTAAATAAGGCAGTCCTTTGATAATAACCTTATTTATAAAATGGATTTAATATCATAATGATTAAGAACTAATTTAAGAATGAACTTTTATAGCTAAACCATAAAAGTAAGGTAACCATACTTCTAACAAGTTTAATATTATGATTAAACGGATATATTTAATAAAGTTCCAATATGACTTAAGAATGATAGTCTTTGGCTTTTGTTCTTAATCTTGAACCCCGCGCGGCGGCAACGTATGTCGCCCGCGCGGGGGAAGGAATAATTATGACCGTTGAGTAAAGGAATTTTATTAAATCTATTTTTTATTTCCCCGCGCGGGCGACCTGATGTCGCCGCGCGGGATTAGATTTTAGTTTTTGAAACATTATTTCTTAAATCTAAATTGTACAAATGAAAATCATCATTATGTAATTTCATATAATAACTTATTATTATGTAAGAAGAGTTAAGAAGTAATCTTTTTCCCTTGCGGCGGCACTAGATTGCCCATATGGGGTATATGTTTTACTCTCCCGCGACATATGTTGCCGCCGCGCGGGGTTAAGAATAAAGACTTAAGTCTTTATTTAAGTAATTAAAAGATTCGTTCTCTCATTATTGAATCTTTATGATAATAGTGTATATTATCTTCATTCTATCGTCTTATTTGGATGAATAGTCTATTTAAGTATAGAAATGATTCTAATTTTTATGTAAAATTGATTTACATAAACTTCTTTATAGAAAGATTGAGAACTAGAGGTACCGATCGATAAAAAAGTTTTATAAAAACAACAATGTCAACTTTAACAACTTATTTAGTTAACAATCCATTAGAGCAATTTGAAATCTTTGATTTTGTTTATATTTTAGCTCCAATTTTTGGATTTACTAAATTATCTTTCACTAATATTGGATTTTACTTTTTCTTAGGTATTTTCCTAGTTATTGCTATTAATGTATTATCTACAAACAATGGTGCTTTAATTCCATCTAGATGGGCGATTCATTCAGAATCTGTATATGGATCTATTTTAAATATGGTTCGAGATCAAGTAGGATCTAAAAATGAGATTTACGTACCATTTATCTTTACTTTATTCAATTTTATTCTATTAAGTAACTTAGCTGGTTTAGTACCTTATTCTTTCACTACAACTTCTCATTTAGTATTTACTATTAGTTTAAGTACTGTAATTTTAATTGGAGTAACTATTATTGGTTTCCAAAAACATGGATTAGGATTCTTCGGTTTCTTTATTCCAGCAGGTACACCATTTGGTTTAGTATTCTTATTAGTAGCTATTGAAGTAATTTCTTATTTAGCTAGAGGGCTAAGTTTAGGTCTTCGATTAGGAGCTAATATGATTGCAGGACACTCTCTATTAAAAATTATTTCTACATTCACATGGAAAATGGTAGTAGCAGGACCTGTACTATTATTAGTAAGTGTATTACCTGTATTATTCTTAACTGCTTTAGTAGCATTAGAATTAGGTATTGCTATGTTACAAGCTTATGTATTCACTATTTTAACTTGTTCATACTTAAAAGATTCAATTGATCTACACTAATATTAAATAATATTTAATTAATCATATTGAAACTCACACCTAAATCTAATTCTCCCCTTGGATGGAAGATTCTAAATAGCTATCCGTCTTGAATCGATTAGCGGTTTCGACGGATATTTAATTTAGCTTCCGGGGCTGAATTTTCAGACCTGGGGGTCCGAGGTGCAGTGTCTCGGGGAAAGAATTTTAGGAATTAAATCATTAAAAAAAAAATAATTTTCTTAATTTAAAACAGCATTTCCATATGGCGGCAACGTATTATGGAAGACAGAATTGATTTGATTCATGTTGTTTGTTAATTTTTCTATTTCAATCTTTTTATAATAAGTATATATGTTAAATCTGCTTAAATCATTAAATATTATTTCTCCTGTATGGAATGATGCACCTGAGCCTTGGCAATTAGGTTTCCAAGATGGAGCATCACCTTCATATGAAGGTATTGTTGAATTACATGACCAAATTATGTTCTACTTAGTAATTATTTTATTAGGAGTATCTTGGGTATTATCTTCAGTTATTTTAAATTTCAATTCTAATAGTAATAAAATTGTTCATAAATATCATAACCATGGTACTTTAATTGAATTAATTTGGACTATTACTCCAGCTTTAGTATTAATTGCTATTGCTTTCCCTAGCTTTAAATTATTATATTTAATGGATGAAGTAATTGATCCTGCTATGACAATTAAAGCATTAGGACACCAATGGTATTGGTCTTATGAGTACTCTGATTTCGTAAATGAGGATGGAGAATCAATTGAATTTGATTCTTACTTAGTTCCTACAGACGAATTAGAAGAAGGACAATTAAGATTATTAGAAGTAGATAATAGAGTAGTAGTACCAGTAGGTACTCATATTCGATTTATTGTAACAGGAGCAGATGTAATTCATTCTTTTGCAGTACCTGCTTTAGGATTAAAAATTGATGCTATCCCTGGACGATTAAATCAAACATCTGTTCTAGTAGAACGAGAAGGTGTATATTATGGACAATGTTCTGAAATCTGTGGAGTACATCACGGATTTATGCCTATTGCAGTAGAAGCTGTTTCTTTAGAGAAATACTTAGCTTGGTTAAATGAGCAAGCCTAGTTCTTTGAATTTAGTCTAAGAGTCAAACTCTTAGAATTTATTAAATAATTCCCCTTAATAAAGAACCTTTATTATTATCTTTCTTAAACCAAGAGTGAATCATTTAAATAATAACCCCGCGCGGCGGCAACAGGTCGCCCGCGCGGGGAACATAATAACTTGTTCTAATCCTTTCTCTACACTGCGGCAAGAAAAGGTTAAAAGTAAAGTTCAAACACAATCATTTAAGATTAACCCCGCGCGGGATATAAACGTTTATATAACTAAATTTCTAAGTCCCGGGGGGGCTTGTCTCTCGGGAGAAGTTTTATTCTTAAATAATATCATAGAATAACCCATTCCTCTAGTAAGGTGAAATAGATATATCCCTTAATAACTAAGGAACTTATTTATAAAGGATATATTTAGAACCAGTATTAATAATTGATAAATGACCATTTTTCTAAAGTGAAATATATATTATGTACAGTGATATACTTTGTTATTGTATATAGTTTCTATTTACTTCCTGAGTTTAACTCAGTCGATTGGATTTATGTTTTATCTATAGAGTATAAATAATACATAAATTTTAATTAATTCCCCGCGCGGGCGACATATGTTGCCGCCGCGCGGGGTTAAGGATAAAAATCTTATCAAAACCCTGCAGGGGAACAATTTATTATCCCCGCGCGGGCGACGCAAGTTGCTGCCGCGCGGGGGGAATCTTAAATTGAGTTAAGATATTTTATTAAAAAGATGGGTTGACATTAAATTATGAACAGATCTGTACAAGCACATCCATTCCATTTAGTTGAAGCTTCTCCATGGCCATTAGCTGTATCGTTCTCTTTATTAACAACAACTTTATCTGGAGTAATGACATTCCATGGGTATTCTAATGGAACATTTTTATTAACTCTAGGATTCATTTCTACAGTAGCTACTATGACATTATGGTTTAGAGATGTAACTAGAGAAGCAACATTCCAAGGACATCATACTTTTGCTGTTCAAAAAGGATTAACTCTAGGGTTTGTTTTATTTGTAGTATCAGAAGTATTTTTCTTCCTTAGTATTTTCTGGGCTTTCTTCCATTCATCTTTAGCACCTACTGTAGAGTTAGGAGCACACTGGCCACCAGCTGGTATTCAAGCATTAAATCCATGGGAAGTACCATTATTAAATACAGTCATTTTACTTTCTTCTGGTGCAACTGTAACTTATGCTCATCATAGCTTAATTCAAGGTAATAGAGCGGGAGTAATTTACGGATTAATCGCTACAATTGTATTAGCCTCAATTTTCACTGGTTTCCAAGGATTTGAGTATTATAATGCTCCATTCACATTCAGTGATGGTGTATATGGTTCTACTTTCTATATGTCTACAGGATTTCATGGATTACATGTAATTATTGGTACATTATTCTTAGCTGTAGGATTATTCAGAGTATTATCTTACCACTTAACGGATCACCACCATTTAGGATTTGAGACTGCGATTCTTTATTGGCATTTTGTTGATGTAGTTTGGCTATTCCTATTCATTAGTGTTTACTGGTGGGGAAGCTAATTCTTTTCTATTTCCCCGCGCGGCGGCAACATATGTCGCCCGCGCGGGGTTAAGGAGAATTTTCTTCTTATAAGATTATATAATTTTCCTCTTTCAAGTAAATTGACTTTTAATAAAGTTATTATTAGAACCCCACTCGGACAATAAACATTGCTCCGTGTGAGGAGAAAGAGAATAGCCACGTCGGGTTGTACCCGTCGCAGCCCAAGCGGTTATAAAACCTCCTAGGCTTATTTAGAAGCTAAAAACATTCGAGCTGATTGTACAACCATAAAGTTTGGTAAAATGTATTTAGATGATACATATAATAAAATCAGTAATACAAGATATCCATACGATAATTGGTTTAAGAAATAGAAAGGTACTAATTGAGGCATTGTTCTATAGTTATTTATTGGTTAAAGAGTTACCAGACTCATATTGGTCATCGGTTAAAATAGCCCCCGGGGCTGCCCCGGGGGTCCGGGGCGCTGCGCCCCGGGGAACTTTAAAAAGTTATCTCTTCCCCGCGCGGACGACATATGTTGCCGCCGCGCGGGGTTAATAAAACTAAATCAAACCCTACATGGGGAAATGATTTATGATATGAAGTTCTATTACCTTTAATTTATCGAGGAGGAGTATCCCGGACCTCTAGGTCTGGGTGTCAGCCCTGGGGGCTATTTTTTCATCTTTAATATTAGTATTTCAAATTCGATCTAGTTAGAAGATTATTTTAAATAAAGGAAGTAAAATCGTTCTCCCCCCTCGGGGTTTTTTTTTTAAACAAGAGGTTACGATTAAGTGGTATTATAACTTAGATAATTAAAATTATATTCTAAAATATTTTATACAATATTTTGTTTTATTTAAAATAAGTATCCAATAACGATATATAATGTATGATCAAGATAAAAAGGGACTATCAGGGATGACTAGCCAATGCATCTGAAGGAGGTAGTTTATACCAAATATCCTGATGAATGATTGAATAATCAGGATGATCCTAAGGGAAACCATTTTCCCCTTTTGGGGAAGAAACAACTCTACGAACTGAAACATCTAAGTAGTAGAAGGAAAAGAAATCAAACGAGATCTCGTTAGTAGTGGTGAGCGAAAGCGAGTTAGCCAATTTCTAATAACCAATAATACAGTTAAATGATTACGATCATTTAATTTATCAATATGACTTTAATTTGTTTGGAATAACAAACCATAGAAGGTGAAAGTCCTGTACTGTCTATTTTTATTTATTGACCCCACGCGGGCGACGCAAGTTGCTGCCGCGTGGGGAAAGTGTTAGAAATGAGAAATGAGTAGGATGAGAGATAACTTGTCTGAAGATAGGGGAACCATCCTCTAAGGCTAAATATGATGCATTGAGCGATAGTGGAGAGTACCGTGAGGGAAAGTTGAAAAGTAAGTAGTTAACTGGTGAAAAGATCCTGAACTGGTAGTTCTATAAGCAGCAGACATCCTAGTTTAAATACAGGATAACTGCGTACCTTTTGCATAATGGGTCAGCGAGTTAATTTATGATGCAAGTAGAAATACTTAGCGAAAGCGACTATGTTTAATGGGTAAGTATCATGAATTAGACCCGAAACCAAGTGATCTTTACATGGCCAAGTTATTATAGACTGAACGGGTATCTGTAGCAATAGATTCCGATGAGCTGTGTAAAGGAGTGAAAGGCTAATCTAACTTGGAGATAGCTGGTATTCCGCGAAACCTATTTTGGTAGGTTGTTCTTCATATCTGTAAGCTGGTACAGCACTGGATACTATGTCCTTCGTGGACTTGATTGGGGGGTCGTGATGGCTCTATCAATAGAACCAATTTTGAATTGGTTCCCAAATCTTTTGATTTGGGTAATCTAACCTCGGAATGGTTTACAGTAAATAAAGAACGGTCAGACTATAGGTGCTAAGGTCTTTAGTCGAGAGGGAAACAGCCCAGAACAAATATTAAGGTCCCTAAATATTACTAAGTGAAATTAAGGTAGTTCATGAAATAACACAACCATTCGGTGGGCTTGGAAGCAGCCATCCGTTAATGAAAGCGTAACAGCTCAATGGTCTGTTTATGTTTCAGGAGCACCGAAAATGTATCGGGTCTAAGTAATATACCGAGATTTTGTCCCAATATTAAATTGGAGGGTAGCGGAACATTCAGGACATGGTAGAAGAATAGGGTTTCCTTATTTGGACATAACTGAAGAGAGAATGCTGACATGAGTAACGTAAAAATGGGTAGAATCCCATTCGCCGAAAACAGAAGGGTTTCATGGCTAGGTTTAACCTCCATGAGTAAAGTAACGGCCTCTAAGGTTCAATTGCGAAAGCAATAACTGATGAAAAAAACTTTATTAAATAACAGTTTAGATTTTCATTTAATTAGTAATAGTTGAATTGGAAATAGAAACTCAGGAAATGATTTAATTTTTTAACCGTACCCTAAACCGACACTGGTCTGTAGGTAGAGAATACTAAGGCGTTGAGCGAATCATCTTGAAGGAACTCGGCAAAATGACTCCGTAACTTCGGGAGAAGGAGTACGATTTTTGTAATCGTGGCACAGAATAGAAGAGTACGACTGTTTACTTAAAACACCGGTCTTTGCTAATAGGAAACTAGATGTATAAAGACTGATACCTGCTCAGTGCTGGTAAGTCAAGAGAGGCACTAATACGGTGCTGATTGAACCTCCAGTAAACAGCGGTTGTAACTATAACGATCCTCAGGTAGCGAAATACCTTGGCCACTAATTATGGTCGCGCATGAATGGTTTAACGATACTCTTACTGTCTCCAAGATGAGCTCAGTGAAATTGAATTATCCGTGCAGATGCGGATTACCATTAGCTAGACGGGAAGACCCTATGCAGCTTTACTGTAGTTAGTCATTGTGTACTTATGATTGAGGTGTAGAATACAAGGGAGTCGATTAGACATCAGTGAAATACCTTGACTCAATTAGGAGTACGCTTAACCAAAATTTTGGGACAGTGATTAATGGGCAGTTTATCTGGGGCGGATTTCTCCCATATAGTACCGGAGAAGTACGAAGGTCGGCTTAAATTGGATGGAAACCAATGGGCTAAATAGAGCCTGATTAAGTGTAATGGCATAAGCCGGCTTAACTGTAAGACTGACAAGTCATACAGATACGCAAGTAGGTCATAGTGATCCGGTGGTCCATCATGGAATGGCCATCGCTCAACGGATAAAAGCTACGCTAGGGATAACAGGCTGATCAATCTCGAGAGTCCATATTGACAGATTGGTTTGGCACCTCGATGTCGACTCATCACATCCTGGGGGTGTAGGCGCTCCCAAGGGTTCGGCTGTTCGCCGAGTAAAGTGGTACGTGAGTTGGGTTAAGTACGTCGTGAGACAGTACGGTTCCTATCTACTAATGGAATTAGAATCGGACAAGAACATAACTCTAGTACGAGAGGACCGAGTGGTATGAACCTCTGGTATACCTGTTATGAACAAAAACCTTATGGGTTTATTTTCGTATGGCAGGAAAGCTACGTTCAGAAAGGATAACCGCTGATAGCGTCTTAAGCGGGAAGCCTATCTTGGGACGATTCTTTATTAGAGTGACTGTAGATCACAGTCTTAATAGGTTGCAGGTGTAAGCATAGTAATATGTTAAGCTGGGCAATACTAAAACTCAAGAAACTTGATCATAATATATCGTCAAATAAATAATTCAATCTTTCATTCTCCGCCCGGGACGGGCCACCGGTCCGAGCCAGGCGGCTATGAAAAACAATCATGATTTTCATATGAAAGAAAATAGAAATTCAATCTTAAATAATGAATAAACTATTTTACAACATTGAATTATTATAAATAAACTTATTTATATTTAAGTACTTATTAAATCATTCCTAAACTCAATTGAATCCCTCATTGACTTCATATATTAATGAAAATAGAATCTTCCCCGTCAGGAGGAGAATTCCGGGCCCAGGGGTCCAGAATCTCCTTTTTCTAAAGATTTTCCCCCGCACGAAGTTTTTATGAAAATTGCTTACTGTAGGACTTGAACCTACAAGCCTCTCGGCACCGAAGTTTAAATTCGGTGAGTTTACCAATTTCTCCAAGTAAGCATGATAGTTCCCCATATGGGATCTGATTAATAACATATAATATGTATAAAATGTTATTTTTATAATACCGGGAGGAAGATTTGAACTTCCAAGTTTTATGTATGAGATAAACATTTTACCATTAAATTATCCCGGTCTATTTATTTTATTTATTAACCCCACATTGGAAAGTATTATTTATTACCTCTCTAAAATATTATTTAAGAATGATTTATAATATGAACCCCGCGCGGCGGCAACATATGTCGCCCGCGCGGGGAGGTAATAATATAAAATATTAAACTTTCCCCCGGAGGGATATCCCGAGGGACAAGCCCCTCGGGACTTAAAATAATCTTTATTTACTCATTCAAATTTAATCGATTCTTCCCGAAACAAAGAACGATTAAATAAGTCAGATATTCTTATTTCTTATAAGTTATATTTATACATCCTAAGATCTGTATTTATCTCTCCGTTGTGTGGCGTTTCTTTTTATTTTTTTATAACAAGTAAAATTACACTTCCACCCGAGGGGATATCCCGAGGGGCAAGCCCCTCGGGACTTAGAATTAGATAAGCCGAATTCTGTAATATCATTTATTTATCTATTCTATCTAGAGAAAATATTTACTATTTACGCAAGAGTTGAATAAGGTTTTTCATAGGTTATAGAACTCTGTTATGATGATTCGAATCTAAAAATTGAATACATATTTCTTAATATTACCCCTGATTTATATCGGGTGCTAAAGCACTATGAATTATTTAAACCTCGGACTTTCCTGTCAATTTATCTTATTGAAGTGAATAAAATAAATTTAAAATGATTCTAATTCCTAAGTATAGAATGAAAAAGTTCTTAATGTTCATCCTTAAGAACTTTTTATTAACCCCGCGCGGCGGCAACATATGTCGCCCGCGCGGGAAGACTCTTTCATCATTTAATAATGACTTTATCTTTCTTATAGATTAAGATCAAGGATATGATAAAAGTTATACATTAAAGAAATGAACCCCGCGCGGCGGCAACATATGTCGCCCGCGCGGGGGAATGAAAAATCATTTCACAAGATTCATTGTTGATAATAAGATCTCCGCCCGGGGCGGGCCACCGGTCCGAGCCAGGCGGCTATGGGAAAGGAGTATTAATTAAGGGTATACTAATTAAGATAGACTGTTTTAAATAAAACCCTCACGGGAATGATTTATTTAGTTTCAAGATAATTTTCTTTACTTACAATACCGCCACGAGAAGGCATAAATCAAGGTACCAAAAGGATGTAATTTATTAAATTTGATTTTTTTCTGATGGATTACTTAAGTCCATTAATGTATTTTCAATAATACCAATGGCTGGTACAAGAATTAAGAACCAAGCAAAATAGAATCCAGTAGCAACTTGCCCTAAAGTAATGAATGGCTCTTCTACGTGTTGACCACCACACCACATTAAGATTAAGAAATCAACTACAAATAACCAATAAGCAATTTTCATTAATGGTCTGAAAGCAGAACCTCTAATTCTAGATGTATCTAATACAGGCATTGCTAATAGAATTAAAATAGCACCAATCATAGCTAATACACCTCCTAGTTTATCAGGAATTGCTCTTAAAATAGCATAGAATGGTAATAGATACCACTCTGGTACAATCGATGCTGGAGTTTGCATTGGATTAGCTGGAATATAATTATCTGGATGTCCTAATTTATTAGGAGCATAGAATAAGAATAATGCTAATACTAAGAAGAATAAGAACCATGAAACCATATCTTTGAAAATAAAGTATGGATGCATATATAATCTATCTGCATTTCCTGTTGTTCCTAAAGGATTATTTGATCCGTGCTCATGTAATGCGATAAAATGCATAACTACTAAAGCAGCTAAAACAAATGGTAATAGGTAATGTAAACTGAAGAATCTATTTAAAGTAGCATTATCAACGCTGAATCCTCCCCAAATAAATTCTACTAGATCTTTACCAATCCAAGGAATAGCTGATAGTAAATTAGTAATTACAGTTGCACCCCATAATGACATTTGTCCCCAAGGAAGAACATATCCCAAAAAGGCTGTAATAATCATTACTAGAAAAATAATTACACCAATTGTCCATAATGCAACTCTTGGAGCTTTATATGAACCGTAGTATAAACCTTTACCAATATGAAGATAAACAAATAAGAAGAAGAAAGAAGCGGTATTCGCATGAAGATATCTAATCATCCATCCGTAATTTACATCTCTCATAATATGCTCTACACTAATAAAGGCTAAATCAATATTAGGAGTATAATGCATTGCTAGAAATACTCCTGTAGCAATTTGAATAACAAGACAAAATCCTAATAAAGATCCAAAATTCCACATATAACTAATATTTGAAGGTTGAGGTGAATCAATTAGATAACTATTTACAATACTTAAAAATGAATTACGTTTTAGTAATTTCATAATATTTTTATTTAATTTTAGTATAACATACTACAAACAACCTATATTGTTGTTGTACAAAATGAAATGAACTCCATAAAGTCCATTTTATACGGATGATAAAATAGTCATCACATAAAAAACATTTTCTATAGATTGACTTTTTATATGTGTTATACTAGAAATGGGTATTTAGAATAATTTCATTAAGATAATATCACTCATTCTATACAAATTGAAAAGACTTTAATTTGTACAAGAATAGGATTCTAAATCCATAATATCTCTGAAAATTCACTTCAGAAATATTAAACCTTCTATACATATTTCCCCGGCAACATAAGTTGCCGCCCCGCGGGGTTAAGAAAATAGGATTAAAATTATTCAAATAATTTATTAATAATTCAGAAGGTATTATTCTTTAATATAATTGAGAATCGGGCTTATTGTTCCGTCTCTAATCTAGTATGGAAATAATCCATTTACAATTTAAAGAATATAAACGTTTAAACGCAGGACTATTCTACATAACCAAACTTTGAATTCACATTATTGTATAATAATAAGTATCATTTTTATAAAGTTCAATTTAAAATGATTTTCTATTGGATTGACTTATTTGAACACAATAGCTATATTAAGGATTCTTTCTAAATCCCCGCGCGACGACACCAGGTCGCCCGTGCGGGGTATGATTTATTATTATGGAGTTATTGATTTTAATTCATTCGTTATAAATAACTAAAGGAATTCTGTTATTATAATCTTACTTATAGTCTAAAAAACTAACTGATTTAATAGAACCCCGCGCGGGGGAAGAATTTAGGATAAATAAATACTTCACCTGTGCAAGGGTCAATTCAATAAAAGAAAGATAAATAATAGATAAATTCTAGTCCCGGTGGGCTTGCCCCTCGGGATATTCCCTCGGGGGGGGGGAGAAGTGTAATTATTTAAATTATTAAACCGGTCCCGGAGGGCATTGCCCTCCGGGGCTAACCCAGGGGGCCTGTCCCCTTGAGTAAGTCCCTTGGGGACTCATTTTTAAAGTCTTTAGAGCATTCTGAGGATAGATGCCCGAATAGGTAAGGAAGTAGTTTGCTAAACTATAGGATATATTATCCTTGTGGGTTCAAGTCCCGCTCTATCCGAGATTATATCATAGATAATAATATACACTTAGAATGTTTCTATAAGACCTTTTATAAAAATGATCCTTAATATAGCCCCCGGGCTGGGCAACCCCAGACCAGGAGGTCCGGGGCGCAGCCCCCCGGGGATTATCATACTACTTTTTATAGTATACTTAAAATTATATCGTACAGGTAAACAAAATCATTTCTACGCGAGAGTATAATTATTAGATAATGGATGACTCTAAATCAATATTTCTTATTCTATCCTTATTATGAATTTACAAAATATATAAGTAATGAGAATCATAATATAAGATTTTTTATCTTATTCGATTCTCATTGGGAATGTAATCATACATTATTAAAGATATCCCTTAATTATTTTATAAAAACATTTATCATTATGACAAGTAAGTTAGTCTCAGCACTATCTCCTATCTTTACAGGTGCCATTACTGTAGCAGCAGGTCTTTATCTTGGTGAAAGAAATATTTCTCATTCTAAAGACCAAATTCATATCAATCATAAAAATGATATGGAATTAGCTAGTATGAAATATAAGATGGAATTAGATATTACCAAATATAAATATGATAGGGAAGAAGAATTAATGAAAACGAAATCCGATTTTTTAAATTTATTAACAAATGATACTAAATCTGATTTAATTTCAACAAATTCAACAGGACCTGTTACACAAGCTTTATCTGAATTACATAGTTATATTACAGAATCTCCCCCCCTGGGGGAGAATTCCGGGCCCAGGGGCCCAGAATCTTCAACATATAATTCTGTTCCTTCTGTACTTGAATACATTTTAGTACAAAGTAATCCTTCACAATTATTTGCAATTGGATTATGTATGTTCAATCTCACTATCTTTATTTGTATTATCGGTTTAATTGTAAATCACTATATTAAATTATATGGAGAACAATATATGAATAAATTCCCGAAATGGAGTTTACCAATTGTTCGATATTATTTAAAATTAGGTCAGTATACAAATTATTATTATATTCTATTAATTATGGTATCTTTACTATTTTCTACAATGACTAGTTTTATTATTTATTTTAGAAATTATTTTTATTAAAATAGCCCCCGGGGATAAATATTTAGTTTATAAAGATAATTCTCCCTTTATATATACCTTTCTTAATTATTGAAGAATACAATAAGTTTAAAATATTAATATTCCCTTTTAATAAAAAAGAAATGGATTAGATTCATACTTTTTATGAAAATCATTTTTTTTTAAGAGGTCATTATATAAGTAACAATAAGATTTCAAATTTCCAATGATGAACATTGGAATGGCAAGTAAGAATTTAAACTTAGTTTCGAGTGAATGCTATCTAGGGACTTGACACATGCGAGTCGAATGCAGAATTTATTCTGGCATGGCGAACGGGTGAGTAATGAATAGGCAAGCTACCCATAGGATTGATGGAATATCAAATAAGTCTGAACCCCGCGCGGCGGCAACATATGTCGCCCCCGCGGGGAAAAGATGAAATGATTAAGTTCGCCTATGGATGTACCTATTGAATGGATTAGGTAGTTGGTAAGGTAACGGCTTACCAAGCCAATGATCCATAGTTGGTCTGAGAGGATGATCAACCACAGTGGGAATGAAAAAGGCCCACACGAGCAAAGTCTCGGCAGCAGTGCGGAATCTTGGTCAATGGCCGAAAGGCTGAACCAGTCACCTAGAAGGATGGATACATTAATTTGATAAAGTCCTAACGGAAAGGAGGATAATGACTGTACTTTCCTATTAATCCCGACCAATCTCGTGCCAGCAGTCGCGGTAATACGAGAGGGGTAAGCATTATTCATCATGAATGGGTCTAAAGGGTACGTAGGCAGTTTCATAAGACTGAATAATATCAAACGAAATGAGCAAGAGTTATTCAGTAACTATGAGACTAGAGTATAATGGGGGAAAAAGGAACTCCGAGAGTAGGGATGGAATCTGTTGATACTCGGAAGACCGCTTAAGGCGAAGGCTTTTTTCTAACTAAATACTGACGCTGAGGTACGAAAGTATGGGGAGCAAAACGGATTAGAGACCCGTGTAGTCCATACCCTAAACGATGAGTGCCTTAAATTGGTTTTTAATCAGTTTATAAACGTAGGTTAAAGCACTCCACCTGGGGAGTACTGCCGCAAGGTTGAAACCCAAAAGTATAGAGGGTCTTGAAAACCAGCAGTGAAGCATGTTGTTTAATGTGATGATCCACACAACATCTTACCACTCCTTGAATGCTACACAGGCGTTGCATGGCTGTCTTCAGTTCGTGTCGTGAGATCTAAGGTTAAGTCCGCATAACGAACAAAACCCTTGCGATTAGTTAATTTCTAATCGAGCATCCAATGATAAATTGGAATAATTAGGACTAAGACAAGCCCTCATGGCCCTTATGGAGTGGGCTACAGACGTGCCGCCATGAGAAATACAGAAAGATTCAATAAGGTAACTTGGAGATAATCTCTAAAATTTCTCTTTGCGAATAGAGGGCTGTAACTCGCCCTCTTGAAATAGGAATTGCTAGTAATCGGTGAATCATCATGTCCCGGTGAAATAAACGCTTCAAGATCTACTAACTGCCCGTCACAGGCTGGGAACAAGTTGTACCTGAAGATTGTAAAATCCAAGGACAATAAGTGACTAGTTTGAAGTCGTAACAAGGTGACCGTTCGGGAACGAGTGGTCGAATGGTTATATCTGAGAGTTATCTCTCATAAAAATACCTTTAATTATACTCTTTGATCGGAAAAATGGATCTGTTAAATTAATCTCTTGGAACTGAAGAAAATAATTTATAAGTAACATTTATTGTTAAATAGAACGATTTACGATTGTGATGGAATTGGTAGACATGATTGATTTAGGTTCAATTGGTAGTAATATCGTGCAGGTTCAAGTCCTGCCAATCGTAATATTGAATTTCGAAAATGGATTCTCATTTGAGTTTTCAAATAAAAACCCCACGCGGCGGCAACAGGTCGCCCGCGCGGGGAATAAGTTTAAGTTCAAAAATTGTAGAATATCACCTTAAAAGCGTTTCTAGAAAACTTCGTTTAAGAAGATTTTCCGGAAACGCGTCGCGACGCGTTTCTAGAAACCAGTTTTACAAAACTGGTATTCCGGAAACGTCTTTTTTAATTTTAAAAAAGCGTTTCTAGCTTAATGGATAGAGCACAGGATTTCGACTCTTGTTGGTAGAGGTTCAACTCCTCTGAAACGTTGTTTTCCACGTTTAAATCCCGTACAGGGGAATGATAAGTTTATAGAGTCTGGGCCCAGGGCCCGAACTTCGTCCCTGCGGGACAGAGTCTATTTATTTTCTTTCCCATCAAAAAGATAAAATGTATATGGTGGAAATAGCTCAATTGGTAGAGCGTTAGTTTGTGGTACTAACGGTTCCCGGTTCGATCCCGGGTTTTCACCCATTCTTTATTTCCCCGTGAGGGGTTCTATTTTAATTTATAAAGCTATAGGGTTCATATCGGTGGCTTGCCCCGATGGAGAATTATAGTATAAATATAAGAAATAGGAATAACATCCTAAAATTCTTTCCCGTACGGGGTTTTATTCTATTAAACCACTCATTCGAACCCAGTAACTAGATGAATATTATAATATTCAACCTTGCCTGATTTTAGGATAAGTTAGAGGAGTTAGCTCAATTGGTAGAGCGTTAATCTTACACATTAATGGTTAGAAGTTCAAGTCTTCTACTCCTCATTTTATATGACCTATATAAGGAGAAAATTGATTTAAGGAGCAGTAGCTTAACTGGTAGAGTCCTTGCTTGTCACGTAAGAAGGTACCGATTCGAATTCGGTCTGCTTCGTTCTATTTTACTATACAAAATTCATTAAACCATTCCCAAAGTATTTACCCAAAGGGGACATGTTCTTTATGAACTAGATTAAATCGAAAGATTTCATCCTGTTTTATCCCTTTTTAAGGAATAAAACTAAACCTCAGGGGGACTAACCCCTTGGGTCGGTTCCAGCTCCGCGGGGATAGAAGGAATCCTTGAATGATTAATAACCTTAATAATAAACCTGACCAAATTCTATTTTATTAGTATAGCCCCCGGGTCGGGTTCACCCCAGACCTGGGGGTCCGGGGCGCACCGCCCCGGGGAATAGATAGACTCATTTGAAGAATTTATTTCACTTCCCCTCGGGGATATCCCGAGGGGCAAGCCCCCCGGGACTAAAATGAATTCTTATTCCTAAAGCCCAGAATCTTAAAGTGAAATATTCATTTTCTGGGCTGGGAAGGCTCGAACTCCCATTAGTCGACATCAAAAGTCGATGACTTACCAATTAGTCAACAGCCCAATCATAACCTATACCCCGCACGAGGACAAGAAAGATTCAATCTATGCTGGCCAGAGGAATCGAACCCCTATTTCCCCGATTACAAATCGAATGCATTACCAATTATGCTAGGCCAACTAAAAATACTCTAAGAGTCTGGGCCCAGGGCCCGGACTTCGTCCCTGCAGGACAGAGTCTATTTTAAGAAATTTACCCAAAGGGAATAGGCCTCTTCGGGTTTAAGAGTATAAATAATATCAGGTTGGTAAGATTTGAACTTACACTATTTTACACCCAAAGTAAATGCCTTACCAGATTAGGCTACAACCTGATTCTCACTCATATTAGGCTCGCCGAGGCGTAACCCTTAGCCCCAATAGGTTTAGGCCCGCTTCAGCGGGCCGGGAGAATCATATTGATCTTTATACGGTATCATAACTTTTTATAAAAATGTTACCCTTAAGGAAATCGATTTATGGAGACAGCCGGACTTGAACCAGCACTACTCATATGCAAAACGAGCTCTCTACCAATTAAGAAATGTCCCCAAATTTAGATTCTGGGCCCTTGGGGGGAGGGAGAAGATTCTTCTTGTACGAAGGTTCCTATACTTATAAAATGATTTCTTTTCCTTGCGCGGGGTATATAAGAAGTTTAGATATTTTTAAATTCTTATTTTAATAAAGTCTATTCTAAATAAATGTAAAAGGGTTAAGCTTAAAGGACTCTCTTAAACATAGACTCTTATTAATAATTAAGTTCTAATATAAGAGATTTATTTTTAGTAATACAGATCTGTTTAGTATTAAGCATTTTTCTTAGAAGGAAGTAATAATACAGCCCATAATAATAATAAGAATAATCTAGGATCTCCTACATAGAAAATTAAAGTGATAAATAAAATTAAACCACTGAAAATATACATAGCATAAGATGGAATAAATCCTGTATCTAAAGATGTAATTTTACTAGAAGCATTTTTAAATACATTTACTAATCCATAAGGTCCTACTAATTCAATTACACCTCTATCTAAAGTTTTATTTGTTGTATAACCAAAGTTTAATAGTTTACTTAAAATTAGATTATTATAAATATTATCAAACCAGTATTTTTGATTTAAGAATCTATATAAAGTTCTACCTAATGTATTTTCTGTTAAACTAATTGTAAATAATGGGAATAAATGATATAAAACTAAAGCAAGTCCTCCTCCAAATAAACTACCAAATAATGGTAATAATTTATAGAAAGTAGGAATAGCAAATTCAGCTTCAATTAAACTTACATGATTTGGATGAACAAATAAAGAATTACCCCAGAAATTTGTTCCTACACCAATAAATAGATCTTTTGTTACATAACCAAAGAAAACACTCATAATAGCTAATAATACTAAAGGAATCGCCATAATTAATGGAGCTTCATGAGTACCTAAATAATTAATTTTAGGTCCATTAGGATATGTTAAGAAAGTTAAAGCTAATAATCTTAAAGAATAAAATGCTGTAAATACAGCAGAAATTGTTCCTAACCAATAGGCTACATTTCCTGTAAATAGATATTGACCGAAGGCAACTTCTAAGATTAAATCTTTAGAATAGAATCCTGTTAAGAATGGTAAAGCCATTAAACTTAATGAACCAATTAAAATCATAGTATAAGTGAATGGTAATAGATTAACTAATCCTCCCATTTTTCTCATATCTTGTTCATCATTTAAAGCATGAATAACTGCACCTGCAGATAAGAATAATAAAGCTTTAAAGAAAGCATGGTTTACTAAATGGAAAATACCAATTGAATAATTTGATAATCCACATGCAAATACCATATATCCTAATTGAGAACAAGTAGAATAAGCAATCACTCTTTTTAAATCATTTTGTAATAAACCAGTTGTAGCTGCAAAGAATGCAGTTAAAGCACCTACCCAAGTAATTAAAATTAATGGAGTAGATCCATACTCTAAAATAGGAGATGATCTTAATAATAAATAAACTCCTGCTGTTACCATAGTAGCAGCATGAATTAAAGCAGATACTGGAGTTGGCAAATTTAATCCTCGGGATTTCCGAGAAAATGTGTTGATACCCCTCCTTGAAGAGGTATACGCAGTTACTCTCATAACTGTTCGGACTATATCTTCATTAATCGATCTTTGTTTTATTGATTTTATTCATTAAGTTTCTAACTCGTTCAAGTCCTTCATCATTGAAATGTTCTTTATTCATGACTAATTTATATGCTTTAAGCCAATTAAAATAATGAATATATTTTTTAGTCTTTAAACCATATTTATTAAAATAACCGATGACTTTGTGTAATTTAGTTAAATTTACAACCATATTATATCCGTTGTAATCTTTTAGAAAACTTACTTTACCCCCTAATACATCAGCAATCTTTGTCATTAATTCAAGTTCTCCTTTTTGAGATAGAATATATCTTACTTGAACTTGATTATATGTTTCAGATCGTTTAAGAATACTTACGGTAAAACAACCTTCTGCATCAGTAAATCCAGATAACCAAGCATTTTCTAAAGTTGGATGATTAACTTTACTAATAAAACAGATATCTATTTTATAAGCTTTATTAAATGCTTCCAACCATAATTTAAATTGGTTAATCTTTCTTTCTGTGTATAAATTACCATTGAAAATTTCAATTAATTTTAGAATACCTTTTTGGTCTCTTACTCGAAAATGATGAGTTTTATTCTTTTTATCTTGTACTAATACAGAACCAAATCCTAATTCTTTTTTGATATAAAATAAGATTTGCGCATCAATACTTGATTGTGTAATCTTAAACTCTAAATAACCATTTTTATTAATAATAAATGATCCATCACCTTCGGTAAAACCGATAAACCAATATTTGAACGTGTTATTTAAACTTAACCCTAGGCGGTGGCACTGAAGCGCGCGCCCGGGGAATGAACTTTGATCGATATTTTTTAATGTTTCACATGTAGTCTCTGAGGAACCTACTCCATTATCATTAAATAATAATGTTTGGTTTCCTGCGGATTGTCCTACTTCTTGGATTTTTCCGAGCAAGTCTAAATTTCTCATTTTAAATAGAAATCTCCGATTGAATCGGATCACTTGAGTGGACCAAGAAGTTTCAGGGTGTTCCCGCATATAGTGAAATTTAAGGAGAGCCCAAAACCAACCCTCCATTGCATCTGGTAACCAAGTATGTAAACCAATTTGAGCTGATTTACCCATAGCTGCAATTAATAAACAAATAGAAATCACTGTAATTAATTCTTCATTCATAAATGGAGCTAAAGAGAATACTGTTGTAAAATCTAGATTACCAAAAGCCCAGAAAATAGCCCATAGACCAATACTGAACCCCCAATCACCTACTCTATTCATTACTAAAGCTTTAATAGCAGCTTTATTTGCTTGTAATCTAGTAAACCAGAAGTTAATTAGTAAGTATGATGAAATACCTACACCTTCCCATCCAATGAACATAACAAGATAATTATCACCTGTTACTAACATTAACATAAAGAATGTGAACATAGATAAATAAGAGAAGAATCTTTGATTATGAGGATCTTCTCCCATATAATTTGTAGAATAAATATGTACTAAAGCAGATACAATTAAAACAGGTAATAACATAGATACTGTTAAACTATCATAATTGAATCCCCATGATACTAACATAAATTCTGAATCAATCCAACTCATTAATTTAATAGATACAGGAGATTGACATAGACCAACTTCATAAAAAGCTACAAAAGCTAATAAAGCAGTTAAAACTAAAGAACCACAAGTAATAAAATGACTCCCTGTTTTACCTACTTTTCTACCTAAAAATCCAGCAACTGTTGCAGATAATAATGGTAAAGTTAAAATCGCTAAATACATTACGATTTAATAGCAATACTACCTCTTAATCTATAATATGCTACTAAAATACCTAATCCAATAGCAGACTCTGCTCCTGCAATAGCAATTACATAAATACCATAAGTTTGACCTAAAATATCATCAAAACTAAATGAACTTAAAATAATTAATAATGTAACTGCTAATAACATAATTTCAATAGAAATTAACATTAGGATAATATTTTTTCGGTTAAGAATAAATCCTAAAATCCCAATTAAAAACAAGACCATTGATAAATTCATTATGTCTTATTTTAAAATGATTATTATGATCATAACACACAGTATAGTTATAATTATTATACCCATACTAGTGACCCCTTTATTAAAATAACCATTCCCTAGCTCGGGCGCCCTGGATAAAAATCCATTATGAATTTAAAATTCATAATTCTCCTTTATATAAAGATTCTGGGCCCCTGGGCCCGGAATTCTCCCCTTGGAGGGAAGATTCTATAGACCGAGATAGTCTTTACTTTTATACCTTGGTCCGCCAAGGCGATCCTTCACCCCAAAGGTCTATAAGTAAGAGATTACCTTATATAGAAATAGATAGCCCCAGTAATAGACTAAATCCGTTTTTATTTACCCCGCGCGGCGGCAATCTATGTCGTGGGGGAAATATAGTATAAGAAAAATTCAATAAATAGAGGTTGTAACTTAATTGGTAAAGTTCCCGACTTTTAATCGGTATTATTAGGGTTCGAATCCCTGCGACCTTAAATTGAGTCTTTGAATTTAAATGATAGAGATCTATTTTTAGGGATTCCTTTTGATAGAGAATTTGTTATTTTATGTAGGCCCCGCGCGGGCGACTTGGTGCCGCCGCGCGGGGAGGAAGATAATAATAAAGTTTTAATGAACCCTGTACGGGGAAAAGAATTTCTTATTTCTGAATCCCGCACGGCGGTAACCTATGTTGCGGGGGAATAAGTTTGGTCAACTAGCATAATTGGTAATGCGATAGACTGCAAATCTTCCAGATAAGTGTTCAACTCACTTGTTGACCTAAGATAAATTGATTATTATTAAATTTATATGGGAAAGAGAATTAAATTAATAAATTAGATACTGCTAAGTGCATTGGTTCTAAGAAAATATTAGGATAAATTCCCATTAAAATCATTAATACTAAGAATGGTAATAATAACATAAATTCTCTTCTATTAAGATCTCCAGCAGATTTTAAATAAACACTGTAAGAACCAAAAGCAACTCTGTTATATAACCAAATAGCATATCCAGCACTTAGAATCATACCTAAAGCACCAAAAATAGTTAAAATAGGATTTTGTTGGAAAGCTCCAGCAAAAGTCATAAATTCTCCTACAAAATTCGATGTTAGTGGTACTGCAATATTACCTAAAGTAAATAAGAAGAATAATACAGACCATACTGGCATATATTGAGTCATTCCTCTATAATATTTTAATAATCGAGTATGGTATCGATCATAAAGAATAACTACACTAATGAATAAAGCAGGTGAAACAATACCATGAGCTAACATTAAAATCATACTACCTTCAATTCCTTGAATTGTATTAGAAAAAATTCCTAAATTAACAATATTCATATGACCTACAGAAGAATAAGCAATAATTTTCTTTAAATCAATTTGTCTTAAAGTGGTAAAGGATGAATAGATAATACTAATAACACTTAATGAATAAACTAAAGGAGTAAAAAATACAGAAGCATCTGGGAATACACCAATAGAATATCTTAAGAAACCATATCCCGCTAATTTCAGTAAAATACCAGCTAAGATAATAGATCCTGCTAAACTAGCTTCTACATGAGCTTCAGGTAACCAAATATGGAATGGGATCATAGGAACTTTTACAGCAAAAGATAAGAAGAATCCTAACCATAAAATTCTTTGTCTAGTTTCACTAATATCTGCTACAGCTAATACTTGATAATCTGTAGAACCTACTTCAAAATAAATGACTAAAATAGCTAATAACATGAATAAAGAACCTAATAAAGTATATAGGAAAAATTGATAAGCTGCATGAATTTTTCTTTCTCTAGCACCCCAAATACCAATAATTAAGAACATTGGAATTAAAATACTTTCGAAACAAATATAGAATAATAGTAAATCTAAAACAACAAAAACAGAAATTAATAAAGTTTCTAAGATTAAGAAAGCAATTAAAAAATATTTAATTCCTGTTTTAATACTATCCCAACTTGCTAAAATACAAGTTGGAATAATAAATGTTGTTAATAAAACAAAGAAAAGAGAAATACCATCTACTCCAATTACTTCTCTTGTTGTAATTGTAGGGAAAGAACTAACAAATTGGAATCCATTATAATTATTATCAAATCCAGCCCAAAGAACTAAAGATAAAATAAATGTTAATAATGAACTAGCTAAAGCTACTTTCTTTTGTAAAGATGTATTTTCTCCAGAAAGAATAACACCAATTACACCTAAAATAGGTGTGATCAATAGAGATAAAATCATTATAATAATTATATAGTTACTTCTTAAATAGGAAAATTTCACTATATTTATAATCAATTCATTTTGATTCGAATTATTCTTAACCCCAACCGGGATCGAACCGATACTCCCACAGTGAAGTTGTGGTGTCCTACCATTAGACAATGAGGTCTGATTAATAGTCATCTTATTACTTATAATCCTTTGCTAAGTATAAGATTTTAAGAAATAGTTTATTTAAGGTTAATTATTAAAGTTACTTAAAAAGGATGGTATTAAGTAAATTAGTGTCGAGTGAATTTTAATGCACCTTTTGACCATTCATAAATGAATCCAATCGTTAAAACAACTAAGAAGATCATTGCTACCCAGAATCCTAATAATGAAACTTCATATAAAGTTACGGCAAATGGGAATAAGAATAGTACTTCAATATCGAATACGATAAATAAAATGGCTACTAGATAGAATTGAATTGAGAATTTTTGTCGAGAATCTCCTAAAGGAGTAAATCCACACTCATAAGGTGATACTTTTTCACTATAAGGTTTATTTACTGCTGTAAATTGATTAATTACTAATAGAACTAATACTAATACAGGAATAAACAGAAAGAAAAATGTTAATGTATTCATTACCAATAAAATAAACTTAAAGTGAGTAGATGAGCACTATTTAATAAAGGTGTTGGGTTTAAAATAAAGAAAATTAATAATAAAGTTAAAGTCGCAATCACTAAACTAGTGGATGTTGTTACTGTTTCTTTATTCATTACATTTGTATCAGTAATCGTAAATGGATCAAAGTGAATGACTTTAATTACTCTTAAATAATAACCAGCACTTACTACACTTGTTAAAATCGCTACTAAAGCTAAGAAGAAATTTCCATTATGAGTAGCTGCATATAAAATCATCTGTTTACCAAAGAATCCTACTAATGGAGGAATACCTGCCATTGAGAATAAACAAATAGCTAGACTAAGTCCAAGTAAAGGATTTACTTGAAATTGACCTTTGAATTGATTGATAAATTGAACAGGTGAATAAGGAGCTAATCCTCTACTATGTAATAGATAACCAAAAGCAATAAGAATGAAGAATACATTCACATTTGTTAATGAATATTGGATTAAATAGAATAAGAAAGATTCAGTTGATTCTTCACTGTTAATCGCTAATGCTAGTAATAAGAATCCTACATGAGAAATTGTACTATAAGCTAATAATCGTTTAATTCTATATTGAGATAATCCACCAATTGTACCAATGATTAAAGATAGTAAAGAACTAATTAATAATAGATATGTCCATGATGACCAATTTGTTAATTGAGTAAATCCTTGGAATTCTAAAATAAATACTAATAATGAAATTTTAGGCATTGTTACTAACCAAGCTGTTACCATTGTTGGTACTCCATCATAAACATCTGGAGCCCAATTATGGAATGGAGCTGCTGAAACTTTGAATAATAGACCTACTACCATTAATAATACACTAATTTCAATAGCATGATTACTTGTTGTTGTAGAACATAACATGTATAATCCTTCAAAACTTGTTAATCCTGTAAATCCATATAATAAACTACTTCCTAATAAAATTAAAGCAGAAGATAAACTACCTAATAAGAAATATTTTAATCCTGCTGCTGTCGCAGATTCAGAATCTCTATAAATTGTAGCTAAAATATAAACTGCAAAACTTTGTAATTCAATAGATAAGAACATAGATACTAAATCACTACTTGAAATTAAACTCGTCATTCCTAATACAGAAAATAATACAATTAAAGGATATTCTGCTAAAATGGGTAAATATTTACCAATCATACTTGATTGTTTTGTACTTACTCCATCTTTTAAAGATGTTCCTGTACCAATCGTAGAGTTTTCTCCTAATAAAAGTACTAAAGCACCCATTAAATAAATAAATACATCAATACTTTGTGTAATAGCTGTAATTTGGAATAAACCACTATACACACCAATTCCTGATCCTACTAAATCAGTATAAATTGTATTGTAAGCTAATAATCCAGAATATAATAATACAATCATTGCAATTCGATTGAAATTAATAGCTGAAATACGAAGGGAAAATAAGGCAATCGCTACAATCATGGTTAATACACTAAATAAAACCATTACTCACTTAACAACTCCTCTCTCCCATATGGGAGTTACTAAATAGACTTTCTTCCAGAACAAAGTCATAGAAAAAGAATAAAATGTTCTGGGGAGGAATTGAACCTCCTCACTATGATTTTCAGTCATACGCTCTACCATTTAAGCTACCAAAACTCATTTCCCGGCGCGTGAGGTTTAAATTTAAAAACAAAATAATCACCGGGACTAACATTCTATATCAGAAAGTCCGGGGATCAAAATAATCATTCCCCCGCGCGGGCGACCTGTTGCCGCCGCGCGGGGTTCAATTTTAATCACTTATTTATTATTACAAATAAATTATTCTGTTACCAAGGTTAGATCATTACTTATAAGTTTAGAAACTCAACTTTAGAATGATTTGTATACCTTTCATTCTACTGAGTACTATAAATCTTCCCCGGGGCGGCGGCACTGTCGCGCCCGCCCCGGGTTTTGATTAAAATATAGACCTAATTTTCTTTATCCTTTTAAAAGATCATAAATTAAATAGCCCCCGGGGCTGGGCAACCCCAGACCAAGAGGTCCGGGGCGCAGCGCCCCGGGGAACTATAACTCTGGTTATGATATTATGTTATGCATAAAACTAATTCAGTTATTTCATTAAATGAATTGTTATTAAATAATAAAAGTAAAGTAGATTGTAGAAGAGAATACAAATCTTATTTATTTAATCCTTAATAAGCTGTTATAGTTCAATGGTAGAACGGTAAACTGTTAATTTATGAATAGAGGTTCGATTCCTCTTAACGGCTATTTCTAAAATAGATAAGAATCTTCCTCCCATCCATAGGATGGGAGGAGAATTCCGTCCCTTCGGGACAGAATATTCCGGGAGAATTCCGGGCCCCTGGGGCCCTGAATCTTATCTTATACCTTTAGATATATTTATCTAGAAGTTTGTTTGACTTATTAATTCCTATTTAATATGGTTTTATAATATAAGTTTCAACAGTTTATTTATCTGTGTGAAAAATTATTAAGTAAGTTTTATTTAAGCTTAGATGACTAAATAAAATCCACTATTTTAGAAGAATAATATATATATATATTATATAAGATAAAATAGTTATTTCCTAACCTCTTAAGGAGGAGTTAAGAGAATGATTCTTCCCCGCGCGGGCGACATATGTTGCCGCCGCGCGGGGTTAAAATGAATTTATTTTCCCCGTGCGGGCGACTTGATGCCGCCGCACGGGGTTCTCTTTATACTATAGGAATTGACTCTTAGTTTTCTCAAATTAGTGAGAATGATATTCTAATCTATGAATACTATTTTATTAGATTTATTAGCTTTTGGTTCTGTATTATCGGGTATTTTAGTTATTACGTCTAGAAATCCTATTATTTCTGTATTATTTTTAATTGCAGTATTTGTTAATGTTTCTTGTTATTTAATTTTATTAGGAATTAATTTTATTGGTCTTACTTACTTAATTATTTATGTAGGAGCCATTGCTATTTTATTCCTTTTCGTTGTAATGATGATGAATATTAAATTAGTAGAATTAACAGAAGTAAATAATAAAGGAGAATACACAAGTACTTTACCTTTAGGAGCTATTGTAGGATCATTATTCTTATATGAATTAGCATTCCAACCTGTACCTACATCAGTATCTGGAATTAGCTCTACAGTTTATAATTTATTTGACGAAATTAATTTATTATCCGTAAATACTTCATTTAAAGGAACTGCTTTTAATTCAGCAGGAATTGAAGCTTATACAAGTTTCAATAATTTATGGGATAATGCATTTACTTCTTTCCAACAATTAGAAAGTGTAGGTTCCTCTTTATATACAGTTCATATGATGTTCTTAATCATTGCTAGTATGATTTTATTATTAGCTATGATTGGACCTATTGTTTTAACTCATAAACCTACAAAAAGATTACACTAAGTTTATTAACCCCGCGCGGGCGACATATGTTGCCGCCGCGCGGGGGAAACTTTAATAGATGATTCATTAAGTGATTCTCCGTTAAAAAATAAACTATAGGTTTGAGTTTAGCAAAGGTTATTTTACTTACTCCATTAAGTAGAAATCGATTTCTACATGGGTAGATGACGATTCAATAATATAATCCACATCTTTGATAAAGAGTTTTCTAAATCTTGTATATGAGGTATTGTATTATGATTTCTCTTGTATTATAATAAATTAATGTTATTGTCATTAATTGAAGTACTTATTGTTATTGTACCATTATTATTATCGGTAGCATTTTTAACTTTAGCAGAAAGAAAAGCGATGGGATCGATGCAAAGAAGATTAGGACCTAATACCGTTGGATATTATGGTTTACTACAACCTTTTGCAGATGCATTAAAATTATTTGTAAAAGAATCGGTTATTCCAGCTCATGCAAATAAAGCTTTATTCTTATTAGCTCCTGTATTAAGTTTAATTGTAAGTTTATTATCATGGGGTGTAATTCCTTTTGGTTCTGGATTAACATTAGCTGATATTAGTTTAGGAATTTTATATTTATTAGCTGTATCTTCTTTAGGAATTTACGGAGTTGTTTTTGCAGGATGGTCTGCCAATTCTAAATATGCTTTCTTAGGATCTTTAAGAAGTACTGCTCAAATGATTAGTTATGAAGTTGTTATTGGTTTAGTTATTTTAACTGTTATTTTATGTTTAGGTTCTTTAAATTTAACAAATATTATTGAATCTCAAATTAGCACTTGGTATATTATTCCATTATTACCATTATCTTTAATGTTTTTAATTTCTATTATTGCAGAAACAAATAGAGCTCCTTTCGATCTACCAGAAGCAGAAAGTGAATTAGTAGCAGGTTTCTTTACTGAACATTCTAGTGTTCCATTTGTAATGTTTTTCTTAGCTGAATATGCTTCTATTATTTTAATGTCTAGTTTATTTAGTATTTTATTTTTAGGAGGTTATTTAGTACCTTTTGTATATTTTGAAAATCCTACATTCTTTTCTTTTGAAGGATTAGCATTAGGATTAAAAGTATGTCTTCTTCTATTTATTTATATTTGGGTGAGAGCCTCATTTCCTAGACTAAGATATGATCAACTAATGTCATTCTGTTGGACAGGAATGTTACCTCTAGCTTTAGGATTCATCATCCTAGTACCAAGTATCATTATGGCCTTTGAAATTGCTTAATTATTAATTCTTGAAAGATTGACCTAAGAAGATAAGCCTCTGGGTTAAAAGAATGTCTTAAATCCTAGAATCAAATTGATTCAGGTATTAAATAATATCTTCCTTATTAAAGAACCTTGATACTTATTTAAAAGAAGTAGAACTATGACCTCCGATTATGGTACCACACTACGTGTAAAACTCATCTTCTTCTCATATAGAATCTTCCATCCAAGGGGAGAATTCCGGGCCCTAGGGCCCAGAATTTTCATACAGACTAATTTTCTTATTAATAAAGTGAAATCCATCACGGATAATAAATCATTTTCTCGCACGAAGTTGAATGAAAAATTCCTAAGCTCGTCTAGTTCAATGGATAGAACAGGGTACTTCTAATACCCAAATCCAGGTTCGATTCCTGGGATGAGTTTTTCTAAATTAAATCTAAATCCCGCGCGGGCGGCAACAGGCCGCCCGCGCGGGGAAAAGATTTAAAACAAATTTTGTTTCGTTAAAGTTAAATAAATAGATTTTTGTTTTATAAACCCCGCGCGGCGGCAACAGATCACCTACGCTGGAAACTGTTTAAAATGATAGGAGTGTAGTTTAATTGGTAAAATAGGGATCTCCAAAATCCCGGTAGTGGGTTCAAATCCTACCTCTCCTGTATTTATTCTGGGCCCGGAATTCTAATTAACAAAATAATACAAATAACCACTGGA
>Ga0209527_1000012_pt1 | contig 35844 bp, 32 predicted proteins | sample JacPinW_OM2H0_M2_FD_187968 | JGI IMG/M metagenome (GOLD analysis project Ga0209527, IMG submission 187968) | Forest soil microbial communities from Algoma, Ontario, Canada - Jack Pine, Ontario site 1_JW_OM2H0_M2 (SPAdes) (version 2) | ecosystem: Environmental > Terrestrial > Soil > Boreal... | reverse complement strand
CAGCCACCGGTCACTGGTCAAAAGTCACTTGCGCGTCTTTCGTCGTAACTTCGCAATTTAGCCCTAGTGGAAATATCGCGTGAGGGAGTAAAACGCCACTAGAAACACCGTCATCAGCGCGACCGCCGAATTCCTTGCCCGGTTCGGTTCTTTCTGCTCATCCAGCAGGTCGCCGATCGCTGAACTCAGGAAAAAAACTTGCAGCCCAGTGAGCGTGCTCGCCGCGACTTCCACAAGCGCAAACTGATGAAACAGCGCGACGACGAAAATCGCCCCGCTGACCATCGCCGCCGCCAAGCTCATCAGCACCGTGAGCACGTGCCGCTTCATCGCACCTTCTCGCCGCTCCGCCGCCGCATTATGCCACTCCTCCGCTCCACGGGAGCAGCGCAATCTGGCCCGCCATCTTCACCTCGCGGTTCTTGTCCAAACGCGCTCCATCACCTGCTCGCGCAGCGTATTCAGGCTATTCACGATCCGGTCTGCCTCCACGTTGACCAGCGCGTACCGCTCGATTTTCTGATCGCCGGACTGCACCAGAACGCGATGATCCTCGCGCAGGTCCGGAAACTCGTTCCGCTGTACGTGCGCGCCGCGAAGGACCGCGGCCAGCAATTCGAGCGTCTTCTCCACGTCCGCCGCGAACGTAAAGAACGCCGTCCGTACCGGAACGGCAGCCGTATGCAGCCAGCCTGCCTCCAGCGCCATCAACGCATGTACGAAACGGTGCGAGCTTGCCAGCAGCGCATTCAATTGGTTCATCTGCTCTGCCGTCGTCCCCGGCTCCGCGCCCATCCGGTCGATCGATGCTTCCAGGTTCGTGCGCGCCACGCGTGCTCTAAGCCGCGCGCGATCGAGTTCGCGAGCGCTGGTGGTTTCCTTTCGCACAAAGGATTTGGAGAGGGTGTGAAAATATTCCCGGTAAGCTTCGAGCATATCGGCAATCCTCTCGGAAACCTGAGTTCGTTCCCAAGTCGGCCAGATCCAGTACGCAAGAAGCGCGAGCGCGCCGCCTGCTCCCGTGTTGATTCCGCGCGCCCAGATCAATTCCTTCGGCGAGACTCCGGTGATGGCGATCAGCAGAACGACGAGGGCGCTGATGGCCACGGCGAAAATCCCATAGTTTGCCGGGCCCACCCAGCGCAGCAGGAGCGTGAATACAAAGATCAAAATAAGCTGGACCGTTATGGTGTCCGGAAGAAAGCGAAAGAGCGCGGTGGCCAAAAAAAGTCCTGCGATCGTTCCGGCAATCCGCAAGAGGCCGCGGCTGAACGTAGTCGTAAATTCCGGCTTCAGCACGAGAACGATCGTCATTGGAAGCCAGTAGGAGCGGTGCCAGTAGAAACCGCGTTCCAACCCATTGCCGAGAGCGACGAGAGCTGCCAAACGGATGGCGTGCCGAAACACGGAAGATTGCAGATTGAGATTTGCGCGCAGCGTAGCCATCAAGCCGCTAAAGCGAAGCCACCAGGGCTGTTGCGTTTCCTGTTTCACGAACTCCGCTTGGCCGGTGGGTGTGGCATGTGTGGCGAGGTCGAGGGCCGCGCGGAGCTGGCCATTGAGCGCGTCCATTTGGAAACGCGCGTCTTTCGCCGCGGCGGCGAGGAAAGTAGGCGGCAGACTATCCGCCTCTCGCCGCAACTGGAGTGTGAGAGCTTCATTCGCGGCGAGGATTTCTTTACTCGCTTCGGCAGGTATTCCGGATATCAAGGAGTCCCCGATCGCTTGCAGAGCCTGCGCCGCCTTTTTCAAGTAGTCGCTGAGAATTTGCACGCTGCGGTGCATGGGACTCTCGCGCTGCATGCGAACATGCAATCGCGAAAGCATCAGCAGGCTGAGTCGTATGCGCTCTGCCTGGCTGAGTAAAGCGCGATAACGCACGGCTTCGATAGACGTCTCGCGGTCGAGGCCGGAGAGAGCTTCTTGCGCTTGCGTGCTTTGGATCGTCGCAGGCGGCGCGGAAGTCGCACTCAGCGGGTGTTCTGCCGCGTGGGCGAGTTCGAGAAACAATTTGGCGAGCGCTCGCCGTTCCGGCTCGTAGCGCCGCACCGGCCAGAGCGCCACCGACAGCGCCGTCTGCAGGAGTCCACCGCCAAGCGCGAGCGCGGAGGAGATTAAAGCTTGACGAGTGGTCAGCGGCTGCGCGGCATAAATCAGCAGCGTGACCAGACTGATCACTCCGAGATCGGCGGCCGTGGTGCCAACTGCGACGAACATTCCCGCGGCAAAGGCCCACAGCGTCGCGATGATTACAGCTGCGGCATTGTGACTGCCGGAGAGTGCTCCGAGAAGAACGGCGAGCGCGCATAGGGCGCTGGAAGAGAGCATGCGCTTGGCGCGCTGGGCGTAAGGATCGCTCCCGTCGGAATAGGCAACGTTGAGTGCGCCGCTGGCCACCACGACGCCGCCGCGCGGCATGTTTAGAGCGAATCCGGCGGCCAGCGGCAGAAGTAGGCCAATCGAGTTGCGCAGCGCCAGGAAGGGGGACAGCTTTGAGGAATCGAAGCGGGTCAGCACGCGCCAGAACGCGCGCGCCGCACCTTCATGAGCGACCGTAGCCGGCGAAGCAGTTTGAGCCTGTGGCGCCGAGGCATCGCTTGAATGGGTAGGCATCAAAAAGCCAAATGGAGCGGGGCGTATTGTGCGCGCCCACATTCATTGTAGCCAAGGATGCGTGATCTTGCTGATGGTATGATTTGTAACGGAAAGCGCGAATTTTTCATCCAATCCCCGGGAAGTCCTATCCAAAACTTTTCGAGGTGCAGATCATGGAAAGGCGTCGTCTTGGAAAAAACGGTCCCCTGGTTTCCGCCCTGGGACTTGGGTGCATGGGTATGTCCTTTGCTTACGGACCGGCTGATGAAGCGGAATCGCTTCGTGTTCTTCGCCGTTATCTGGAACTCGGCGGCAATTTTCTTGACACCGCCGAGATCTACGGGCCCTACACCAATGAAGAATTACTAGGCCGTTTTCTGCGCGAGGTAGCCCGCGATGGTGTGATCATCGCCACCAAATTCGGGTTCCGCTTCAGTCCCGATGGCGTCAGAGGCGTTGACAGTTCGCCTGAAAATGTCCGGCGCGCTTGCGACGCTAGTCTTAAGCGGCTGGGCATCGAAACGATCGATCTCTACTATCAGCACCGCGTCGATCCGAAAGTTCCGATTGAGGAGACCGTCGGCGCCATGGCCGGACTGGTTTCGGCCGGCAAAGTGCGCGCGCTCGGACTATCGGAAGCGGGGCCCGAAACGTTGCGGCGCGCCGCCAAAATTCATCCGATCGCAGCGCTGCAAAGCGAGTATTCGCTCTGGTCCCGCGACGTGGAAAGGAATGGCGTCCTGGCCACCTGCCGCGAACTGGGGATCACATTTGTGCCTTACAGCCCGCTCGGGCGCGGCTTCTTAACAGGCGCGATCCAAAAACTCGAGGATCTTGATGCCAGTGATTGGCGCCGGACGAATCCGCGTTTCGGGGAGAAAGCATTGCAAGCGAACCTAAGACTGGTGGACACCGTAAAGGAGCTTGCCAGCAAGAAAGGGTCGACTCCGGCTCAGTTGGCCCTAGCGTGGGTTCTCGCCCAGGGCAACGACCTCGTCCCCATACCCGGCACGAAGCGGGTTCGCTACCTCGAGGAGAACATGGGAGCGCTCAATGTAAAGCTCACTGAAAGCGACTTGAAAGAGATCAAGTCCCGCTTTGCGCAGATCGAGGTCGTAGGTGAACGCTACGCGCCCGATATGATGGCGCTTGTGAATCACGCATGAGCGTCGCGCACCAGGATTTAAGAGCAGGGGCGCAGCACCTTGCGTCCCTGCTCAGCCGCGAAGAACAAGTGATATCTAGCCGCTGCCGGTGCGTAGCGCCGGCAGGGTAAACTTCGGCGTGACTTCCTTGCGTTTCGACCAGTCGTGGTAGGTGTGGCACTCGAAACAGCGCGATTCCGAGTGTTCCTGCCCGGGCGCATGGCACGTCTCGCAAGTTTCAATTCCCGGCAGCAAGATGTCGCTCGTCTCCGTGCTCGTCAACGCCTTCGCGTGGCAGCTCACGCAGGTGAATCCCTCATGTGTCCCGTGATCGAACTTCGCATGCGGCATCCATTGCAGAGTAATGTTTGCCGGCGCGATATAAGGCAATTCAGCAGGGATGCCGGAGAGTTTGCCGATATCACTCTCCTGCGTGACCGGTGACTCGATTTTTCTGCGCGACGTTTTTGCAAAAGGCACGAGCGTGTGGCACTGCTTGCAGGTTTTTCGCCAGAGCAAGTCTTCGGCCTCGGCAGTGCGCTCCGCCACCCATTGCGCCGGAGTGAGGGTGTGAACCGCCGGGGGCAGCGGCCTGCCCGTCAGGTCGCGACCCGGATCGCGCTGTACACGCACTTCGGTTGGGTGCGCGGCAATGTATCCACGGAATGTTTTGACGAGAAATGCGTGTATGACTTCGGGCTTGTCGTGGGGAACACCGTCGTCGAAACGCTTGTCGAACGTGAGCAGATGGCAACCCGCACAAGCATTCGCGAATTTCACCGGCGCCATCAGTTCCCGCCCCGTGACCGCGCGAGGTGTCCTCAGAGTTTCACAGTGAAGGCACAAAACCTCGTCAGTCTCTTTGTAGCTGACTGTCGCAGCGCGGTAGTTCGGGTCGGCGTACATCAAGTCTGCATCGGTAGCGGTCGCGCGGTGACAGTTGCCACATTCGAGCTGAACGTTGGGGCCATTCGGGCCCCGACGGATCGGCTTCATGTGGATGGCGTGATTCAATTTGATCGTGCCGGGATCGCGTGAACCTTCTTGAAGGGCCGCGAATTGGGGATGGCCGTCTTCGAAACTTCGGATGTGCGATGCGAACCGCGCCGAGTTGCCGCTGGCCTTCAAGTCCGCGTGACATTCTGCGCAGGCCTGATTGCTCGCAGCGGCGATGTTGATGCGTCCACGGTGCTCGGCATGACACGTCGCGCAAGCAGCAGTTGGCGTTTGCGCGGCGTGATGGATGGGGCCGTCGTGGCAGTCGAGACAAGCGCTGTCAACAGCCTTGGCGGAAAATGCGCCGGCTTTTTGCACGTGACATGCTGCACATTCCTTTTCGAGAACGGCGTGAGCTTTTGACATACGCCCGTTCGAGTACACGCGATGGTCTCTGGTAAAACCGCGCCACGCGATCCAGGCGATCGCGAGCAAGGGCAGCAGGAGGCTAAGCCAGAATTTGGCGCGCTTCAGCGGTGTCGGCCTCTTGAAATAGTTGAGGTCGATGCGCTGTGCTAGTTTTTTTGTTGTTCTAGTCCTCGCCACTTGTCACTCGCCTTTTTTTTTAATATCGCAGCGCCATGACGGCGTGAATGGCGCCGAGCAAAATCAACGCGAGCGAGAGCGGGATGTGCAGCAACAGCCAGCCGTGCAGCCAGCGATGCAAGCGCTCCTGGCGTGTGAGCTGCCGCGCTTCGTCGCAAATGTCTTCGAGGTCCGCAAGCGTGACGTGCGCGGCTGCCGGCAGCAGCGTGCGCAATCCGGCGAACACGCTGGTCGCCTTCGCGGCATCGCCGAGCCGCTGGCCGCGTTGTTTTGGCTGTTCCAGAAACGGACGCATTTCATGCAGGAAAAAACGGCGGAGCGGTGCGCTTTCCTCCTCACTCAACAGAATAATTTCGGGAGCCGCAACCACGGCGGCGCTCGCTCCCGCACTGACGGTGGCCGACGTGCGCAGAGGAACAGCGGATGCTGCGATGGCTCGCAGCGCAGTAAATCCCCCCGCACGCTGGCCTTCTTCGCCTAAAGGTTTTCTGATACCCAGGGAACCACAGATGGATTCGATCGCGCGATCCGCTTCTTCGCGCAGCAGCGAACGCACGTTGCCGATTTCGTCGTAAATGGTTTCGAGTGGCACGTCCGATGTCATCACGCGTGGGACATAGTGTTGTAGCGCTGCGCCGAACACGCCACTGAACACTGTAACGATGAGCAGCCACATCAGGACGCGCGTGAGCGTGCCGCCGAAATGAAATCCTCCGTGAAAAAGAATCATTGGCAGGGCAAGAAAGCCGAGCCAGAGATGACCGCGCATCCAGGCTTGGGCGCGGCCGATGCGCCACGTGGGAACGCGTTTCCGCGCCCCAAGTAGCACCGCAAACAACATGAAGCCAAAACCGACGGCGCCGAAAATCAGGCCGATGGTGCTGCCACCGTGCGGTCCTTGCGGCGATTCGAATGAATAGAGGACGTACACAGGCGCAGAAATCGCGAGGATTGTCAGCGATGCGAGAGCCCATCCGCGTTGCGTTTTGTCCATTCTCATTTCGTGGAGCCCTGGCCGAGCATGTCGGCGAAAAAAGTGCGCGGGTCGACGCGATGCGCGGCGTCGTGCGGACAGGCGTAAACGCAGCTTGGTTCTTTCAAATGCGTGCAGAGATCGCACGAAGTAGCTTTTTGCTTGATGGCCGCCTTCTTGCGCCCGGCCCGCTCCGGATCGTCAACCATCACTTCGAATGGATGCAAATTGATGTTGCCGTACGGACAATTCTGCGCGCATAGGCCGCAGCCGATGCACCAATCTTCGATGATGACTTCGAGAGAATTTCGCCTTCGAATCGAGCCGACTGGGCAGCCGACCATGCATAGCGGGTCGCGGCACTGGCGGCAACTGGTGGCGACGAGATATTGGTCGAAGCGCAGGCCATCGCGGATGAGCCGCGTGATGCCGTCGTGTGCATCGGCGCAGGCATTGACGCAGGCATCGCAGCGCGTGCAGTTTTGCAAATCCAGAATCAGCAGGCTCTGCGCTTCCATCAATCCTTGCGAGAGGAATTGATCGATGGGGACGTTGTGAACCATTTGCATGCGCTGCTGATTTGCGGCGCGGCGCTCCGCGGCAACGGCCTCGAGACCGGTTCGAACGCTGGGGAAACGCGCGACCATATCGCGGAAATCATCGCCGGAGATTCGAACGAGTTCGACGTGATCGAGGGCGGTGCAAGTAGCGGTTCGAAAGCCGCCGCCGAGGAGTCCGATTTCGCCGAAGTAGTCGCCACGAGAGAGATATGCGAGAACCATCTCGCCGCCGGGATAATTCTCTGAAATCTTTACGAAACCGATGCGCACGAGATAGAAGCTGTCGGCAGGATCGCCCTGGAGGGCAATCGCCTGGCCTGGCGCAAAGCGCTGCAATTCGACGCTCTCTTTGAGATGCTCAATAAAATCGGGTGACAGGTCCGCGAACATGGGCACGCCACGAAGATGGTTTTCGAGAGCGCGGCGGCGATAGGTCTGGTCCAACTGCGCGCGGAAAGTTTTGTTCTTCAACATGATGTCGAGGACGTTGCGCAGCATTTCGAATGCGACAACATCGGATTCCGCGATCACCGTGGCGGAGCGCGGATAAAAATTCATGCAGGTCATCTCGCCGAAGAGATCGCCGGGGCCGAGTTCGGCGACCGGATTGCCATAAGAGAGATCGACGGAGGCGTCTATGGGAATGGTTCTGTCTCGCACTTCCTCGTCGCGCTTGTCTTGTTCACGGGCGACGAGAGTGCTGGTCAGCCGTTTGAAGAAACCTTTTGCGCCGCCCTGGGTTTTGACGTGGGCGATGGGAGTGGAGATGGAGACTTTGGCCTTTCCTTCGAGAATATAGAAAGCGGTGGAACCAAATTCCCCTTCACGGCAGATGACTTCGCCTTTGCGGAAGTGGCGCTTGACGATGGCGCCGCGATTGAGCTCGAGGAACGTGCCGGACACGCCTTTGAAAACGGGAATCTGCAAGAGATCCTCGGCTTCGAATCCCTGGGCGCCTGGACCGGCGGCAATCGCGGTGCCCACCACGCTTTTGTTGGTGAGCGCACCGGTTGGGCAGGAAACCATGCACTCGCCGCAGGAGATGCAAGTGGAATCGCCCATCGGCGAATTGAGATCGAACGCGATGCCGGCAGAATAGCCTTTGCCCATGCGGCCGAGGACGAAATTACTCTTGACTTCGTCGCAGCCGCGGATGCAGCGGTCGCAGAGAATGCAGGCGTCGTGGTCGACGGCGATCGCCAGCGAGGAATCATCTTTGCCGCGGGCGATTGTGCGTTTCGCAAAGCGCGGCTGGGAAGCTCCGGCAGCTTTCGCGAGCGTCTCCAATTCGCAGTCGCCGGAATTCTGCTGGCGCGCGCAAGGGGAAGGATGATCGGACATCATAAGTTCAAGGAGAGTTTTACGTACGCCCAAAACTTTCTCGGAATTGGTGACGACTTTCATGCCGGGCTCGACCGGCCGGACGCAGGAGGCGGCGAGAACGCGCGCGCCGGTGTCTACAACGCATAGGCGGCAGACGCCGACGGGAGTCTGGTTTTGCAAGTGGCAAAGTGTGGGGATGTTGATGCCGTTCATGCGCGCGGCATCGAAAACGCTAGTGCCAGCGGGCACGCGGACGGGCTGGCCGTCGATGGTAATGTCGACAAGGCCTGGAGGTGTGGTTGCGGTCGCCATACTAGGGACGGATCCCAACGCGCTGGGCTTCGCCTGCGCGGGCAGCGGCGGTGAAGCAGATTCCGCTGGGGCATTGGCCTTGCAAAACGTGAACGTCAACTTCAGCGCGAAAATGTTTCAGCACGGATTGAATCGGTGCGGGCGCAATCTGTCCGAGGCCGCAGATCGAGGTAAGACTCATGGCTTGCGAGAGTTCGTCGAGCAGGGAGAGATCGGCGCGATATTGCGATTCAGGTACGCCCCCTTGCGTCCAGCGCACCAGCATGTCAGCCATTTTCTGCGAGCCGGCGCGGCAGGGAACACATTTTCCGCAGGATTCGTTGCGATAGAAGCGCACCGCGTTGAGGGCCATATCCAGCATGCAGGTGGTGTCGTCGCACACGACGATAGCGCCGGAGCCGAGCATGGAACCGGCTTCCGCGAGGGCCTTGAAGTCCAGACGGACATCCACCATCGAAGCGGGAAGATAACCGGAGGACGGGCCGGACGGCGCAAAGGCTTTCAATGGACGACCGCCGCGAACGCCGCCGGCATGATTGAAGATGGCGTCGCGTATGGGCACGCCCATAGGGACTTCGAAAATTCCCGGGCGGGCAACCTGGCCGCTGACGCCGACAAATTTTAGTCCGCGCGAACCGCCGACGCCCTGGGTTGCAAACCACTCGACGCCGCGTGCGAGAATCTGCGGCACGTTGATGAAAGTTTCGACGTTGTTGATGACCGTGGGTTTTTGCCAAAGGCCGATTTGACCGGGAAAGGGTGGCTTGTTGCGCGGCTCGGCACGGTGGCCTTCGATCGCTTCGATCAGCGCGCTTTCTTCGCCGCAGATGTAGCCGCCGGGGCTGGCAAAAATTTCGAGATCAAAGTCGAGGCTGCCGCCGAGGATTTTCTTCCCAAGAAGCCCGGAGCGATAACAGCGCCGAATCTCTTCACCGAGAATTTCCTCCTGAAGATGATATTCGTGCCGAATATAAAGGATGCCGCGCCTCGCGCCGGTGACGAGGCCGGCAATGATCATGCCTTCGATGAGAAGATGAGGCAGATTGGTCATGATGAAGCGGTCTTTGATGGTGCCGGGCTCGCTCTCGTCGGCGTTGCAGACGACGTACTTCACGGGATCGGGCTGCTTGCGCACCAGGTCCCACTTCATGCTGGTGGGAAATCCGGCGCCGCCCATGCCTTTCAGCTCGGCTGCTCTGAGTTGCGCGAGGACGTCATCCCAGGCCTTGGATTGAACCAGCTTGCGCACGACGCCGTACTTTTCGTTCTCGCCATAGGGATCGGCTTTGCAAGCGATGCGTGCCTGCTCGGGATGCGGCTCGTGAATGGTGTCGCCGCGAATGGCGCTACGGGCAATCTGCTCGGCGTGCGCGGCGGTGACATCCGTGAAGATGTGATCGTTTATGGAAATCGCGGGAGCATGATCGCAGCGTCCGAGACAGGAGACGTCGCGAATCTGCACGTCATCGGGATGCGAATTGCCGAAGCGGCGCTCGAGATCGGCGCGCAACTCGCAAGCGCCGTTGAGATGGCAACTCATGTCGGCACAGACGCGAATCTCCGCTTTGGGCGGCGGCACGAGATGAAAATGGGGATAGAAACTCGCGACGCTGTGGATTTGGTAGAGCGGCGTCTGTGTGCGTTTTGAAAGACCCTCGAGTTCCGCTTTTGGCAGAAAGCCGTAGCGAAGCTGGATGGCCCGAAGGTCGTCGAAGATCACGGCGCCCCGTTTCGCGCAAAAAGCGCCGGGCATGTTTTCCAAGAGATGCGCGGCGCGAAGTGGCGCGCTGAACCTCCTGCATACTACTGAGAGGCAGGTCCGCTGTAAATAGCACGCGTTGGGCTTTTCGCGACGCGGCGCGAAAAAGGCAACGCGGCCCGTTGACTTCGTCGCATCGCAAACGATATAAGCAAACAGACTCACCGGCATACCGAATGCGCGACGCCTCCAACTCCTGCATGCTTCGCGTTGTCCTATGCGTATTGTTCGTGACGGTCCCGGCGCTGCTTTCGGCGCAGAATGAGCCCATCAAATATATCGGCCCGGGTTCGTGTGCGGCGACGAGCTGTCACGGAAGCGTGAAGCCCATCGCGGGCAGCCGGATTTTGCAGAACGAATATTCGACGTGGATCATCAAGGATAAGCATAGCCGCGCGTATCAGGCGTTGACCGGAGAAGTCGGTGAACGAATGGCGCGCATCCTGAAACTGGGCGCGAAAGCGGAAGCGGCGCCGAAGTGCCTGGCGTGCCACGCGCTGAATCCGGCGCCGGAGCAGCGCGGACGCGCGTTTGAAATTTCTGAAGGCGTGTCCTGCGAAAACTGCCACGGGCCGGCGTCCGCATGGCTGGGGCCGCACACCACAAAATTGTGGGCGCATGAGAAATCAGTGGCACTGGGAATGCACGACACTCGAGACGTGATTCACCGCACGGAGAAATGCCTGGAATGCCATCTGGGAACGAAAAACAAATTCGTCGATCACGAGATGATCGCCGCGGGGCATCCGGATTTGTATTTCGAGCTGGATTCGTTTTCAGCGGTGCTGCCGCGCCACTGGAAAGTTCCGCGGGAATCGGAGCCGGGCAAAGCGGTTGAGGACGCTGCGTGGGTTGAAGTGCGCGAGTGGGGCACCGGACAGGCGGTGCAGTTGCGCGCGGCGATGGAGCGGCTGACTTGGCGAGCGAAAGGCGAACGCTTCGACAAGAAGGACGAGTGGCCGGAGTATTCGGAGCTTTCCTGTGTCGCTTGTCACCACGCGTTGGGGCCGGCGAAAGACAGTTGGCGGCAGGAACATGGTTACGTTGGGCGGCGTCCCGGCGATCCGGCATGGAACAGTTCGAGGTACGCGCTGTTCCGATTGCTGGCGAAGCAGATCGATTCGGTGAACGCGCAGGAGCTGGACCGTCAACTGCTGGCCGTTTCGAATGAGATGAGTAAGTTGAATCCGGATCGCAGTGCCGTCGCGTCGGCAACTTCCGCGGCAGCACCGCTGGCGCAGCAGATTGCGGAACGGCTGGCGACGATGCAATACGATCAGGCTGTTGCGCTGCGGATGCTGCAGCGGATTTCCGATGATGCAGAAAATATCGCCCTTGCCGACGAGCGCGCGGCAGAGCAGGCAGCCATGGCCATGGATTCGCTATACATCGCGTACAGCCGCGACGCTAAGCCCGTGAACACCGCTGAAGTCCATGCGGCCATCAATGAACTCTTTCATCAGCTCGAGAATCCTTCGTCCTACAACGCCGATCAATTCGCTTCTTCGCTTCGCCGAATCCATACATTGCTTCACTAAGCTGGCGGGCTCGCGGTAGAGTTGAGCCCTCGAAGTCTTCCGAGCCATCGATGAATCGATTCGAAACGTGGTTTTGTGGGTCGTCGTTCTGGCGATATGTGACGCGGCGGCAGCTTCTGCCGTGGATTCTGCAAAGTTCAGAGCTTGGCGAGCACGTGCTGGAGTTGGGTGCGGGGCTGGGTGCGGCGACGGAGGAACTGCGATCGCGGGCGCTACGCGTGACGAGTCTTGAGTACGACCACGCGTTTGCGGCGAAGCTCGGTTCTCGCGTTAGTAGCGCACGTGTGACGGTCATTCAGGGGGATGCGGCGACCTTGCCTTTTTCGGACGGCACATTTTCTTCGGCGATTGCGATTCTAATGCTTCATCACTTGCGTTCGAACGAGTTGCAGGACCGCGCTTTTGCCGAAATTTGGCGGGTGCTTCGCCCAGGCGGAGTATTCCTTGCGTTTGAGATTCAGGATGGGTGGATGCACAGAGTGGGGCACATGCGAAGCACGTTTGTGCCTGTGATGCCGGCGTCGGCATTCGCGAGATTGACGACCGCGGGATTTTCGAAGGTGACTGTCGATTTCCGTCGTGGTGGCTTTCGAATCCGGGCGCTCCGCTCGCGAGAAACGTGACTGCTTCTCAGGCGCGCCGCGTTGACGAAGCGTGGACGCGGGCATAGCATCATGAGATGTGGCGCGCTAGCCGCAAAAAATTCCCCGCCGGCCCGTCCGAAGGGCTCAAACGCTGGTCGCTCGGGCCTCTCAATGACAATCCTCTGGACTATTTCACCAAAGTTGCGCGCGAGTATGGCGACATCGCGGGGCTGCGCGTTCTGAATTTCCGCTCGATTTTCATCAACCATCCCGACTTGATAGAAGAAGTGCTGGTCACCAACGCCCGCAAATATTCAAAGGGCCGGGTGCTGCGAGCGAACCGGCACGTCTTTGGCGAAGGGTTGCTGACCAGCGAAGGAGATTTCTGGCTGCGACAGCGGCGGCTGGCGCAACCGGCATTTCACCGCGCGCGGATCGCATCTTACGCGGCGACCATGGTGGAGTACACGCAGAGGATGCTGAATGGCTGGCGGGGTGGGGAAGAGCGCGACGCGCATCAAGAGATGATGCGGCTGACTCTGCAGATCGTGGGAAAAACGCTGTTCGACGCCGATGTTGAACGCGATGCGCAAGACGTGGGGAAATCGCTGGAACTGCTGCTGGAAATCGGCGCCAATTTCCGGCGCGCCATCTTTGTGCCGCATTGGCTGCCCACTCCCACGAATCTGCGCGTGAAGAGGGAAGTGGCGCAGATCGAAAAAATTCTTTACCGCATCATCGGGGAGCGCCGCGCTTCCGGCCGCGACGCCGGCGATCTACTTTCGATGCTTCTCTCGGCGCGGGACGAGGACGGTTCGCGCATGACCGACCGGCAGCTTCGTGATGAGGCCGTCACTTTGTTCCTGGCGGGCCATGAGACCACGGCAAGCACGCTTTCTTGGACCTGGTGGCTGCTGGCGCGGAATCCTGCGGTGGAAGCAAAGCTGCATGCGGAATTGGACGCCGTCCTCGGCGATCGCGCTCCTTCTCTCGATGATCTGCCAAGACTCGCTTACGCGGGGCACGTCATCACGGAGTCGCTGCGGCTGTATCCGGCAGCGTGGGGAATGGCGCGGCTGGCCGTCGAGGACCATGAAATTGCGGGCTATCCGGTTACGAAGGGAATGGGCGTGGCCATGGCGCAATGGGTGGTGCATCGAGACCCGCGATGGTATGACGCGCCTGAAGAATTCCGGCCGGAGCGCTGGGAAAATGATTTATGGAAACGATTGCCGCGGTTCGCTTATTTTCCGTTCGGAGGTGGGCCGCGCCAGTGCATCGGGAATGCGTTTGCGCTGATGGAAGCAACGCTGATTCTGGCGACGATCGCGCGGAAGTTTCGATTGCGGCTGGTGGCGAATCATCCCGTGGCGCCGCTGGCGTCGATCACGCTGAGGCCACGGCACGGTGTGGGTGTCATACTGGAGTCGCGGGGAAAATTAGCCGCCAAGAGTTCATTCAGCGAGAAACAATCTGCTGTCGCGGATTGAATTTTCACCTCCTTAGAAAAAAACACAACTGGACCACCTACTTGCTGGTGGCAAGTGGGCCCAGTTCGGAGCGCGTCTGCATCACGCGGAGGATGGAATCGCGCGTGACGATGCCAACGATCTGGGGCGCGCCGTCATCGGAGCCGCTCACCACGGGCATCTGATTGACGTCTGCGCTTAGGAGCCGCTCGAGTAGTTTCAGAAGTGGCTCCTCGGGCGATGTCCACAAGATTTTGTCTCGTGGAATCATGGCGGCTTGTACGGAGTTGTGGGCCCATTCGCCGCGCGGGACGGAGTTGAGGGTGTGAACGTTCATCATGCCAACGAGGCGATCGTCGCTAACTACGAGATGGCAGCGGCGCCCGGTGCGGAGCACTTCCGTGCTGTACTCTTCAAGCGTGATGTGCCCGGGAGCCGTGGGCACTTCCTTGCTCATGACGTCCGCGGCGCTGAGGCCCAAGAGTGTTTCCCGGATGGCCACTTGAGCGACGCTCTCCTGCGCGGCGTTCAGAATGAACCAGCCGATGAAGGCGGTCCATAGCCCATCTTGAACAAAACCGTGGAAGGCGCCCCACGCGCCGAAAAGAATCATCGCGTAGGCGATGAGCTTTCCGCTGGCGCCCGCGACGCGCGTAGCCTTCTCAAAATTCTTGGTCACTCCCCACACGATGGCGCGGAAAATTCTTCCTCCGTCCAGAGGAAATCCTGGCAAGAGATTGAAAACGGCGAGGGCGGCATTGGTCCGGCATAGCCAGGTGGCCAGTGCTCCGACCGTTTGGCTAAAAGGGAAGAGAAGCGTTAAGCCAAAAAACCCACCGGCGAGCAATCCGCTGGCCAGGGGTCCGGCGATCGCGATGTTGAATTCCTGAATGGCCTTGGAAGGTTCCCGCTCGATGCGTGCCAGGCCTCCGAAGAGAAAGAGGGTGATGGAGACGACGCGAATCTTGTAGTGCTGGGCCACCACGCTGTGGGAGAGTTCGTGGAAGAGAACCGAGGCGAAGAAGAGAAGGCTCGTCAGGACGCCCACGGTCCAATGCTGGGTGTCCGTCCAAAGCGGATGTTCCTTGTTGAACTGCGAGGCGATGATGTAAGTGATGGCGGCAAAAATGAAGACCCACGTGGAATGGAGGTATATGGGGATTCCGAGAATTTTGCCGATGCGTAAGCCTGCTCCGCGGTTCATGGTTTCTATGATTAGCCTAGCACAAGACCATGGGTGTTCACTGCAACCACAAGGCTTCGGATGTGGCGCGTCCCGCGCGACACGACGTGTAACTGTCCCCACAGATTGCCAGGCTGTTACTTTCCGTAAGTCTTTTATTCTCAATGCGTTGAATTTGGTCATGACCGTGCGATTCCCGGATGTGCAGGTCCGGAGGCACTCTATGATTGCCATGCTGCAATTCGCGACTCTCGTCATAACCACAATATTCGCGGCGGCCGCCGCAGTCGCGCTCCATTGGCTGTTCCTACGCGCGGCATTCTTGATGATGAGGCCAGCCACGGCCCGAAGGATTCTGGTGCGTACAGAACTGGCACGCGGGACAACTCAACTGGCCCGGGCTTTCCCTTCGCAGCGCTAAAGGCGAGCGCCATTACGAGCGCAGGCCCTTCGCTTCGTTCAGGGTGAACTAAGGCCTGTGCCACCACTGGGATTGCCCGGCCCAGCGTGAGCGGCGGAGACGGCGGTCACCGCTCCGCCGCAGCGCTCCGGGAAATGGAAAGAAAGGGGTACTTCGATGTTGGCTTTGAAATGGCTGTTGATGATTCTGGGCGCCGGACTCTTCGGAAGCGCGGGGGCTCTGGTGGCTTACGATATTTTTCTCTCGGAACAACTGCGGCGCTTGCTTTCGCGCGGCAAGACGGACGAATCCGGCGCGGAGGTGGGGGCGCTGGCTCGCCGCCCTTTCCGGCCGGTGCGCTGGCGTCTGGCGCTGCAACTCACAGTGGCAGGCGCCCTGGTGCTCCTCATCACGGAAAGCTTTGCGGTGATTCCCGACGGAGCCGCGGGCGTACGCGTCAGCGAGATCTGGGGCGCGCGCCCCGGTACGTTGTATCCCGGCGTGCACTTGGTCACGCCGCTGGTGGATTCCATCGCGATTTACGATACGCGCGAGCAGGTGTATTCGACTCTGGCGGCCGAAAATCCCAAGCAAAAAGGTGATGTGCTGACGGTGCAGGCGCGGGAAGGGCTGAACATCGGCTTGGCTGTCTCCGTGCGCTACCGCTTGGAACCAAAGCACCTCGATTCGATTCATACGCACTTGCCGCAACCTGTCGGTGAGCAGGTGGTGGCCCCGGTAGTGGCCACAATTTACCGGCAACTGGCGCCGAACTTCATCACCCGCGAGATTTTCGCCACCCGGCGCGAAGAACTGCGCAGCAAGGCGGCGGAATTAATCACTTCGCGGCTGGCAAGCGACGGGATCGTGGTGCGGGAAGTGCTGCTCCGCGATTTGCAACTGCCCGCGGAATACGCCAAGGGGCTGGAAGGACTCTTGCTGAAGGAGCAGGAGAACGAGCGGCTCGGAACCGAACAGGAGATCAAGCAAAAACAAGTGCGCATCGCCGAATTGGAGGCCGAGGCGCAAAAGGCGCGCGACGTCAAGCAAGCGGAAGCGCAGGCCCAAGTGCGCGTGCTGCAGGCGAAGGCGGAATCCGATTCTATGCAATACACACTGCCTCTGAAACAGAAGCAGATTGAACAGACCAAGCTGGAAGCACAGGCGCGCAAGGAGTCCACGATCCAGAACGCCGAAGCCGCCGCGCAGGCGAAGGTAATCGACAGCAAAGCGGAAATCGAACGGCAGAAAAACCTTGCCGACGCGGAGGCCAACCGCATTCGCGTAACCGCCGATGCCGAAGCCAATCGTATCCGCGTCACGGCCGCGGCCGATTCCGAACGGATGAAATTCGAAGCATCGGTCTTGAAGTCAAATCCCATGCTGATCCAAAAGATCGTCGCCGAAAGGTTGTCGGACAAGCTGCAGATCATGATGGTGCCGATCGACGGGAAGAATTTCTTCGCAAATGACGTGATGCGGTCGGCGTTTTCCGGTGTGACCGGCGGCAGGGATAGCGGACCTTCGGATGACAATCCGGATGACCCTGCACCGAGGCCGACAGCAACGGCAGCCGCACAACACAAGCAGCCGCGCCGGCCGTGACGTAGAAAAAAGAGATGCGCACCGCCAGGAATGGCAGTGCCAGCGGGCTCCGCTAGCCAATACCCCTGTGGGTGGCACGGGACGCGACGCTTGAGAGGAGGAAAGATCATGAGCACTAAGGCAGGCACCGCCGCGCTTGACCCGATCAGCCAGAGATTATTCCTCCTCCAGCGATGCGCCTCGCGCCACCCGGCTAGCGGTCAGAAATTGCAAGATGGGAATCGATGCAGAGCTGGGAATATCACGAGATGCGGCCGGGAAGGCGCTCGACTAAGACAGAATCGCCGGTCCATTGCGATTTCCGGGATTGCGGGGCAGCATGGACCAGGCCATTTATGGCTGCCGTGATATCATCAACCCCGTATTCACGTGTCTGCCAGACAAAAACCGTCCCCACCGCGATCGCGCCGCCCCTTTTCCTCATGTTCTGTCTTGGGACTGCTGCTCGTTTCTACCTCACTTTCTGCGCGCGCCGATTTGCTTGAAGACGCTGCCCGGGCGCTGGCGCTCTCGCTCGACCGTCAGACTATGGCGAACGTGTTGCTGCCCGGCAATTCGAACACTACGGCAACTCCTGCCACGCAGCCACTCACCGCGTCCCCCGGAGCCAAACCATGAGTTTCAGAACGAAATTGTTATTAGTGGTACTGCTCACCATCTTTGCTTCCGTCTCAGTGGTCGCTTATGCCGTGACGCATTACACGCAGGCCGCGTTCGAAGAAATGGATGCGGAACGCACCGAAGCCCTGGTTGCCCAATTCAAGAAGGAGTTCGTCCAGCGCGGGGAGGAAATCGCCCATCAGGCAAAAAACATCGCGGAAGCCAACTTTACCGAGCGCATGGCGATTGACCTGTCCCGTCCCAATGCCGACCAGTCTCTTTATGTGCGAGACGCGGTCGGCTCTGCTCAAGAGCACGGGCTGGACTATGTGGAGTTCGTGAATCATGACGGCGTGCTCATTTCGTCGGCGCAGTTTCCAGCTCATGTCGGCTATAAGAACGACTGGGTGACTTCGGTGAAGGATTGGAATGACACTCCTGCATTCTTGAAGAAAGAAGAGTTGCCCGATGGAGTGTCGCTTTCTCTCAGCGTCGTGCGCACGAACAACACTGTGGCAGACAAGAGTTTGTATATCATCGCGGGGCATCGTCTGGATAAGAATTTCCTCGCCTCGCTGGTTTTGCCCACGGGGATGCGGGCGCTCATCTATACGAACCTGGAGCCTGCCTTTGTTCCTGCGTCCCTGATGGCCGAGAAGATCGATGCGGAGCAGGCGGAACGGTTCGCTCCGCTCGTCGAGCAGTTGCAAAAGCAGCCGCAGTCTGTGGTGCGGACGATTGACTGGACGGGGGATCCGGCCGACGCGGAGACGTTTCATGCCCTCCCCTTGACCGGCCGCAATAACGAACTTCTGGGCATCTTCTTCGTCGGCAGTTCGCGAAAAGAGCTGGTGATGTTGACCCGCCAAATCCTGAAAATCGCCGCCGCGGTTGCGGCTGCCGCGCTCTTGATCGGACTACTCGTCAGCTTCTGGGTTTCCGCGCGGATCACCAGACCGGTCGAAGAACTTGCCGAAGGAGCCCGCGAGGTTGCCAGTGGAAGATGGGATACGCGCATCCAGGTTCATGGGCGCGATGAAATCGGCCAGCTTGCCGAAGCATTTAATCACATGACGCAAACGCTGGCGGCGCAGAAGGAGCGCCTGGTGCAGACCGAGCGTGTTGCCGCCTGGCGTGAGCTGGCGCGGCGTCTCGCGCACGAGTTGCGCAACCCCCTCTTTCCCATGCAGATCACGGTCGAAAATTTGCAGAAAGCCCGCCAGCTCGACGCCAAGCAATTCCTGGAAGTCTTCCACGAATCGACGGCCACTTTGAAAGCGGAACTTGCCAATCTCAATACCATCGTTGGCCGGTTCAGCGATTTTTCAAAAATGCCCGCGCCGCAGTTTGTCCGCGTGAACGTGAATGAAGCGCTGCGCAACGCAGTGCGCCTCTTCGAGCCGCAATTCAACGAAGTCGGCAAGCCCACGATCACGCCGGAGTTGTTCCTGACGGAACCCCTGCCCGATATCGACGCGGACCCCGACTTGCTCCATCGCGCGTTTCAGAATCTGGTGCTGAATGCGCTGGACGCCATGCCTGCAGGCGGTACGCTGACCCTCCGAACCTCGGAACAGAATGGCAATGTGCGCATCGAAGTGGCCGACACGGGCAAAGGCCTGACTCCGGAAGAGTGCTCGCGGCTGTTCACGCCGTATTACACGACGAAGTTGCAAGGGACGGGACTCGGGCTCGCCATCGTGCAGTCGGTGGTCAGCGATCATCGCGGCGCCATTTCGGTGATCAGCGACGAGGGCCGCGGTACTGCCTTTCGAATCGATCTGCCGCAGCGCCAAGCCGGGCATGCCGCGACACCGCGCGAGCCGGCCACGGAGTCCAAGAGCACGCCCTCGACTCTGGCCGCGGCTTCCGACTAGCGCTTCACAAAGGACCGAAGCTTGCCGCGCAAGGCTCATCTCCTCCTCGTCGACGACGATCCCAATACGCTGGCCTCGCTCTCCCGCGCCTTCCGGCTGGCGGGACATGAAGCCACCGTCTGCGACAACGCGGCTCGCGCCGTGGAGCTCCTCCGCACGGAATCATTCGACTTGATTCTTTCCGATGTGGTGATGCCCGGCAGAAGCGGCCTGGAATTGCTCGAGGATCTGAAGAAGGCCGGCGTGAAGACGCCTATCGTGCTGATTTCCGGTCAAGCAAATATCGAGATGGCGGTGAAAGCCACGAAGCTCGGCGCGCTCGATTTTCTGGAGAAGCCGCTTTCCACCGAGAAACTGCTTGTGACGGTTGAAAATGCGCTGCGACTGTCGCGGCTCGAAGATGAAAACCGCGAGCTGCGCCAGCGCTTGGGGAAACACGAACTCGTGGGTTCGGGCCCGGCGATGAAGAAGTTACTCGCGCAGATCGACCGCGTTGCCGCCAGCGAGACGCGCGTCTGCATTCTTGGCGAGACCGGCACGGGCAAGGAACTGGTCGCGCGCGCGATCCATGAAAAATCGCCGCGGCGCGAGAACCCGTTCATTACGCTGAATTGTGCGGCCGTGCCCGCGGAATTGATCGAATCGGAACTTTTTGGCCACGAAAAGGGCGCCTTCACCGGCGCAGCGGTCAAGCATGTGGGCAAATTCGAACAAGCCGACGGCGGAACGCTTTTTCTGGACGAAATCGGCGACATGCCGGTGGCCATGCAGGCGAAGCTGCTGCGCGTGCTGGAAGAAGGCGAGGTTGAACGCGTCGGCGGCGACAAACCCATCAAGGTGAGTGTGCGCGTGGTGGTCGCCACGCATCGCAACCTGGAAGACCTTGTGAAGCAGAACGCCTTTCGGCGCGATCTTTTTCACCGCATTTATGTTTTTCCGCTCACGCTGCCGCCCCTGCGTGAGCGCCCGGAGGATTTTCCCGGCCTGGTTGCGCATTTCGCGCGCCAGGTGGCGGCACAAAATGGCTGGAAAGAAAAAATCTTCACGGAAGAGGCCCTCGGGGAATTGCGCAAATACGGCTGGACCGGAAATGTCCGCGAACTCCGCAACGTGGTGGAACGTCTCATCCTGCTTGCTTCGGATGAAAACGTCGCGGCTGCGGATGTCCGCCTCATTCTTCCCACTTCGGACTCTCTCTCTGGCGGTCCTTCAGCCTCTTCCGCCGGAAATGCAACGGGCACGCTCGCCGAGCGCACCGAAGCATTCGAAAGGGAAGTAATGCTGGCGGAAATTCGGCGCCACAACTTTCACATGACGAATGTCGCCCGGGCGTTGGGTTTGGAGCGCAGCCACTTATACAAGAAGTGCCAACAATTGGGAATCGACCTGCAATCGCTGCGAAAGCCGGAATGAGCTTGGCTTGCGGCGCAGACTAGCTTGCGGCTTTCCCTCTACTTCAGCGAATCACGTAAACCATTTAAATACATAGATATAGCGAAAGGGAGAGGAGCGTACGATTTCACTTGACAAATTACATATTGCAATATAGATTTTGCACATTGCTATAACCGGGAGTGACCCATGAAACTTGGCGACAAACTCCGCTCCCTCCGCGCCGTCGAAGGTTCGCTCCGTGGCTTGGGCCGTTCGATGACTCAACAGGAATTGGCCTCCGCCATGAAGCGCGAGATCGGCCGCGGTTTGAGCCAGGCCTATCTGTCGCAGATCGAGAATGGCGCCCGGCCCCATCTCACACACACAACACGCGACCTGCTGGCGCGATTCTTCCGCGTCTATCCAGGTTTCCTGGTGGACGATCCGGAGGGCTATACACCGGGACTTCAGTCGGAATTGCGTGCCATCGACGCGAAGATCGATTCCTGGCTTTTTGCCGGTGCCGAACAGTTTACGGCCGATCCCGTCCTTCAGCGTGCGCTTCTCGATATCGCGGAGCATGAAGACTCGCGCCGGGCGATTTTGCTCCTGGCGGAAATTCTCCGGACGCCTGATTTGGCCGAGCGCCTCGGAGAAGTCTTGCACCACGGCAATCATCAGAACGGGGGACAGAAGGGCAGCGGTCATCCGCCGCCGTCTGCTGCTCTCCGCAACGGAGTGGTGTCGATCCCGGGAGGGTCGAGGTAGCGCCTAGCAGGGTCTGCGTCTCGTATTCCAGCTCGCGCACCGCAACGGCAAGTTGCGTCGGTCAAGTGTTGCGCTCGAGGTGTCGTATGACCTGGTCTGATCTTTATCTTCTGTCTTTCCTGGTGGGCTTCTCGCTCAGTGTTCTTTCGTTCCTGGCCGGCGCGGTCCACCTCCATCTGCCATTCAAAATCCACCTGCCCTTTCATGGCGCGCATCACGTGGGAACCAGCGCCTCTCACGGCGGGCTGAAAGGCGGCACACATATTTCCTGGTTCAACGCTTCGTCGGCGATGGCTTTCCTGGCATGGTTCGGGGGAACGGGCTATCTGCTTACGCGGCATTCGCATCTGCTAGCCGTAATCAGCCTTCTCCTCGCCACGCTCGCTGGCCTGGCAGCCGGATGGGTCATATTCCGGTTCATGGTGAAACTCATGAATTCAACCGACGCACCGATGAAGAGCGAGGACTACCGGATGGAGGGTTCGCTCGGGACCATCAGCATGCCGATCCGCGAGAACGGTACGGGTGAAGTCATTTTCTCCCTGGCGGGAGTACGGAGGTGCGCCGGCGCGCGCAGCGGCGACGGCAAAGCGATCGAGAAAGGAGCTGAAGTCGTCATTGAGCGGTACGAAAAGGGAATCGCCTACGTGAAGAGGTGGGAAGAGTTTTCGAGCTGAAAAGTTTCCCGGACTGGCGTTCGACTCAAACAGTCCGGAAGGGTTGAAAAGGAGGCTTTATGTTCGGGTTGCCAAACGAAGTGGTGGTCATCGCCGGGCTTCTCGTTCTTGGACTCTTGATGATCGTGATCGTGATCGCCAAGATGTACCGAAAAGTCGGGCCAAATGAAGCATTGATCCGCTACGGCATGGGAGGGACGGAGGTCTACTGCGGGAAGGGCGCTTTGATTTTTCCGATGGTGCAGACCTGCCGGGACCTCTCGCTGGAGTTGATGTCGTTCGACGTCGCTCCGCAGCAAAGTCTGTATACGAAGCAGGGCGTCGCCGTAACGGTCGAAGCCGTAGCGCAGATCAAGGTGAAGAACGACAAAGAGTCCATCCTGACGGCTGCCGAGCAGTTCCTTACCAAGCGGCCAGAACAGCGCGAGGCCTTGATTCGGCTGGTGATGGAAGGCCATCTCCGAGGAATCATAGGCCAGCTCACGGTGGAACAGATCGTCAAGGAACCGGAGATGGTCGGCGACCGCATGCGATCCACCTGCGCAGACGACATGAGCAAGATGGGTCTTGAAGTCATCAGCTTCACCATCAAGGAAGTACGCGACAAAAATGAATACATCACCAACATGGGGCGGCCTGACGTTGCGCGCATCAAGAGAGACGCCGAAGTGGCCGCTGCCGAAGCCGACCGCGACATCGCCATCAAGCGCGCCGAAGCGACGCGAGCTTCGGCGGTCGCGAAAGCACAAGCCGACCAGGAGCGCGTTGCTGCCGAAACGGCTTCTCTTGCCAAACAAGCCGAAGCGCAACGCGACTTGGACATCAAGAAGGCCAGCTACCTGGAAATGACCAAGAAGGCGCAAGCCACGGCCGACAAAGCGTATGAAATCGAAACCAACGTCATGCAGCAAAAGGTGATTGAAGAATCCGTGAGGGTGCAGCAAGTGGAGCGCGAAGCGCAAGTGAAAGTGCAAGAAGCGGAAATCGCGCGCCGCGAAAAGGAACTCATCGCTACCGTGCTGAAGCAGGCGGAAATCGAGCGCCAGCGCATCGAGACGCTGGCCAGCGCCGAGCGTCAGCGCTCGATAACCGAAGCCGAAGGCCGGGCCTCCGCCATTCGCGCTCAGGGCGAAGCCGAAGCCGAGATCATCTTCAAGAAGGGCGAAGCCGAGGCCAAGGCCATGAACGTGAAAGCGGAGGCCTTCCAGGAGTACAACCAGGCCGCCGTGCTAGACAAGTTCATCACCGGAATGCCGGAAGTGGTGCGCGCTCTCAGCGAGCCGCTCAGCAAGGTGGACAAGGTGACCATCGTTTCCACGGGCAATGGCGATGCCGCCGGCGCTTACAAGCTGACCGGCGACATCACCAAAATTGCCGCGCAGGTTCCCGCCCTCTTCGAAGCGCTATCCGGGATGCAGATGTCGGAACTACTTAGCAAAGTTCGGCTGATCGGCGACAAAGCGCCGAAGCCGGAGCCGCCGCAAGCGCCAGTCAAGAGGGCGTAACGTTCGCTTCCGTCCCGGTGGGTTTTGAATTCCACCGGAACGCCAAATGGTCTTGGGGGATGGCCATGAGCATGAAAGAAAAACTTCTCTTCGTTTGGCTTCTCGCGGTGGTGGCATTTAGTTTTTTATTCCGCCACTTTTGGGCAAGCCCAGTCTACGCGATTGGCAGGGCCGTTGCTCTGAACCTGGTTTCTTTGCCGGGCCTTGTGAAACTTGCGGCAGGAATTTGCGGTATCGGCTTCCTAGCCTGAGTGAGTTCGAAGGCGCGTCGGCAGTTTGGTTTTTCTGAAGTTTTAGTGGGTTGCATCCGTTGGTATTTGAAAGGAGATTTGCCATGGGACTTTTAGAACGAGTAAGCACTTTGATTCGCGCGAACATCAATGACATGGTCGATCGTGCGGAGGATCCTGAAAAAATGATCAAGCAGGTGATTCTCGACATGGAGAACCAATATCTCCAGGTCAAGACGCAGGTGGCGGTTTCCATCGCCGACCAGCACATGCTGGAAAAAAAGTGGCGCGAAAACGAGGAGTCCGGGAAGGAATGGATGCGCAAGGCGGAGACCGCCGTGGACAAGAGCAAGGACGACTTGGCCCGCGCCGCGCTCGACCGCTTCCAGACCTCGCAGCGGCTGGCGCAAAGCTACCGCGAACAAGTGGACGATCAGAAGGCGCAAGTGGATACACTGAAGGGGGCGCTCGTGAAACTCGAACAAAAGCTCGACGAAGCAAAGTCCAAGCGCGATCTTCTGCTCGCGCGGCATCGGCGCGGCATCGCCCTCGGCAAAGCGGCGCGCGCGCAAACCGTGATGGGCGACAACTCCAAGAGCGCTGCATTCGACCGGCTCAAGGACCGCGTGCATCACACCGAATCGGTGGCCACCGCTGAAGTCGAGCTCCTGACCGACGATGTCGGTGAGAAGCTAACGCGTTTGGATCGCGACACAGAAGTGGACCGCCTCCTCGCCGATTTGAAAGCCCGCCGCGGCCTGCCGGCTTGACGCGCCATCAATCAGACGCGAGTGCGGGCCGGCAACGTGCCGGCAAGATGCGGTCAGCAACACTGTCTGTCTATGGGACCTGGGCCGACTCAAGCCCCTTGCGCTTTAAGGGTTTCCACTCCACGTCTCCGCGCAAATATTCCCATAGTCCCCGCAGCCGCCAGAACATATGCAATTGCCGGTACGGAAAATGTTCGAGGAAGCAGTAGCTGACGAGCCGTATGACGTCTTGCCAGTCGTTGTACCGCTTGTAGGTAATTTCCTCTTGCAAGACGGAACCGATGGAAATCACCGTCGCAAACGCATATCCGAAGATGAGGAATTGCAGGAAAAATTCCCGGCTCAACGCACCCAAACAAGCCGCGAGAACGATTGTTATGATCCCCCCGATCTCGACGACAGGCGCGAACAGCTCAAACAGCCACAGATAAGGGAAAGCCAAGCATCCGATCCTGCCGTAACGCGGCCGGAAGAGCATATCCCTGTTCGGCCAGAGCACGTCCAACAAACCCTTCTGCCAGCGCGCGCGCTGCCTTCCCAGTGATTTGAGGTCGGAGGGTACTTCCGTCCAGCACATGGGATCAGGAACAAAATGGATGTGGTAGTCCACGCCTTTTTCCAGCAAGTGCCGGTGCAAGCGCGCCACCAGGTCGAAATCCTCGCCAATCGCGCGCGACCGATAACCCCCAATGGCGCGCACCAGATCCGTTCGAAATACGCCGAACGCCCCGGAAATGATCGTCAGCATGTTTCCCTGCCCCCAGGCTTCTCTGCCGATCAAGAAGGCGCGCAGATACTCGATGACCTGGATCACCTCGATGCTCTTGCGCGGCAAACGCACGCGCCTCAGATGGCCTCCTTCAATCTCCGAGCCATTCAAGACGCGGATGATTCCACCTACCGCCACGACGCGTTTCGGGTCCGCCATGATGGGCAGCATGATTCGCAACAGCGCGTCGCGCTCGAGGACCGAATCGGCATCCACGATGCAAACGTACGGCGACGTCGCCGCATTTAAACCCGCATTCACTGCATCTGCTTTGCTGCCTCCGGATTCTTTGTCAATGACCAACAGACTTGCGTTGACCTCGCTGCGGTACAAACCCCGCACCGGCGCGCTTTCCGCTTGCGGTATGTACACTGCCCGGACTGGCCGGAGCCGGAACTCTTCCCGCATCTCATCCAGCGTGCGGTCTTCCGACCCATCGTTGACAACGATGACCTCAAGCTGCGGGTAATCCAGATCCAGGAGGTTTCGCACCGCCACTCGAATGGATCGCTCTTCGTTGTGCGCGGGGGCGATGATCGTGATGGGCGGCGCCAGCGGTGATTCTTTAAACCACGACAGGCGATGGCTTTTCAAACTACGCTGGTGAGCCGCACTTGTCTTCAGCGCGACGATCAGCATAGTCAGGTAGGCTAAATTGCTGGCCAGGTAATACCAGAAGAGCGTGTGATTCGAAATCTCCAGGAGACGAATCATGACAAGAACGCTGACTTCGCCGGGCCAGACTCCGCCAGCACAGTTTCTTCCGCGAGCAGCACTCCGGTCTGAAGTATTTTCCACAGCCTCGTTTTCTCTTCGTCGTTTCCTACGGTAGAGGCTTGCAGTTCCTCCTCCAATTTGCCTCGCAAGCCGGCATTTTCGAGTGCGGTCAAGTAGGCCTGCAGCCCATAGCGATCTTGCGTGGCTATCACTTGTTGGAAAATCGGAGCCATCTCCGTCTTGAGTTTCACGAGTGCCTCCGCCGCGCGCAAGCGCACCAGGCGGTTCGAATCCGTCAGTCCGCGGATCAGATCTGGAATCGCGCGGGGTTCGCAGAGTTCGCCCAGGCTTATGATCGCGCGCAGCCGCACAAACCATATGGGGTCTCCCACCAGCTCGCTGAGAACGTCGAAGGCCAGGCCCCGGTCCGCATGAGACATCGCCCGGGCTGCCGCGGCGCGCAGTTCATCGAGTTCATCTCCCACGAACTGCAGCAGGTCCAGACTGAGCGAGGGAGTGGCCACCTCGCCCAGGACGCGGCCAAGCACTTCACGCAGTGGGCCTACCGCGTGTTGCACGTAGGGAATCAGCAACTGGGGACGCTCCGCGCAGCATTGGATGAGCGCGTTTTGCAGCGGCATCGCCGGCACGCACAATCCTCTCTCGCCAACCCAGGCAAGGATCGCCTCCGCGGCTTGTGGAGCGGCCGTGCGCCCCAACCCTCGCAGCGCCGCCATTCGTATTTCCAGATTGCCGTCACGTAATCCTTCCGCCATCGCGGAGATGCCTTCTAGCGCGCGCGTTTGTCCCAGCGCCACCAGCGCCCGCATGCGCCGCCAGCCGGTGAGCGTCCGGGCTTCAAAAATTCGTTTTTCGATGAGCCCGCTGTCCCGTAGGAATTTCAGCAATCGCGCCGATTCTTCTGCTCCCGCGGCTTCGAATGCGTCCAGCGCGATGCTCTCGACGATCCGCCGGTCAAAGGATTTCTGACGCCACGTCTCGTAGGGAATCTCACCGGAAATCAGCCGGTCCCAATCTTTCCGCAATTCGAATACGCGGGCGTCGCGCTTCGCGAAATACCACTTGCGGTACGTTCTCCGAAGCAAAATAAACCCCAGCAAAAGCCCATTGGCCACGAGCGCCACGACGATGGCCTTCAGCACTAACGCCGCCGGCCCGAGCCTCCAGAGTTTTTCAAAAATGGATTCCATAGCTCAATCCGAAACTTGTGTCCGTTCTGTCCTGGGTGCGTTTCTGATACGAGGCGTACCCCGTTACGTCCTGCCGGGCGCTTATCTGGAAGCGCAATCCGCCACCATAGGTTTGTGAAGCGAATCTCCCGATCTGATCTACTTGCGCGAAATCTTCCGTGCCGACGGCGAAGAATATGTTTCCGGAAAGCCGTCTCTCGCTCCAATTTGCCAGTGGAAATCCTAACCGCGTGATTCCGGAAGGCCGCCACTCCGCGCCGGTTCCTGAAAACGTGCTGCGCACGCCCGTGGCTCCCAGCGACAGCGTGAAATCCCGCAGGAGGTAGACAATTGTCGTGCCATTCAGCGTCAGAATCCGGGATGTCTGATACCAGTACCAATGCTGCCCGTAATCAAATTCCACCCCGCGCAGAAAATTCGTTTCGCCGGTTTTCCATCCATGGTTGAGGTCAAAAAAGGCCTCACTCTTCGGGATCACTGCATTGTCATGCCCTGCTGCGCCGCCGGCGGTCAGAGCTCCCCATCGGGACAGGCGTCCCGTAACGGCGCCTGAAAATTTCCCTGCGCGGATTCCCGCTCGCTCGTAGAAACTTCCCGCGAAGCTGGTGGACCAGTGCGGCGTCCACTTTGAGGTCAGGCTGACCCATCCGTCGTGATTGGCGCTCGTGAAATTAAAGAGGTCGTTGTCCTGGCCGAAGCGCATTTCGTGTCTTGGTTCGCCGCGGACGGAAATCAGCCCGGCACGTGCTTCCAAGCTAGCGGGGTCGAGATTCAGCGCTTTCTGAAATTCCATTCGAGCTTCGTTTCGTTCGCCCATGGCGCGCAGCGCTCGCGCTCGGGCCGCGCGCAGGTCTGCGCGTTTGGGATCAAACTCGACGGCGCGGTCCAGTGCCCGCAAGCTATCTTCTACTTTTCCTTCGCGCAAATACGCGTTCGCCAGCCCCATCCAGTTATCCGGATCGTTCCGAGAGACTTTCAAGATTTCCAGATATTCTTTTTCTGCTTCCGCCGCGTGCCCGGACCAGTTCAGAACACGCGCGTGCCACGCACGCACGTCCGTGTCTTGCGGAGCACGGGCCAGTTCGCGTTCGACGATTCTCATTGCCGAATCCCAGTCTTTCGACTCTGCAAATTTGCGAACTTGCGTTTGCCATTCAGGTGGCTGTTCTTGTCCAAAAGCCGGGAAAACTGCGAGCATCACCACGAAAATCATTCCAAAAGAAGAGAGCCATCGAGAACTCAAAGCTCTGCGAGTCCCAAAGCCTTCTCGATGACGACCGCCGGATTGTGCGCACACGAACACGGTAGAGTTCAGTGCAATACCTACACCATTGGCGACAGAAAACTCACCCGAATTTCCAGGTTAAGACCTTTACAATCTGCAGGTTACGAATAGTCCAGATCGGGAAAGGCCAAAGGCATTGCGCATTGTTCCGAATCCACAGAGTTGTCTCACTCTGAGACGGTCCGTGTCTCAAGAAGCCCTTTGCCTTGCAGGATGCTGTATCCTCTTAGGTCGTCGGCAGTGGGGATTTTCGGGACGGGTCTCAGCATGAATCCGCTGTTCATCACCGGGTCTGGGGCGCTGGCGGCTGCGGGGGCCCTCGCCTATAGTGCTGTCCATCCGCGCTCGCTACTTTTTGGGCGTGCGATCTGCCGGACCAATTCGCCGCGCAAGCTGGCGATTACCTTTGATGACGGGCCGAATCCCGCGATTACGCCAAAGCTGCTCGATCTTCTCGACCGCTACGACGCAAAGGCGACATTTTTCTTGATTGGGCGATACGTGCGCGAATGTCCGGAACTGGCGAAAGAAATCATCGCTCGCGGACACGCCGCCGGGAATCACACGGAAACGCACCCAAATCTTTTGTGGCTGGCGCCCACACAAGTCCGGGTTGAACTGCGCCTCTGCCACAACGCGATATCCAATGCACTGGGCTCCCCGCCCAAGTGGTTTCGCCCGCCCTTTGGGATGCGCAATCCCTGGGTCATTCCGGCGGCCCGCGATCTCGGCTACCGCACGGTCATGTGGACGCTGATTCCGGGAGATTGGAAGGAGAAACCGGCGGACTGGCTGATTCACCGCATGCAGCCCATCGCCGACCGTGCGCAGCGAAGCCTCGGAAATGGCTCCAAACCCGCCGCTGCCGGTACCGGCGACGTCCTCTGTCTCCACGACGGCACGCACCGCCAAATGAATGGCGACCGCTCCCGGACACTCCGTGCCCTCGAGCATTGGCTGCCGCGCTGGCGTGACCTCGGGCTCGAATTTGTTACAATCGGAGAAGCGGTGCAGACACCCGCCCCTTAATCATGGACGAACGCGCGTTTTACACGGAGAAAGAAGAAGTCCGGAAAGTGAAGCTGGTTTGCCCCAGCTGCCGCGGCGAATTCGAGGCTCCCGTGCGCTGGAAGGTTTGCCGGAAGAAAAAGGAATTGCCGCGCGGAATCGGCGAGGAAGACAGACGAAAGTTTGCGAAGGCCAGTTCCTACATGGTGCGGCTGGATGATCTGGTGGCTTGCTACAAGTGCCGGAAACGTTTCGAATTGACCGGCCAATCCACGGTTCTCATCAACGACAATCTGGGCGATCCCAACGCCGACCCGGAAAACTTCGGCAACCGTTGAAATGGTTTCCAGTTTTCAGTGCTCAGTTTTAAGTGCTCCAGATAAGACCGTGACCTTCCTTGCTGTTCAGGTCGACTCCCGCGTGTCTCGTTCAGCGAAGCAGGAAGTGCAGATGACTGAGAACTGAATACTGAAAACTGAAAACTCCTCAAATCTCCGGATACATCTCAAAGAACGCTTCGATGGACTGGCGAAACGTATTCTCGATCTCCTCCTTGCTGCCCTCGATCAAGTGCATGGTCACGCGCGCGGTGCGGCCATTCTTCAGCACCACTGTCGCGTCTTTCACTTCGCCAAGCTCTTCCTCGGGCAGCAACCTCATCCCGTAAATCAACGCCAGCTTCGCCATGCCGTTCTCCTCAATCTGCCTCAAGCGTAGCCCCCGTTCGCTTCCCGGTCAAACCTCTGCAAATAGTGGAGTAGCTCGCGTATACTCAGGCATCCAAGCTCGTCGCCTAATGCATCGCATCAAGCAATGCGGAGGTTCGCCATGAAAGCGCACCGGGGTCCAACGATTCGCCAATATCTGATTTTGATTGCCGCATCATTGGCAGTGAGCACGTCCTGCGCTGCGCAGCAGCCTGAAGGGCCGCAGTCCGGCGCTCCGGCTCCTGTCGCACCCAAGCCTGCTGCGGCGCCCCAAGCCGGCGCGAGCGAAAGAATCACGGTTCCTTCGGGAACGCGAGTAGGCGTGGTGCTTCAGAACGGCATTTCCACGCGCAGCGCCAAGCCTGGAGACTCGGTTTACCTGCAAACGTCCTTTCCAATCACGCAGAACAATCGCATCGTGATCCCCGTTGGTTCTTATCTTCGCGGCGAGCTGCTGGAATCGAAGCGCCCTGGAAAAGTGAAAGGGAAGGGCGAATTCCGGTTGCGCCTCGACACGTTGATCTTACCGAACGGTTACACCGTCAGTTTGAACGCTGCCCCGCGCAGCGCCGATTCCGGTGGCAAGGAGACCATGGACTCCGAAGGCAAGGTCACCGGCGGTGGTGGGAAAGGAAAAGACGTCGGCACGGTCGCGCAGACGACAGCTGCCGGTGCAGGAATTGGCGCAATTGCCCACGGCGTGAAGGGCCTTGGCATTGGCGCGGGGATCGGTGCGGCGGCAGGATTGGCTGCCGTGCTTTTAACGCGTGGGCCAGAGGCGGAGCTCCCGCGCGGCTCCACGCTGGACGTCGTCCTCGAACACGATCTCACGCTGGAGGGCAGCCAAATCCAGTTCACCAGTCTTGGGCAGGGTCCGTCAATTACGCCTCCGCCTCCGCCGCAACCCTGACCGTTAATTCGAGCGCCCTAAGACTTCCCCGCAACTTAGATCGAATCGCAACCCAGAGAGAAGCGCAGAGCCGCGCACACCTCATTCATTCGCGCCGAACTAAGCTGGGTCACGCGTCTCCCTAACCGCTGTTGCGATACCGTCACCGCGTTGTGCAGGTTTACTGCGCAAGGGGACTTCATCCCGTCTTCCTCATTCAGAACGACTTCCGAGGGCACGCCGCGAATGGTAGAGGTGACAGGCGCCACCGTGACCGTGGATAAATAGGCGAGGGCGGTGTTGCGGGTGAGCACCAGGGCCGGCCGTTTCTTGTCGGGCGCGGCAAACTGGTAGAGCCGAACTTCGCCTCGAGCTATTCTTCCGGCCACGTGGCCTCCGATTCCCAACCCCGCGCTTCCGCGTCGGCTGGAGACTGTCGCGAGTAGCCCTGGCGGTCGCGCACTTCACTGGCGCGCAGTTCCAACCGGCGGAGATATTCCCGCAGGGCCTCGCGCACCAGAGCGGACCGGTTTCGCCGAGTGCGCTTCGCGGCTTGGTCGGCGGCGTGTAATAGCTTGTTATCCAGAACGATTTGAACGATTCGCATATGTGGAATCCACTCCACAGTATACTCCACATAGAAGACACTTCAAAGCAGACAGATGGGCGGGTAATTCCGAAAAACGCCTTTGGGTGGCTTACCCTTTGTGGGTTTTTACACCTCCGCCCCATCCCGCTGCATTCGCGGGGTGAACGAGTGGGGCCGTTCTCCCCTCCTTCTATGGTTTAGTGATAGCGTCCAGCCAATTCACGATCGCTGCCTGCATCCCGATCCGATGATCCGAAAACGCATGATCGGTGCGCATTTGAACTTCGGTGACGTGCGCGTCGCCAGCTTTACGGAGACGGTCTGCAAGCTCTTGATTGTCCGATGTGTTGCGGTCGTCGGCCTCGAGCACTAATACTGGGCGATTTTTCAGGTGCGGAACGCAGTTCATGTAGTTCCACTTTGCCGGGTCGCTATCAACTTCCTGCACTAATTGCCGCGCCGTAGCCCCAACCAGGCGTGAAGCGTTGTCGTTCCATCGTTCCCAGAATTGCGGATCATTCGCGCGCTGACGCGCGGAGCCAGGCCCAAGGTTTCCCGGTGAAATCAATGCAACTGCGAACACGTTTGCTTCCTGCGCGGTCACGTATGCGGCAACAAAACCTCCCATGCTATGGCCGAGTAGGACAATACGGGCCGAGTCGACGCGAAACTTCTTCACATTTGTGGAATCGCACAGAAAATCAATGCTGGCTTTCGCATCCTCAAGCGCATGCGTGAACGAGAACGTGCCGCCGCTGCCCCATGCTCCGCGATAGAAGGGGACCAGCACGTTCCATCCCGCCCGCCGGATGGAGTTAGCGAGGTCAAGGTTCTTTTCATTGCCGGGAAAACCATGCAGCATCAGCACCGTCGGATGCGGGCCGGCGCCCGATGCAATGTAAATGACTGAATACATCTTAGCCCCATGGCTAGGAATGTCCGGCCAAGCCATCGTGGCCGGATTCACGGGGTCTGGAGGCGGGTCAGAAATCACCGCCGCCGGAACTTGCTGAGGCTTTTCCTGCGCGTGGGCGATGTTCGCGAACCACAGCAGAGTGCAAAGCAGGAGCACGAACCAGCCGATTCGCTTCATGAGTCGATATGATACACAACTACTCCGCCGGGCGGGTGGCCGCGCCTTAATTCCGAAAAACGCTTTTGGGTGGCCCATCCTTGCGCGTTTGTTTTTTACAAGGGTGGGGTCTTTCTCCTCTCCTTTTTTTCTATTTTCCAAGTTTAAAGAGTTTCAGGCGGGAGCGTGCCGCGCCGCGTCCGTCGCGGCGGACTGAAATCGCAGCGGGCTGAAGCGGTCCCAATCCACGCTCACGCGTTGTTCGGTAATCCATTCGCAAATCAGGCGAGCGGTGATCGGCGTGAGCAAAATTCCGCTGCGGAAATGTCCCGTGGCCAGCATCAAGCCATCGAGATCCGCCGGGCCGAGGATCGGTAGGTGATCGGGAGAGTCCGGCCTCAAGCCTGCCCAAGTTTCTTCGATGCGCGCATCGGCGAGGCCCGGCGCCAGATTGATAGCCGCCGAAAGTACTTTCTCGATCCCACCGGCCGTGGTCCGCTTGTCAAAACCGGCGTACTCAACTGTTGCTCCCGCAAGGATTCGACCGTCGTTCCGCGGCACCAGATAAATCTTCTCTGACCAGAGCACGCGTTCCATCTTCAAATCATCGGCGCGCAGCGCCACCATCTGTCCTTTCGCGGGACGCACCGGCGCATACGGCGCAATCCCTTCGATCGTCGCCGAAAAACATCCCGCGGCGATGACCGTCCATTTCGCTTCCACTTTGTCATTTTGCAGAACCAATCCCGCACAGCGATTCCCATCGCGCCAGATCGCTTTCGCCCCGTCGCCGGAAAAAATCTCGGCGCCGCTGCGTTCCGCTGCTTTCAGAATGGCGGCCGTCAGCGCGCGGTTGTCCACCGACGCCTCCTCCGGCCTGAGCACGGCGGCTTCGACTTCTTCACTCAACGCCGGTTCCAGCTCGCGCGCATCTTCGGCGCGAAGCGGCTCCGCCTTCAATCCCAAGCCGTGATGCAGCGCGATAATGGTGCTGAGTTCCGCTTTTGTATCATGAGAGAATAGCGCCTCGAGCGTCCCCTTCGGTCGAAACCCGGTGCTCTTGCCGGAAATTTCCTCGACCCACCCAACAAATTCGGGATAAAGCGCAAGGCTCGCCTTTGCCAGCGGCACCATCGCCACCATTCCGGGATTTTCCGGTGCAGGGGAAAGAATTCCGGCGCCGGCCCAGGACGCCTCCTGGCCCAGTTGCTGACGGTCGAAGACCGCCACGCGCAGACCGGCACGCGCAAGCTCCAGCGCGATGGCTCCCCCAATCACTCCACCGCCCGCGACGGCCACGTCGAACTTCTTCATGACGTCATCTTATCGTATCTGGTCGCTCGCTTCCTTCGTGGCCGCAGCCTTGCATGAGCGGCGTGCCCAGGAAAAATACGGTTCTCCATCTTCCATTTGCCGCGCCACGGATTTCTCATCCACGAGTCTCTTGCCGCCGCGCTTGTCGTTGCCGTCTTTACCAGTTTGACCCAAACAAGGCGGGAAGCTCACTCCTTACTTTCAACTTTCAACTGTCGACTGTGAACCTCTTCCTCCGTTCAATCGACCAGGAGCTATGTAAGTGAACTACAGTGAACCGGCGAGTTCTTCAGACAATACCTGCGCTTTTTTCGCCAGGCTCCGTGCGCGGCTCCAATCCGCGATCTCCGCGGCTTCGCGCGCATCCTTGATGAAGCCTGTGATTTTGGACACCAGGTCGGACTGTGCGGCATTCAAGTTTTTCCCGCGGGCGGACTCCAGATTCTTTTCCGCGATGCCCAGGCTGTGCCTTGTTTGCTGCTGGGCAACCGCGGATTCTTGTGGCGTTACCTGCAGGGCAATCGTGGGTGCCTCCAATTTTTCCGCATCGTTCCCCGTGGACGAGGAGGGCGGCGTGCTGACGTGTGGCCGCGGAGGTGCGGTCCGCACTGTCGTCAATTGGCTGGGAAAAGGCGGCAATTCGAACTGTAGTTCCGGGAGCAAATCATCAGGAACGCTGCTCGCCTCCGCCGTGCTTGGTTGCGTTACCGGCCTTACCTGTACTTCGGAAGCCCAGGGAATAGCCGGACGTTTCCTCATGCTGCATCCACCCATCACGCCTGCCGCGCAACAGAGAAGGACAACGGCTGAATGAAGAAAGCTGCGCGGCGACACCATTAGGGAACGGACTGGGTTTTCCGTCATGTTCAGGCCGCGAGTGGCAACTCGATTCGGAACGTCGTGCCCCGGCCGACCTCCGAAGTAAAGTCTATCGAACCATTGAGAAGCTGCACAATTCGAAACGTACTCGCAAGTCCGATTCCGCTGCCTCCCGGACGTGTGGTGAAAAACAATTGGAAAATTTTCTGGCGGTTTTCCGGTGCAATGCCCTTGCCGGTGTCGCCCACGCTAATTTCCGCCATTTCGCCACGGCGGCTCAGCACCAGCCGCAATTGTCCGCCGATGGGCATAGCTTCCGCGGCATTCAGCACCAGATTCAGCACGGCCTGCTTGAGCAGCGCGCGATCCACGTACACCTCCGGCACATCGATCGGCAAAAGTTGAGCTAGTTGGATGTTGGATTTCTGAAGCTGGGGCCGCGCGACTTCCAGAACTTCTTTCAAAAGCTCTGCAAGTTGCGTAGGCTCCAGCCGGATATCCATCGGCCGCGTGAAATCGAGGAAGCGCTTCACCACCGCGTCCAGCCGGTCGATCTCTTTATCAAGCACCTGCACGGCTTGCTGCGACGCGCTGTCTCGTTCCGGGGGGAGCGATTCCTTCAGGTTTTCCAGCCACAGCCGCATCGAATTCAGCGGATTCTTCACTTCGTGCGCG
>Ga0209527_1000011_pt1 | contig 35942 bp, 29 predicted proteins | sample JacPinW_OM2H0_M2_FD_187968 | JGI IMG/M metagenome (GOLD analysis project Ga0209527, IMG submission 187968) | Forest soil microbial communities from Algoma, Ontario, Canada - Jack Pine, Ontario site 1_JW_OM2H0_M2 (SPAdes) (version 2) | ecosystem: Environmental > Terrestrial > Soil > Boreal... | reverse complement strand
TTCACGGCCAATGGCACTTCGCTCAACGCGCCGAACAACACGCAAACGCCTGATCTTGTTGCCCCTGTGAAGATTCTTCATGGCATCGGGCCCAACGACCCTTGGTTCTCGACAACCAGCTTTGCAGCTCCCACTGCCGCGGGCGCCTTTGGCAACGTCGGCCGCAACTACCTGAGCGGCCCCAATTTCTTCAACCTTGATGCCACCGTTTCCAAATTGATCCGTTTCACGGAACGCTACACCATGGAAATGCGGCTCGAAGCCTTCGGCGCCACCAACACGCCGCAATTCTTTTTCACGTCAAACGGCGGCACTTCCAACGGTACGACCTATAACCCTAATCCTACCAGTCCCTTCGGCCACATCAGCAGCGCGACTGGTGGCCGTCAACTTCAACTCGGCGCAAAGTTCAACTTCTGACCCTGCCGATAGCGACGAAACAATGTGCCGGCTGGGCAGTCCGGGTTCCCGTTGCGCTCGCCAATGGTCGAATTGTTCAAGGGAATGTGATGTTGCTTGCGGACAATGATCGATCCCTCTAATAGTATCGGGTAGGAGGAGTGTACATGGCGTTTTATGTTTCGCGTCGTGAGTTTCTCACCGGTCTCGGGGTGATGACAGCCGCGGCCGCCTTGCCCACGATCTCAGGCTATGCATCTTTGGTTCAGCCGCTCTACCCGCCAATGGACTTGTCGTATTTCGATACGCCGGTCACGCCCGCACCCGCCGACATTCGCTTTGGATATGCGTCCATCACTTGGGGCGGAAAAGACCGGCAGGCGATCGAAGACATTGCGTCACTGGGCTTCCACGGAATTCAATTGCGCTCCAATGTCATCAAGGATTTTGGCAGCCCCGCTGAATTGCGGGACTTGCTCGAAAAGCACCAACTGAAGATGGTTGCGCTCTCCAGCGGCGGCGTACGCATTGACCCTGCACTCGAAGCCGATGAAATTGCCAAGCACACCGCCAACGCAAAATTTGTGCACGACGTTGGAGGGCTCTATCTTCAAGTCACCGACGAGCGTCCTAAGGACCGCGCCATCACGGCGGCGGACTACAAGCGGTTGGGCCGCCTAATTTCGGAAATCGGGAAACGCACCGCCGATCTCGGTGTCTCGCTGGGATATCACAACCACATGGGCTCACTCGGAGAGCGTCCCGAGGAAGTGGATCAAATCCTGCAAGCCGCCGACCCGCGCTATGCGAAGTTGGAGTTGGACGTGGCGCACTACTTCCAGGGTGGCGGCGATCCGGCGAAGGCGATTGAAAAATACAGCGACCGGCTGCTCTTCCTGCATATAAAGGATGTTGAGCCGGTGCCCGGAAACGCGGATGCGAAGCGCCCGTACCGTTTTGTCGAACTCGGCCGTGGAAGGGTGGATCTCCCGGCAGTCTTCGATGCATTACACAAAGTCAATTTCAGGGGCTGGGCCATCGTCGAGCTAGACGTCGTGCCCGACAAGACGCGCACACCCAAAGAGTCGGGAGCGATCAGCAAGAAATATCTCGAAGAAAAGCTCGGGGTGACGGTATGAATTCGCCCTTCCGGGTCGCCGTCATTAGCGACGAGATTAGTCAGGACTTTGGACGCGCCTGCGAAGTAGCTTCGAAGGAATTCGGCATGGAATGGATCGAGCTGCGGGGCATGTGGAACAAGAACCTGCTCAAGCTGGACGCAAAGGAAATCGAAGAAGCACGGCGCATTTTGGAAAAGAACAAGTTGCGTGTAACCGACATCGCTAGCCCTCTTTTCAAGGTGGATTGGCCGGGCGCACCGAAGTCGAAGTACAGTCCCAAGCGCGATCAATTCAACGCTGACTTTACGTTTGAGCAGCAGGATGAAGTGCTTGAACGAAGTATCGAGCTGGCGAAGGCCTTCCAAACCAATCGCGTCCGATTCTTTGATTTCTGGCGGCTCGATGATCAGGGGCCGTACCGCACAGCCATAAATGAAAAACTGCAGAATGCGGCCGAAGCAGCGGCCAAGAAGGACGTGATTCTGATCCTCGAAAATGAAGCTGCTTGTAATACCGCTACGGCGGCTGAAGCCGCCAAGGTCCTCGGTGCAGTGCGATCCTCTAACCTAATGTTCAATTGGGACCCAGGAAACGCAGCGGAGCAAGATGAGAAGCCCTACCCAGATGGATACAATCTCTTGCCGAAGGATCGCATTGGCCACTGTCATTGCAAGGACGCGGCAAAAAAACCGGACGGCAAGGGCTACCAATGGGCGGCGATGGGCCACGGTATCATCGATTGGGTCGGGCAGTTTAAGGCGCTGAAGCGCGACGGCTATCATTTCGCCGTAAGTCTCGAGACCCACTGGCGCGGCGCGGACACACCGGAGGAATCCTCGCGACAGAGTTGGGCCGGGATGAAAAAAGCGCTGCAAGACGCTGGAGCGCTTTAGTCTCTAGCTCACCGGGACGAAGTAGACGGAGAGTGAACCTCGTGTTACGTTCGAGTTTTGAGAATCGGGAAATGCTTTTTGCCGCACGCTCATGGTGATACCGCACACGGACCGGCGGGAATTCCTTCAGCGCCTAGCAATGACGATAGCTGCGCTGCCAGCGGCCTTGCACGCTGCGGGCGGGCGCTTGCCGATCGGCTTTTCGACGCTCGGTTGCCCGTCCTGGGACTGGCTCAAGATTCTCGACTTCGCCCAGCAGAATGGCTTTGCGGCGGTCGAACTTCGCGGAATGCAGGGAACGATGGACCTTCCTTCGCGCCCCGAATTTGGGGCGACGCGCCTTGAACAATCCAAGAAAGAAATTGCCGACCGAGGTTTGCGAATTTCCTGCGTGAGCAGTTCGGCCAACTTGCACACTGCTGGCCAGGAACACGAACAGCAGCTTGCCGATGCGCGGCGGTTCATTGACCTCGCCTCGCAGCTCGCCGCTCCCTACGTGCGCGTTTTCGGCAACAAACTGATCGGACCGCGTGCCCCGGCGCTCGAGCACATTGCCGCTTCGCTGCGCGAACTTGGGGACTATGGGGGCCCCAAGAACGTCGCTGTCTTGCTGGAATCGCACGGAGACTTCACGGATGCTCCAACGCTTCGCGAAATACTCGAGAAAGCTGGCTCTTCGCATGTCGGATTGCTCTGGGATGCGCACAACACTTTCGTCGATGGCAAGGAAGACCCGGCGGTCAGCGTCAGTCAGCTTGGCAAATACATCCGGCATACCCATCTGAAGGACTCGCGCATGGAAGGTGGCGAGGCTCATTACGTTCTCACCGGACGCGGCGGGGTGCCCGTGAAGCGCCAGGTGGAACTGCTAGTCGCGGCCGGATACGCAGGCTACTATTCTTTCGAATGGGAAAAAGCCTGGCATCCCGAAATCGATGAGTCTGAAGTAGCGATTGCGGATTTTGCCCGGGTAGTGACGCAGTATCTTCAAGCCGCGACCACCAAGCAAAAGTCTTCTTGACTGTTTTTCGAAATTAATCCTCGGGGGGATACGCGTATGGCAAACAACTCTCGGCGCGAATTCATAAGGCAGGCTGCGATCGGCGCGGCAACGCTGGCGGCCTATCCACCTTCGCGAGTGCTCGGCGCAAATGACCGCGTGCGCGTGGGGATGATCGGCGTGGGTGGACGCGGACAAGAATTGCTCAAACAGGTGCTGGGAGTTCCCGACGCCCAACTCGTCGCCATAGCCGACGTTTACACGCGAAGCCGCGACGAAGCCAAGCAAATGGCGCCCGGCATTCAGACGCTTGACGATCACCGGCGGTTGCTCGACATGAAAGACATCGACGGTGTCATCGTGGCGAGCCCGCTGCACATCCATGCGCGGCATTTTCTGGATACCCTTGCAGCCGGCAAGGACCTCTACTCCGAGAAAACAATGACGTGGTCCGTCCCGGAGGCAGAGGAATGCCTCGGGGCCGCGAAGAAATCCGATCGCGTGGTGCAGATCGGCTTGCAACACGAAAGTTCCGGGTCACTCGCCGATGCGCGGAAGTGGATCAAGGACGGAAATGTTGGGAAGGTTACCCAAGTGGAGTCTTGGATGAGCCGCAACACTCCGCACGGCAAAGGTCAGTGGGTGCGCAAGGTACCCGCAGACTGCACCGCGCAAAACGTGAATTGGAAGGCCTTCCTGAACGGGCGCCCCGATCGCGAATTTGATCCCTTCAAGTTTGTTAACTGGAGGTTGTACTGGGAGTTTTCAGGCGGAAATGTGACGGAAAACATGGTCCATCAAATCGCTTGGATCATGACCGCGCTGGATCTGCCGGAGCCCAGCGCAGCATATATGTCTGGAGGTGTGTTTTCGGAGAAAGACGGTCGCCAAGTGCCGGACACGATCGTGGCAACGCTCGAATATCCCGCAGACACAGTTGTAACGTGGCAGTCCACTTTCAGCAACAGCCATTACGGCTTGGGCGAGCGCCTGCTCGGGAGTGACGGCACCATCGAACATATATCCGGGGCAACCGACATGGTGACCGGAAAGTCTTCAGAGGGCATTCGTTATTATCCTGAGAAGGCCAATCGGCATGATGGGGCGGCGCTCACCGGAGAAACTCCGAATCAGAACCATATGGCCAATTGGGTCGATTGCGTGCGAACCCGCAAGACTCCCAATGCGTCAGTTGAGATTGGCTATCGCTCGGCCATCGCAGCCCACATGGTGAACACCTCGTATCGCCGCAAGGAACGCGTTACGCTGGAAATGGCGAAATCGCTTCAGCCCGAGTTTTGAAGCGGCGTTTTGGCCCAGCCGTGTATCGCAGCTGGGGAACTGAGCAAATCAGTCGCTTCCACTGGAATCGGGGCATCGTGGCACGAAGTCATTGTGAGAGTTGTGCAGTCGCGGATTATGTGGCTAGAAGCATCTTCGAAGATGTCGAGCTGCTGACTGATAGTAAAACTCATTTCTGCTGGGAAAAGCCTGCTGGTGAAACGATTTTCACCTCTGAATACGTCTAATATTACCTGACCTGAACCCTAGTTTGGGTGGCGCGGGATTTGGTGCAAGCAATCGTCTTCAGGACTAGAGTAGAGAAGTAGCGGGGTGAGGCATCGAGATGGTGTTTTGGAACAGGCCTGGGCGTGAATTAGCATTGTTGTTCGCAGCGATTTGCCTGAGTTTCGGCGCGCGCAGTGCGGCAGATTCTCAATCTCCCGAGGCCCAAGCGGGGCAGCAGCCGTCCTCGCAAACTCCCGCCGCGGCGAGGCCCGTTGGAACAATTAAGTCGATTTCGGGCACTGCCATAACTTTGGCAACGGACGCGGGAAGCGACGTGACTGTTCAAGTCCAAGACGGCACGAAACTCGTTCGAATTGCGCCCGGGCAAAAGGACCTGAAGGAAGCCACGCCCATCCAATTATCGGACGTTCAACCCGGAGACCGCATTCTTGTCCGAGGCAAGCTTGCCGAGGATGGAAAATCCGTTGTGGCCGCGTCGGTTATCGCCATGAAGAGAGCGGACATCGCTGAAAAACAGTCGCGCGACCGCGAAGAATGGCAAAAGCACGGGTTTGGCGGACTGGTGAACAGCGTCGATGCTGCCGGCAACACCATCAGCGTTGCCTTGCCTTCTGCCGGCGAGAAAAAGAGCGTTGCCGTTCATCTTTCCAAGGACACCATCCTCCGCCGGTACGCCTCGGATTCTGTCAAGTTTGACGACGCCAAGCCTGCTTCACTCGATCGGATCAAGCCGGGCGACCAGCTTCGCGCTCGCGGCACTCGCAGCGCCGACGGCAGCGAACTGACTGCCGATGAAATCGTCTCCGGCACGTTTCGAAATATCGCTGGCACGATTTCCGCGCTCGACACATCCGCGGGCACCATCACTGTCCAGGATCTGGTTTCGAAGAGATCCATCACTGTAAGGATCACGGCGGAATCGCAGTTGCGCAAGCTACCTGCGCCGATGGCGCAGCGCATCGCCACGCGCCTGAAAGGAACCTCAACGGAAGGAACGTCGTCTGCGCCCACCCCGAGTGGTGCTGGTTCCACTGCGAATGCGGGGCAAACCGCGAAACCCAGCGGTCCGCCATCCGGTGGCGCGGAGTCTGGCGGGTCCGGCGGAATGGGAAGGTCTGGCGGCGGAGGCACTGCCGATCTGCAACAGACGATTAGCCGGATGCCCGCCGCCATGCTGGCCGACTTGCAGAAGGGCGATGCCGTCATGGTTGTGGCCACCGAGGGCGGGGCGAACGGCGTCTCCACTGTGATCACCCTGCTGGGTGGAGTTGAGCCCATTCTGGAAGCTTCCCCTAAAAGCAATCCGTCCACAATTCTTTCGCCATGGAGCCTCAGCAGCGGAGCCGGCGGGGAAGCGGCCACACCGTAATGCAGTGCAGTCTTAAGCCGGCAGTCTTAAATAAAGATATTTACTCAGGAGATCGGATGAGTTTTCGGGCCGTTCGAATTGTTCTATTGAGTTCGTTTTTTCTTCTGTCGATTTTCCTGGTGGGCAGGGATTTGGATGCGCAGACCCCTGCTGGCGCATTGAATGGCGTCGTCACCGACCCCTCCGGCGGAGTTATCGCAAAAGCGTCCGTCCGTCTCACCGACGCGAGCGGCGGGTCACTGGACACCACCACTAACCGGGACGGCCTCTACGAATTCAAGGGACTGCTTCCGGGCGCCTACACCGTCAAGGCCGTCGCCAAGGGCTTCGCCATTTTCACGCAAGAGGATGTCCAGATCCTCGCCGGGCAGACCCAACACTTGAACATTGGCCTGCTCATCCAGGTGGAGGAGGAAAAAGTGGAGGTTTCGGATTCTTCCACCAAGGTCGATATTGCTCCTTCGAACAACGCCGGCATGGTGGTCATGCAAGGCAAGGACCTCGAAGCGCTCTCGGATGATCCCGACGAGCTGCAATCCGAACTTCAAACGCTCGCTGGCCCTTCCGCGGGCCCTAACGGCGGTCAGATTTATATCGATGGATTTACGGCCGGGACCCTGCCTCCCAAAGCTTCCATTCGTGAAATCCGCATTAATCAGAATCCTTTTTCGGCGGAGTACGACAAACTCGGATATGGGCGAATCGAGATTCTCACAAAACCTGGGACCGACCAATTCCACGGCCAAGCCTTCCTTTCGGGAACCACGGCCGCGTTTGACGCGCGGAATCCCTTTGAGAATCTGCCGCCCGGGACCCCACCGCCGGCCCACCATTCCACCCAATACAGTGGAAATATCGGCGGACCGCTGAGCAAGAAAGCCTCTTTCTTCTTCAACGTCGAGGGGCGCAACGTCATCGACCTCAAGATAGTCAACACACCCTTCGTGGATCCCGATACGTTTCAAATCATTCAATTTAGCGATGTCGTGTCGAATCCCGGCACCCGGTACAACATCAGCCCGCGTCTCGATTACCAACTGACACCAACCAATACGCTCACCGCGCGGTACCAGTATTTTCACAACACCGATGAGAACGAAGGAACAGGTCAATTCAGTCTCGCGAACCAAGGCTTCAATGTGGTCAACGCCGAACATACCCTGCAAATCAGCGATACCCAGGTTGTGAACGCGAAGATCATCAATGAGACCCGCTTCCAATTCCTGCGAACGACGGACGTGCAAACCCCGGTCAGCCCCGCGCCCACGATTCAAGTGCAAGGCGCATTCACCACTGGCGGCAACGTTCAAGGCGCGATCGATGACACCCTCGATCGTTACGAGCTTCAGAACTATACTTCCATGGCCTTAGGCAAACACTTCGTGAAGTTTGGAGCGCGACTGCGCGAAAACCGCGACGAAAACTTTGAAACTGCCAATTTCAACGGCGCATTTTCCTTTGGAACCAGGCAGACTCCGGCTCCGAGCGCCTCCTGTCCCGGTGCGAGCGTGCAGCTCACGGGAATCCAGGCATACCAGCAGTTGGCGATGGGTTTGGCAAATGGGCAGAGCGTGCAGACTCTGATCGCCTGCGGTTTCGGCCCCACCAATTACTCTGTGAGCGCCAGCCCTGCGGGGAATCCTACTGTTCGCGTGAGCTGGTTTGACGCCGGCTTGTACGCCCAGGATGATTGGCGCGTCCGCCCCAATCTCACCGTGAGTTATGGGCTCCGTTTCGAAACGCAGAACAACATCCCGGATCATGCCGACTTTGCGCCACGGCTCGGACTGGCCTGGGGCATTGGCGGCACGCCGAAGAATCCGCCGAAAACAGTCCTGCGCGCCGGCTTTGGAATGTTTTATGACCGGTTCGGCTATGACCTGGTGGCACAGCAGCAGCGCCTCAACGGACACATCCAGCAACAGTTCATCGTGACCAATCCGAACTTCTATCTGAGTGATACTCCGCCGGTCGGCCAACTCCAGCAGTCCGGCGCTCCCGCCACGTTCTATGAAGTCAATTCACATCTGCGAACGCCATACACCATGCAAACAGGTTTGAGCGTGGAGCGCCAGCTCGGCAAGTCCGCGAATCTCGCCGTAACTTATTTGAACGCACGCGGTGTCCACGCGTTTTTCACTAACAACATCAATGCGCCCGATCCCGCAAACAACGGACTGCGTCCCCGGCCGAATCAAGGCAACATCTTCCAGTACCAATCGGACGGGATCTTCAGGCAGAACCAGCTCGTCGTGAACAGCAGCATTCGAATGGGCACGAAGCTCTCCGCTTTTGGGTACTATACGTTGAACTACGCGAACAGCGACACCGGCGGCTCCGGCTATTTTCCTTCGAATCCGTACGACCCCGCCGAAGATTATGGCCGCGCTTCCTTTGATGTTCGCCATCGCGTATTCATCGGCGGCTCGGCGAGTTTGCCCTACGCATTCCGGCTTAGTCCATTCATGATTGCCAGCTCCGGGAGCCCGTTCAACGTCACCACCGCTCTGGACCCCTTCGGTGACTCGTTGTTCAACCAGCGCGCCGCGTTTGCATCCTGCCCGTCGGCCTCGCCAACCGTGAAGTCCACGCCGTACGGCTGTTTTGATTCGAATCCGCAGCCGGGCGAGAAGATCGTCCCCATAAATTATCTGACCGGACCGGGGAAATTTACGCTAAATCTCCGACTGAGTAAGTCGTTTGGTTTTGGAAAGAAAGCGGAAGCAGCCAACGCGGGCGCTGGTGGTGGCCCGGGCGCCGGCGGCACGTTCGGACGCGGGCCGGGTGGGGCACCAGGGCAGCGCGGAGGTTTTGGCGGACGCGGGCCCGGAGGTCCGGATGGAAACATCACGAATCACCGCTACAGCTTGACGTTTTCGGTTGCAGCGCGGAACATCTTCAATCACGTGAATCTGGCGACGCCGGTAGGTAATCTGAGTTCGTCACTTTTCGGTCTTTCCAATGGACTCGCCGGCCAGCCTTTTTCCCAATCCACCTCGAATCGACGCATCGATCTGCAGGCAACCTTTAGCTTTTAAATTCTTGCTGTCGGAATTGGCTGCGGAAGAGTTATCAGATGAAGCGGAAACGAAAGAAGATTTTGGACAAAGGAACAGAAGCGCGTCGCGCGGCGCGCAAGTCCGGTATTGCACCGGCCGCCACGCGCGTCATTCCCGACAAGCGCAAACGGCCGGCGAAGCACAAGAAACAATCGCTCGAAACCGAACTCGAATAAAATTTCATCCGAGTGTTGGAAACAAATTCATCGTAATTGCAATTCCTGCTTTCGAAAAGTGGGAGCACGTTCGCTGAATTCAATACAAGCTGGACTCCCTTATTTCAAAATTCATCAGACCCGACCGGGCCTAATTTTTCGAGCTTCAGCCCGGTTTGTTGGCCGGGACTACTTCGTCAGGACGGAAAAGCGGCGCAAGAGATATTTTTTTGCGCTCGGCAAGATGCGCAGCAATTGCTTCCAAGTCTTTCTTGTCAAAACCCATGGAGCTGACCTTCACGGAACCGTCTGTTTCGATCAGGAAGATCGTGGGGACGTTGGTCAGGCCGTAGGCGTTGGAGACCATGTAGCCGTTTTCGTCGTCGATCAGGACCGGAAACGTTATTCCGTACTCCTTCGCAAATTTGTTTGTGGATTTTGCGTCGTCCTGGGAGATTCCGAGAAACGTTACCCCGTCGCCGTCATAACGTTGGTAGAGGCGTTCGAGGAAAGGGAATGTGAATTGGCAGACGGGGCAGGAGATTTTGAAGAAGGCGGCTACGACGGAGCCGCGCTCCAGCAGGGTATTGAGCGAGTATTCCTTGCTGTCGAGAGTTTTGAGCGAAAATCCGGGAGCGGTGTTCCCAGCAACGATGTGCGTCATGTGGTCCTGTTTTCCCATCCAGCGTGAAAGCCGCCGCAGAATTCCCATCGCTTGAGTGTAGCGCGAGAAGAAGTTGAGAGTCGACATTTGAAGTTTGAAAGGAAATCGCCCGCTGCGGATATCCGCAACGGGCGAGATTGGGTCAGAAATCACTCCGAGACTGGAGCGTACTAACTGGCGGCGACCGGTTAGCGTGAGGGAATTGCTCGAGTCATCCGTCACCAGTCACAGGTAGTGCTATCACTCCCTCATTCCGCAAATCAATTCTTATATGGCAAGTATCTCCACATGTCGTTGAGATAGCCGTTCCCGGTTGTACTCGTGGAATCGTAGCCCACACCGCCGAAGAGCCAGAGCTGGCCCAGGCCGTCGACCCAGTGCGTCGCATTGCTGCGGCCACCCGGAGTCCATATCTCGAACGTCTTATATGGGCGTAGCTCATCGCCATAAACGCCGTTGGCGGCACCCGTGTTCGAGCCCTTGATCCAGGTCCACGTGCCGGGCTGGCCAGTGGTCGAGTTCGGAGTGTATACCCATAGGTCGTTGAGGGCGCCGTTGCCATTCGTTCCGGTTGAATCCAGACCCCAGCCACCATAGAGCCAGAGGTTTCCGCCCGCGTCGATCCAACCACTTGCACCCCAACGCGACCCGGGAAGTGCGCCACTTGTGGAGACAGGAGAACAAATGATGTTGCCGCTGACAGTGAGGCCCACAGTCAAGCCGCACGTGCTCGCTGCACCTGTGGTACTCACCGGTCCCACCACGGTTTGAGCTTCGTAAACGCCCGTCTGATTTGCTTTGGTGTTGCCCATTACGAAAGTCCACTGCTTGGCAGTGATGTTGTATACCCAAAGATCATCCAGAATTCCGTTGGCCGTTGGTGGATTGTTTCCATCTTCGCCTTCTCCCCCGAAGAGCCACAGATTTCCAGCGGCATCCGCCCAGCCAACCGCCTCTTGGCGTCCCCCAGGCGCGTTCGTGCCCGATGCAACTCCTGGAGTGCCATAGATGCCAACCTGGTTAGCCAAACTGGAGCCCGAGATGAAAGTCCACGTGCCACCCGTGTACTCCCATAGGTCGTTGAGGAATCCCAGGGTTCCGGCGCCGTCTTTGCCAAATCCGCCGAAGAGCCAGAAATTCCCTGAAGCATCGGTCCAGGTGACAGCGTTCGTTCGGGCCCCCGGGTATGGATTAGCGGTAGGCGGGTAAATGCCGTTCTGGTCGACAGCGGCAGTGGCAGAACCACTTTGCCAGGTCCACTGGCCCGCCTTAGCCGTGAAGTCGGCGATTAAGGCGCTTGCATTGAACTCCCAGAGATCGTTTCGATAGTTGGCGCCATCGGAACCACCGAAAAGCCAAAGATTTCCGGCCGAGTCGGTCCAGGTGGCCGCTCCCAGTCTTGCTGGCGGCACGAAGGGACTAGTGTACGAACCGCCCTGCCCCTCGTGCTGCGCGTTGGCTATAATCTGTGCGCCGACTGTGGTGGGTGGGGTGGGGCTGACCACCGTCGGGTCATAAGCGCCCTGCAATTGCCATTGACAGTAATCGCCGAGGTTGACGCACACCCACAGGTCGTTCATGGGCGCATTCAGCGTGTCCTGCGGGGTGCCCCCCGCCAATTCCCAGCCATCGCCACCGAACAGCCAGAGGTTACCACCTTTGTCCGTCCACCCAGCTGCGCCGTATCGCGCTCCAGGGGTGTTGGTGAAAGGGTTCGGAAACGTCGGAGGCGCACTTGTTGGGAACGATCCGTACTGCGGCGCGCCAATCGGTCCGGCGGTTTTTGTGCCGTCGATCCATGTCCAGTCATTGTGCGCACAGTCAACTACAACGCTGGTGACGCTCGCGGTTACCACGCCTTTGTAGTTCCACAATGTGCAGCCCTGGCTCTGGGTGCTAGCCGAGTGAAATATCGAGACCTGGTATTGGTCGTTGAGAGCTTCCTGCGTGGCAAACGTGAAAGGTCCGTTTTCCGTAACATTTAATGTGTTGCCCAAGTTATTCTGCAAAAGGAAGCTGCCGTCCGTAAGCACCCCATTGTTGGGGGGGATCCCGGCAAGGCCAACGACTGTTCCACCGACGCTAAACGTTACCGCAGGGCAGACAATCGCAACGTTGGTGACGTTGGCAGTAGCAGTGCCGCTGCCTGTGCCAGAGCTGACAGTGCAATTCTGTGTCGGCGCGGTGGGCTGCGCGAAGACTGTTATATTGTAGGCGGTGCCAGTGGGAACGAGCTTTTTGAACGTGAATGCCTGATTTCCATTGGCTGGGCTAATCGGAAGCTGTTCGGAATCGCTGCTGTTTTGGAGGATTAGGCCCGTGCCGACGACTCCGGTGACCGTGCCACCGATGGAGAAGCTCAGTACGCAGTTCACCGCAACGTTGGTGACGTTTGCGCTCGCAACTCCGCTTCCATTCGTCACCGTGCAGATCTGGTTGGGGTTGACCGGTTGCGTAACCACCGTCACGGCATAGACATCCGCCCCGGTTACCGGCGTCTTGAAGGTGAAAGATCCATTCGCCGTAAGCGTGAGGCTGTCGCCGCCGTTGTTCTGCAAGATTACACTCGAGCCAGGGACGACGAGCCCGGAAACCGTACCACCAATGGTGGCGGTGACCGGATTTGTGGTGCATGAGACGGTGACGGTGACGTTGGCGCTGATGTTGCTTCCTGTGCTTGGGCTAGGTGCGCAAGTCTGGGTCGGATTGCTGGGTTGTGTTTGAACGGTTACCGCGTATGACCCACCTTTGGCGACGGTGCTCGCGAACGCAGAGGTGCCGTTCGCAGTGATCGTAAGCTTATCCGAGGTATTATCAGCAAGAACCAGCCCGGTGCCCGCAAGCCCGCTAACCGTCACGCTGATCGTAAAGGGCCCGCCGCCCGAACCTGAGCCTAAACCCGAGCCGACCGGACCGCTGCAGGCGGAAAGGACAAGGGAAGTCAGGAGTAGTGACAGAGAGACGACAGACTTGAAGTGGGGCTTCATAGAGATCGATTGCTCCTTTGGTACTTCGCGCCTGAGACGCTGCGGACAATTACCACGCGTTCGGCATTCCCCCGGTCGGTCCAAGTTGGAGCCAAGCATGCGTCGGGGACGTAGTTGAATGCGTAATTGTCTGGGCGCGGCATAGAATAATGAATCACACGAAAACAGTACGTAGAGTACTGTGCGGTTTTGCATCGAGGCAATATTCAATAGCTCTAATGTGTCTACCTGAGCACTATATTTTTGGAATGAAGTACGTAAATGAAAATACGCTGGCGGCCTCAGACCCGATCACTCCGAGATCGGAAACTTCCACTACGACGCCGTCCATGACCAGATTGAGGGTTGGGCCTTCCGGGCCGGGCTAGCTTATGGCGGGCTTCCGGCGCTTGCCTAAGGACGAGGAAGTTGGTGTTCAGGGGGATGAAGAGAGAGGAACGAACGAGTCTAAAGACCCGCCACTACAAGACTGCCCCAGAAGAAGGCCCGACAAGAAGGCATCACATAATACGCGGTGACGCGAGGGCTTCATCGTAGTTTCCATCGGCGAGGAGTTGTTGGATGGAGGCGAGCTCGCTGACACCGGCGCGAAGCCGTTTGGCGGCGACGGCAGAAGCGAACAGCACGATCGCGGAGAGAACGACGACGAGAGAGAGGCGGGTGCGTCGCGAGGATTCGGATGCCGACGCGGAGGGAAGGAGCGCGCCGACCGCAAGTCCCATAACAACCCCTCCGATGTGGGCGGCGTTGCTGATGCCGGGGATGGCCGCGCCGAAGACCAAATTGTAAGCGATGAAGGTGCCGAGGCTGCCGAGCATTTTGCTGTTAATTTGGAGATGCGCGGGGGTCTTTTTCAAATAGACGAAAGAAACGAGCACGCCGGCGAGGCCGAAGATGGCGCCGGAGGCGCCAGCCCCTGCGGCGAGCGGATGCCAATAAACGCTGGCGATGCTGCCGAAGATGCCGCTGACGAGGTAGGCGAGAAGATAGGAGAAGCGGCCGAGGAGGCTCTCGGCCGCGCGGCCAAGATTCCAGAGGCACCACATATTGAGGCCGAGGTGAATCAGGCCGAAATGGACGAACATGCTGGTGCCGAGGCGCCACCACTGGCCGTTAAGTGTGAGCGGTCCGAAATCCGCGCCGAATGAGATGGCTTGCTGCGGAGTGGGATTGAAGGCGGACACTCCGCGGAGCACCATGATGGCGAACACCAAAACGCTCGCAGCGATGAGCGCGACGGTTACGGGGAAAGAAGCGGTCGAGAGTGTGTCAGCGGGCGGGGGCAGCGAGGCGCGAGTGGATTGCGCGAGTTGCTGGATACAGGCGGGGCAATTGAGGGATGAGGACGAATCGCCGTAGTCGCGTTCGAATTCCTTGCCGCAGGTGGCACAGCGTTGGAGGGGCATGAGAGGGAAATGGTAACAGGTTTTTTGGGAGGGGAAAAAGGCGGGGGAGGAAGCTGAGAGTTGAGAGTCAAAAGTTAAATTCAAGAAAAGGACTTAACGCGGAGGACACAGAGAACGCAGAGTTCGCGGAGAAATCGTAAAGAGAAATGGCGGTTGAATGGCTGCGGTCGTAGTGGAGAAGAGAGAAGAGAAGAACGCGGGGTGTGGTTAGTGGATTTGTTTGGTTTTGCGGGACATGTAGTCCATGAGGAGGTATTGGCCGAGGGTGTAAGGGGTGGTGAAATAGGCTTTGCCGCGGCACATCTCGGTGATTTTCTGGACGAAATGGACGAGGGAATAATCGCTGGCGAGCATGAAGGTGTTGATCATGATGCCGGCGCGCTTGCACTTGTTAACTTCTTCGAGGGTTTGGCCGACGACGAAGGGATCGAGGCCAAAGGCATTTTTGTAGATGCGGCCGTCCTCGAGAGTGAGGGCGGAGGGCTTGCCGTCAGTGATCATGACGATTTGGCGCATGTCTTTTTTCTGGCGGAGGAGGATGCGCTGGGCGAGGCGAAGGCCTTCGCGGGTGTTGGTGTAATACGGGCCGACCTGGACGCGGGCTAGTTCGCTGAGGGGAACTTCTTCGGCGGAGTCGTGGAAGAGGACGAGGCTAAGCGTATCGCCGGGATATTGCGTGCGAATGAGATGCGAGAGGGCCATGGCGACACGCTTGGCGGGGGTGAAGCGATCTTCGCCGTAGAGAATCATGCTGTGGCTGCAATCGAGAAGGACCACGGTGGCGCAGGAGCTTTGGTATTCGCACTGGTGAACCATGAGGTCGGAGTAGTTCATTTCGATGGGAACCTTGGCGCCTTCGCGGCGGACGGCGTTGAAGAGCGTTTCGCTGATGTCCATGTTGAGGGTGTCGCCGAATTCGTAGTGGCGTGAGGCGCCGCCGGATTCGACGCCGGTGGAGAGGTCGCGGGTGTCGTGGCGGCCGAAGCTGCTGCGGCCAAGAGAGCCGAGCAGATCCTGCAGGGTTTTGAAACCGAGAAAATCGATGGTCTTGTCGGTGATTTCGAAGCGGGCTTCGGTCTGGCGGTCTTGCGGCTGGCCGAGTTGGCCGCGGGCGGAAGTTTGCGGCGGCGGCGTGACTTGCGGAGGCTGTTGGGGATTGATGAAGCCTTCGTTGGCGAGGCGTTCGGTGAGTTTGTCGAGGAGATCGTTGACGGCCTGGCTGTTCAAGGCACTCGGATCGCGAAGCATTTTGCGGAGTTCTTCGCTCATGGCGTCTTCGGGAAGCAAGTCGCCTTCTTGGAGGGCGCGAAGGATGGCTTCGCGCAGGGCTTCCATGGAGCGATCGGGATCCATCTGAGAAACGCCGTAGTATTGCGATTCGAAGCCGCTTTGGAGAAAGAAATCGCCGAGGCGCTTGATGAGTTCTTCGAGGTCGATGGCGTCTGCGGGCTCGCCGACGTATTTGCCGTAGCGGATGAATTTCATGGGCGGGGCCTTTGGAAGTTGAAAGTCGAAAGTTGAAAGTTGAAAGGGACGTGAATGGTGACTCGTAACTGGTAACCGGTGGGGAAATACAGATCGTGCCAAGCAGGGGCGCAGCGGTGCTGCGCCCCTACAAAGAATGCTCCGAGATGGGCAATGGTTGTCATCAGTTGAATTGGCGGCGCGGGGGGCGGCCGGGAGTTTCGCGCTCGCGCTGATCGGGTTGTTTGGGCTTTTCGGCGTAGTAGCCGCGCTCTTCGCTGCGGCCGATGCGGCGATGGGCCCACAAGCCTTCGAGAATCATTTCGGCGGCGGCCGCGGCGGTGCCGGCGTCCCGGCGATCGGGAACGCCGAGTTTGCCGATGTGTTCCATCAGGCCCTGAATTTTTGAGAGCTGCTGATGGCGCTCGCTGGTGGTTGCCAGGTCCGGAAGCTTTAGTTCGCCGCCCAGTTCGAACCATTGGATGACGGGCTGGAAATTGACATCGGTGAAATGCTTGCTGAAGACGCGGCCGACGGCGGTGCGAATGAGTTCGCGAGCAATGGTGTCTGCGCCTTTGAGCTCACCTTCGTATTCGAGCTCCATCTTGCCGGTGATGGCGGGAAGGGCGGCGTAAACGTCGGCGACGCGGGCGACGACGGATTTTTCGCCATTGCGAGCGGCGCGTTGCTCGGCGCTGCTGACAAGGCTTTCGAGCGTAGTGATGGGCAGACGCTGGCTGACGCCGGAGCGGCGATCCACGCGCTTGTCTTCACGAGCTTGAAAGGCAATTTCTTCCACGACCTGGCGTAAGTAGTGCGGGACGTCGATCTTTTTGCCGGAATCGCGGCCCACCCAGGCTTCTTGCGCCGTGATGGTCATTCCTTCTTCGAGGCTGGTGGGATAATGAGTTCGTATCTCGGCGCCGATGCGGTCTTTCAGCGGGGTGATGATTTTTCCGCGCGCGGTGTAATCCTCGGGATTGGCGGTGAAAACGAGGAGAACATCGAGCGGGAGGCGCAGAGGATAGCCCTTAATCTGAATGTCGCCTTCCTGCATGATGTTGAAGAGGCCGACCTGAATTTTTCCGGCGAGGTCGGGGAGCTCGTTGATGGCAAAGATGCCGCGATTGGAGCGCGGGAGAAGGCCGTAGTGGATGGTGAGTTCGTCGGAGAGGTCGCGTCCGCCGCGAGCGGCGCGGATGGGATCGACGTCGCCGATGATGTCGGCCATGGTGACGTCGGGTGTGGCGAGTTTTTCGACGAAGCGATTCTCGCGGGGCATCCAGGAGATGGGAGTGCTGTCGCCGTCGGCGGTGATTTTTTCGCGGCATGCGCGGCAGATGGGTTTCAAAGGATCGTCGTTGATTTCGCAGCCAGCGACGACCGGCATCTCCTGATCCAACAGGTTGGTCAAGCCGCGCAAGATGCGGCTCTTGGCTTGGCCGCGCAGGCCGAGAAGAATGAAATTGTGGCGAGAGAGCAGGGCGTTGACGATTTGCGGAACGACCGTGTCTTCGTAGCCGTGGACGCCGGGGAAGAGCGCGTCGCCTTTTTCGATGGCGCGGAGCAGATTGCGCCGGATTTCATCCTTGACGGAGCGGGATGCGCCGCGGGGATCAAAATCAGGAATGCGTTTTAGCTCGCCCAGGGTGCGCGGTTTGGAATGTGCTGAAGAATGCATCGATGTGCTTGAAGTCATTTCGGTCCCGTTCCGCGGTCCCCGCCTGCGCCGGGACCGCACCACAGCAAACTAATTCAGGCCGTGTCCATTACCACCGGCGCGCTGGCGCATGGCCCCTGACCTCTGTAGATGCGGGGCCCACTCGCGGAGGTACGCTACCAGGCGCTCCTGGCGGTCCGCTTCCGACCGGAGCTCGAGAATTTGCTGCTTCCACAATAAATCCATCGGGAGCGTGGCGGCAACGAGGTAAGAGAGATCGTCGGGCGAGGCGCCTTGGAGATTCTTCGGATAATCGTCGAAGATCAGGGTGTGGCAGACTTCGAAGAGTTCGACGAGTTCGCGCTGGACGCGCGGATTGGCGGGAGTTTCCCGGTCCTCCAGATAATCAACCTGGCCTTCCAGAAGCGGGTCTTCGGTGACCAGTTCCACCACGCGGAAGGGAGCGCGGCCGGCAGTGAGAATGTCCATGCGGCCATCTTCGTAGCGTTTTACGACGTCGAGAATTTCCGCAGTGCAGCCGACTCGCGCGACACCTTTCGGAAGAGAAAGAAGCATGCCGAATTCCGACTTTTCTTTCAGGCAGTTTTTCACCATTTCGCGGTAGCGCGGCTCGAAAATATGCAGGGGAAGGTCCGCGCCGGGAAGAAGGACGACGTTCAAAGGAAACAGAGGAATACGTTCAGGCCGCATGGGTCCCAGGAAATATGATACCAGAGGAAATGACCTGTGGTGGGTAACTGGTGTCAGGTTGAGTCCCGCGGATCACGGGTTGCTGCGAATCCTTGGGTCAGTCTTAGTCATGAACCGGGAGGAAACTTAGGCTAGCTCGTTGAGGAGGGCTTCCATTTCGGAGCTGGCGTGTTGGTCGCCTTTCTTAGCGGCGGCGGCGATGCCGTTTGAGAGGATTTGCTTGGCTTCGTTGGAGCGGGATTCGCGGGCGAGGAGTTGGCCGTACATCAGATAGGCGGGGATGTAATCCGGATTGCCCTTTAGGAGCGCGCGAAAATGATGATCGGCGGCGCTGGGGTCGCCGCTGTTCATACACTCCATAGCGAGCCCGTAAAGAGAGAAAGCGTCATCGGGCTTCTTGGCAACGAACTCTTCGAGCATCTGGCGGCGGGTTTTCTTTTGGTCGGTCATCGGTCGTCTCGTATTATACGGGGGCGAGAGACGGGGACAAAGAAGGTTGACAGTCTGCCGTTGGAGGGCAACGGAAGACAAGGATTAACACAGAGAGACGCAGAGGGCACAGAGTTCGCGGAGAAGAGGAACGACGCGAGAGGGAGTGGGAACTGGAATGAAGCGGAAAAAAAGAAGTGGGCGGGGGCTTGAGACGAAGCTGCCCGGGAAGCCAGTCAGCGCATCGCGTTCGGAGATGACGGAAATCGTTTTGCCGGCGATGACTAATCCTCTGGGGAAACTTCTCGGCGGACAGGTGATGCACCTTGTTGACATGGCTGCAGCGCTGGCGGCGCACCGGCACTCGAACAGCTATGTGGTGACGGCGTCGGTGGATTACATTGATTTTCGGAACCCGGTGAATCTGGGCGAGATTGTGAATTTGAAGTCGCAAGTCAACCGCGTTTTTCATACTTCGATGGAGGTGGGGGTGGAGGTTTATTCGGAGAATGCGATGACCGGAGAGCGCAAGCATACGACGACGGCGTATGTGACGTTTGTGGCGGTTGACGAACATACCAAAATGCCCAAGCCCGTGCCGCCACTGATCCTGAGAACGGCGGGGGAGCGGCGGCGATACCGGGAAGCAGCGGAGCGGCGGAAGACACGCTTGGCGCTGAGGTACGGCACGGATTCGAGGAGAGGGAAATAGAGACTTTGGGAGAATGCGCACAATGAGTTCGGCGATGGAGTGGAAAAGGAGAAACTGAGCCCACATCGGTGTTGGTTGCCGAGCACGGGCGCAGCATGCTGGGCCCCTACGGGTGGCCAAAGATCTATTGGGGGTGGCGCTCGCGAACTTCTTCGGCAACGGCCAAGGCCTGGTCGACACATGAGCCGATGGCGGGTCCTCGCAGATAATTACCGGTCAACCAGAGGCCCGGGAAACGCGAGCAAGCCTTTGCGACTGCCGCCAAGCGGTCGGTGTGACCGAGATTGTACTGCGGCAGGGCGCGCGGCCAGATTGTGACATTTGAAAAGACGGGCTCGCCGGTAATGCAGAGCAGAGGCGAGATTTCATAGTGGACGAGGCTGGCGAGTTCTTGAGGCTCCAAAGTCGCGGCGGCTGGATCGGTTGCGCCTCCCACAAAACTCGTTAGAAGCGCATTGCCTGCCGGCGCCCGGCCTGGGAAAAGCGACGAGTTCCAGACTGAGCCGAGGACGCGGAGGCCGGCGGAGCGAGGCACCAGGAAGCCGAAGCCATTGAGAGAGTGCCGGACATTTTTTTTGCGATAACCCAGAGAGACTACGGCGACGGGGGCGTAATCGATGGAAGTCAGCAGCGATTCGAATGACCAATCGAGACGGGAGAGAAGCCTCCCCGTGACGTCAGTGGGCGTAGCTAGGATTAAAGATCTAGTGGTAACAGATTCGTCTCCGCGATGGCTTTCCAGGCGGACATCGAACAAACCGTCCTTTTGACAAGAGATTCCTGTAACGCTTGTTTGGGTCAGCAGCGCCGTGCCGAGTTTATTCGCCAGCGCGCGCACAAGCGTGTCGCTGCCCTCGCGAAAGGATTGCAGGGCGGGGCGCTCCCCAGGACCATTCTTGGATTTTGCGAGGCGAAGCATGCCGCGAAGGATACTGCCCGCAGTCTTTTCAGCTTCGTAGAGTTGTGGGAACGCGCTTCGAAGACTGAGCCGCTCAGGATCTCCCGCATAAATCCCGGAAACGAAAGGGCCTACCAGGCGATCGAGCAGCTGTGGTGAAAATTTTCTGCGGACGAAAGCGGCAACGGATTCGTCACCCTCGGGAGGAACGGTTTTTCCGAGGATGTCGCGCATGAGGGCCCATTTGGTCGAGCCATTAGTGAGAGAGCTCATAAAAAACGCAGGAGGGCTGAGGGGCACGGGCCGGAGTTCGCCGTCGATCAGTACATATCGCGGCGCACGTGGAGGGGCTTGAACAACTTGGTCGGAAATGCCGAGGTCCTCGCACAGGTGACGGAGTTGGATGGTGCCGCTAAAGCTTTGGGGGCCGCGTTCCAGCAGGAAACCGTCGCGCCCTTCGGAGCCGATGACACCGCCGGGAAGGGGACAGGCCTCGACCAGTTGTGCGTCGATCCCAGCTTTGCGCAGAGCGTAGGCACAGACGAGGCCGGAGATGCCGCCGCCGACCACCAGTGCTGGGACATGACGGGTCACGGAGATGTGAGCATCCTCGTGGGATCAGAGAGTTTTCGAAAAGAGCGGCTTGGCGATGAGCTGCTGTTTTTCGAGATACGGGTCGAAAACCATGGCCAGATTGCGGATGAAGATGCGGCCGAGCCAGGTGGCGCGAATTTCGCCACGGTCCAGGAGTACGAGGCCGTCCTCGCGGGACGGTTCCAGGCGGCGAAGCTCTTCCGCGAAATGCTGGTCAAAATCAATGCCGAATTCGCGCGAAATCTCGTCCTTGATCACGATGGTATGACACAGCAGGCGGCTGATGACGGTGCGGCGCAGACGGTCTTCGTTCGAAAGCTGATAGCCGCGCATGGTGGCGAGGCCGCGCTCGGCGACGGCCTTCTCCCAGGAAGGAATATCCCGGTAATTCTGCGCGTAAGCGTCTTGAATGCCGCTGATGGCGGTAATACCCATGCCGTAGAGGTCGGCGCCCGCTTTGGTGGTGTAGCCCTGAAAATTGCGGTGCAGCGTGCGATTTTGTTGCGAAACGGCAAGCTCGTCCCCGGGCTTCGCAAAGTGGTCCATGCCGATGTAGAGATAGCCGGCCTCGAGAAACTTGAGCAGGCCCACGCGGAAGATCTCAAATTTTTCCATGCCCTCGGGGAGGTGCGCGGCGAATGAACCTTGCTGCTTCTTCAACCACGGTACGTGCGCGTAACTGAAGAGGGCAATGCGATCCGGAGCAAGGCCAAGAATTTGATCCACGGTGTGAGCAAAAGTGTGTGCCGTTTGGTAGGGAAGGCCGTAAATCAAATCGACGTTGATGCTATCAAAGCCGAGTTCGCGGGCGGCGAAGAGCAGGTCACGCGTCATCTCGTAAGGCTGAATGCGGTGCACCGCCTCCTGCACATCGGCATGGAAGTCCTGAATACCCATGCTAAGACGGTTGAAGCCGAGCTTGCGCAGAGTTTCGAGATGCTCGCGGGAGGTCACGCGCGGGTCGACCTCGATGCCAATTTCACTGTCGGCGTCGAAATGGAAACGCTCTTTGGTAAATGCAAACAGGTCCTCAATCTGTTCGGGTGTCAGGTACGTCGGTGTGCCGCCGCCCCAATGGAATTGGACTACGGGGCGATTCTTGGAGACGCTGCGGCTGACGCGTTCCATCTCCCGCTTCAGCACGTCAAGATAAGGTGGTGCGACGCTTTTGTTCTTCTGGATAACGACGTTGCACGCGCAAAAGAGGCAGAGGCTTTCACAAAAGGGAATGTGCATGTACAGCGAAACAGGCGTCCTGGCGCGCTCGGCCTCATCGTGCACCCGTTCGAGATCGGCGGGACCGAAAGCATCGTTCCAGACCGGCGCAGTGGGATAGCTGGTATAGCGCGGCCCAGGACGATTGTACTTGGCGAGAAATTCTTCGCCGACGCGGAGCTCACCGCTCATTTGTTGCAGGCTTGGATGTGCGAGTGTCATGCTTGGCGTCTCCTACCGCACCAGCGCAGCAGGTCTTGCGTGGTGAAGCAGCGCTTGCTGGCCCGTCTCGATAAATAGCTGGGCATTCTCGACCGGGGTATGCTGCAAAATCCCGTGGCCAAGGTTGAGGATGTGACCGTGGCCACCGAGGGAATTAATGGCCCCCAGAGTTGCTTCGCGAATTTTGTCGTGAGGGCCGAACAAGACCGCCGGATCGACATTCCCTTGCAACGCGATTTTTGTGCCCAGCATCTTTCGAATCTCAGCCAGGTCCACGCGCCAATCGACGCTGAGCACATTCGCGCCGGAACGCGCCACGGCGGGGAGCAGATGTTGTGACGCTTTCGTGTAATAAATTACGGGAACCGAGCCGCTGAGGCCCGCAATGATCTCCTGGACGGCGGGAAGCGCGAAGTCTTCGTAGTCCTGCAGATTCAGCTCGCCGCACCAGGTATCGAACAACTGGACTGCCGTTGCCCCTGCCGCGATTTGTGCCTTCAGATAGGGAATGGTTGCCTGGGCGATGCGATGGAGCAGCTCGCGGAATGTTTTCGGCTCATGGTACAGGAAGCTCTTGACCGTTGCGAATCCTTCCTTAGTCTTGCCTTCCACCATGTAACAGGCAAGAGTCCACGGGGCACCCGCAAAACCCAAAACGGGAACCTCTGGCCCGACGGATTTCACGATCCGCCGGATGGCCTCGGGCAAGAAGCCCGTTTCCGTCTCCGGGTCGAAGATCTTGAGTCGGTCGACATCCGCCTTGGAGCGCACCGGATTCGGCAAGTTTGGCCCGGCATCGCCGAGTTCCAGCTTCAGGCCCATGGCTTCGGCGGGGATAAGAATGTCCGAGAAAACGATGACCGCATCAACGCCAAGCCTGCGAAAGGGCTGGATGGAGACTTCGACCGCAAGTTGCGGCGTCTTGCAAACCTCAAGGAATGCATGCTTTGCACGGATTTCGCGGTATTCCGGAAGATACCGGCCCGCCTGGCGCATCATCCAGACGGGAACTCGTGGAAGTGTTTCTCCGCGGCAGGCGCGAAGGAATAACTCTTTTCGGTTAATCGATGCCGTTTGTTGGGTCATATTTCGTCTGACACATCAAGGATAGCAAATCCCAGCCGGTCTTGCTGATACGAGTACCAAGGCGGTATCCAAATGTGCTAGCGCCTGCAAGGGTGGGCTATACTCAAAAGGTTGAAGAATCAGGTGGGTTCTGTGGAGAAGGGCAGTTGTTCATTCGCTGTGGGGCAGGATGAGCCAGGAGCTTAAGAACCAAGAATGAATCATTTATTCCCTATTTTGACTGCGCTCGCCTATCTCTTGAGTTTTGGGCTGTATGTTCGCTTCCTGGCTTCGGGGAAGAAACTCACGGGTAGATTAGGCACGCTGTTCTTGGGGCTGGGCCTGGTGGCGCACTATTTTGCGCTATTGGAGAGGTCCCGCGGTTTGCACACGGTTCCGTACCATGACTTGTACGGATCCATGTCGCTGTTCGGCTGGCTTCTAGCATTGACCTATCTGGGCTTGGAGTTGTATCACCGGCAGCAATCTGTGGGGGCCTTCGTCATGCCCTTTATTCTGGCGTTCTTTCTCGCCGCGCATCTGGCCCCGGCCGACCGGCTTTCGCCGCCCGCGGCGCACGGAGCAACGTTTGCGTTTCACGTTACGTTGAGCATCCTCGCGTATGCGGCATTCGCGCTCTCTTTTGTTCTCAGCCTGATATTTCTGGGAGAGGAACGCCTCCTTCGAAGCCACAAACTTGGCAACATGGTCTGGCGGTTGCCTCCGCTCGAATTGTTGGAGCGCATGAGCCAGTCGAGCGTTCTGGTGGGCCTGGTTTCCATTGCGATAGGAACAGCATTGGGATTCGTCTGGGTGGACCGGCTGAGCAGCGAATATTCGTTTTACGATCCGAAGTACGTGGTCACGCTGCTGGTGCTCCTGCTGTATGTGCTGTACCTCCGTCTCGCGGGCACTGGGGCGTGGCGCGGGGCGCGGGCTTCAAGATTGTGCATCTTCAATTTCTTGATCGTGGTGCTGAGCTTTACGGTCGTAAATCTATATCTCTCGCATAGTCACCGCTACTTTTAGGAGCGATCGAACATCGGTATGGAAATTGTTCTTGTGGGACTGAATCACCGGACGGCGCCCGTTGAGGTGCGTGAGAGGGTGTCTTTCACGACCGAGCAAGCCCGGCGGGCGGCTGAAGAGCTCCGCGCGCGCGGAATTCTCGAAGAGACGCTGGTGCTCTCCACATGCAATCGCAGCGAAGTGTATGGCGTGCCGCCGGAATCCTCCCACGAGTGTGCCCCGGGACTCTCTACTTTTCTGAGCGAGTTCCATTCGGTGCGGCCGGATATCCTCGGCGTGTCGCTCTATCACCACTACGATCAAGAGGCCGTGAGGCATCTCTTTCGAGTTTCCGCGGGACTCGATTCTATGATGCTGGGCGAAGCGGAGATACTGGGACAGGTGCGCGAAGCGTATCGCTTCGCGCACGAGCAAGGCGCGACGGGGCCGGTACTGAATCGCCTCTTCCAGGGCGCCCTGGAAGTCGGAAAGCGCGTGCGCACGGAAACGGAGCTTGGCACGCGGCCGATGTCCGTGGCTTCTGCCGGGGTGAAACTGGCGGAACGCATCTTTGGAAAACTAAACGAGCGCAAGGCGCTGGTATTGGGGGCAGGCACGATCAGCGAGCAAGTGGTCTCTCAACTCCGGGATCGTGGTATCGCGCAGCTCCAGGTGATGAACCGCTCGCGCGACCGCGCGGACGAGCTGGCCAAGCAGTTCGGCGGAAAGGTCGTTGGGTGGGGTGAGTGGGGAACAGCGCTGCAATCGCCGGATGTGGTGGTGTCGTCGGTCAGCGCTGATGAACCAGTTCTGCGCCGCGATATCGTTGAGCGAGCGATGGCGGCGCGCGGAAATCGCGCGTTGTTTCTGATGGACCTAGGCGTACCCCGGAATATTGACCCCAGCGTTGGGGAGCTCTACAACGTCTACGTTTACAACACGGATGACTTGAGCGAAATCGTGCAGCAGAACCGCAACGCTCGCGAGAGCGAGGTTCCCCGGGCCCAGGGCATCGTCGACGAGCATGTGACCAAATTCCTCTCCTGGCAGGCGAGCGTCGAGCTGGTCGGGCTTGTTGATGCGTTGCGCGTGAAGATGCGGGAGGAACGTGCTTCATTCATTCGCTCACGCATGGAGCCGATGAAGCACCTGACGGAGGCGGATCGCGCCCATGTGGAGAAATTGATGGATGAAATGCTGGAGAAGCTGCTCTTGGGGCCGGCGGAACGCTTGCGAGGCGAGAAAGAACTCCGGCGGAAGATTCAAAACGTCGAAGCATTGCGCGATCTGTTTCTTTCGAACCGGGAGAAGCCGTGAGAATCCTGCGGATTGGCACGCGCGGCAGCATGCTTGCCAAATGGCAGGCGGAATCCGTTCGCAAGAAACTGTTTGCCGCCAGCGGAATGGAAGCGGAAATCGTCATCATTAAGACCAGCGGCGACAAAATGCAGCAGGCGCCCCTGACGCAGATTGGCGGAAAGGGAATTTTTATCAAGGAGCTGGAGGAAGCGCTGCTGGAGGAATCGATCGACCTTGCGGTGCATAGCGTCAAGGACGTGCCGACCGACATTCCTTCCCGGCTCATGTTTCCAGCGGTCTGCCGGCGCGATGATGTGCGCGATTGTCTGGTGGGCTCCACGCTGGCGAATCTGCGGCGTGGAGCGCGCGTTGGAACGAGCAGTCTGCGGCGGCAAGCGCAGTTGAGACATCTCCGGCCGGACCTCGATCTCCGCGACCTGCGTGGAAACGTAGACACTCGATTGAGAAAAGTGGAAAGCGGAGAATATGAAGCGGTGATGGTTGCCAAAGCGGGCCTGGATCGCCTCGGATTGAGCCAGCGGATTTCGGAGGTGCTCTCGCCGGAAATCTGCATGCCGGCCGTGGGGCAAGGCGCCATCGCGGTAGAGTGCCGGTTGAAGGACACGGAAGCGGGCGACCTCTTGGCGCCTTTGGACGATGCGGAGACCCGCACGGCGATCATTGCGGAGCGCGCACTCCTGTCTGCGTTGCAGGGCGGATGCCAGGTGCCTATGGGGGCTTGGGCGCGCATCGAGCGCAGCGAACTATTGCTCGACGCGTGTGTTTGTTCGGTGGATGGGGCGCAATACGTGAAGCAGCGCGCCACCGCTCCACCAGATCAGGCGGTGCAACTTGGAGAGCACATGGCGCGGGTGCTCATCGAGGCGGGCGCGCAGTCGATTCTGGAAGAAGTGAGCCGCCAGCGTGCCTGAAGCTTCTCCAAGCGCCTTGGCCGGCAAGCGAATTGTGATAACACGTTCGGCGGCGCAGAGTGAGGTTCTGGCGAAGGAACTCTCTGTGCGTGGAGCTATTCCCGTAGTTCTTCCGCTGGTGGCGTTCGCAGACCCGGAAGACTTCGCGCCGCTTGATAAAGCGATCGCGGAAATCCAACAATTTGATTGGATCATTTTCACAAGCGCGCAAGCGGTTCGAGCGGTGGTGAAGCGCAGCGAGAATCTGAAGCGTAGCCTGATTGACTCAGGGAGCAGGCTGCGAATCGCTTCCGTCGGTCCAGTAACCGCCGGGGCTGCTCGGCAGGCCGGACTTCCCGTCGAATATGTTGCGGAGACGCACACCGGCGCAGCGCTGGCGGAGGAGTTGGGGAAGCAGCTTCGTGGAGCGAAGGTTTTCTTGCCACGGAGCGATCGAGCGAATCCGGATTTGCCAGGGGCGTTGAAGCGCCACGGCGCGCAGGTCACGGAAGTGATCGCCTACCGAACGCTTCGGCCCAACGACGCGGAGCAACGAAATTTGGGACAGCTAGCCGAGGGTTCGGCGGACGCGGTCCTATTTTTCAGCCCCTCGGCCGTCCAGCATTTCGCTGCGCTGTTTGGGGGCGAGCAACTGCTCGCTCTACAAAATGAGCTGACCATTACGGCGGTTGGACCCGTCACCGCGAACGCGTTGCGCGAAGCAGGTGTCGGGCGCATTGTGGTGGCAGGAGACACTATGGCAGCGGCGGTCGTCGAAGCGTTGGAAAAACATTTTGCAGGTACCGTGAAACAGGCGCCGGCAGGAGCAAAGAGAGCATGAGTTTTCCCATCCATCGACCGCGGCGCCTGCGGCGGAGCGAGGCGCTGCGCGGTCTTATTCGCGAGACGCGCCTTACCACGGCGGGTCTTATGTACCCGATGTTCGTGTGCCCGGGCACAAAGGTGCGCCAGGAAGTCAGCTCCATGCCCGGTGTCTATCAGCAGTCGGTCGATCAGATCGTGGAAGAAGGTCGTGAAGTTGAGTCCCTGGGGATTCCGGGGATAATTTTATTTGGATTGCCCGAATCCAAGGACCCCCGCGGCGCCAGTTCACTCAGCGCCCAGGGTGTAGTCCAGCGCGCCATTGAAGGGATTCGCAAAGCAAAATTGAAACTTCTTGTGATTACCGACGTCTGCCTCTGCGAATACACGGACCATGGCCATTGTGGGGTTGTGGAGAACGGCGAAGTGGTCAACGATTCCACGGTGACAATTCTTGCCCAGCAGGCGCTCTCGCACGCGCGCGCTGGCGCGGATATCGTCGCGCCGTCAGACATGATGGACGGGCGTGTGGGGGCCATTCGTGAAACGCTGGATGAACATAAGTTCGAGAACATTGCCATTCTTTCTTATGCCGCGAAATACTGCTCCGGCTTCTACGGGCCTTTCCGGGAAGCGGCTCAATCCGCTCCCCAGTTTGGCGACCGGCGCAGTTATCAGATGGACCCGGCCAACGCGCGAGAAGCTTTGAAAGAAGTGGAGCTTGATCTCGAAGAGGGCGCGGATATGGTTATGGTTAAGCCCGCGTTGGCGTACCTGGATGTTATCCGGCGGGTGCGCGATGCCTTTGATGTTCCGGTCGGCGCTTACAACGTCAGCGGAGAGTACGCCATGGTCAAAGCTGCGGCGCAGAAGGGTTGGCTGGATGAAAAGCGAGTTGTACTGGAGATTCTCACGGGCATCCAGCGCGCCGGAGCTGACATTATTCTTACCTACCATGCCAAGGACGTCGCGCGCTGGCTGAAGGCGTGCTAATTTAATCGAGAAAACATGAGTACAGCGCAAACCCGAGTGAAACGCGAGCGCAAACGTTCGCGCGAGATTTTCGAGCGCGCCGAGAAGGTGTTGGTCGGCGGCGTGAACAGTCCCGTCCGGGCGTTCCGGTCCGTCGGTGGAGAGCCGCTGATCATCGAGCGCGGCAGCGGGCAACACCTGTACGACGCGGACGGAAACGAGCTGCTCGATTTTGTGTGCTCTTGGGGCGCAATGATCGTGGGACATGCCAATCCTGCTATCAGCGAGGCAATCGCCGACCAGGCACGCCGCGGGACAAGTTTTGGTGTGACGACCGAGCTGGAGCTTGAGCTTGCTACGCTGATTACACGGGCAATTCCTTTCATTGAAAAGATTCGGTTTGTCTCCAGCGGCACGGAAGCAACGATGAGCGCCGTACGGCTGGCGCGAGGAGTGACGAAGCGCGACTTCATCGTCAAATTTGAGGGCTGTTATCACGGACACGCGGACAGCTTCCTGTCGCAGGCGGGTTCTGGTCTCGCTACGCTCGGAATTGCCGAATGTCCGGGAGTGCCCGCTGCGCTGGCCGCTTTGACATTGAACGTAGCCTATAACGATCTCCACGCGGTCGAACGCGTATTTCTCCAGCATAAGGATAAAATCGCTGCGATCATCGTCGAGCCCATCGCCGCCAACATGGGAGTTGTTCCTCCGGAGACGGGTTTCTTGAGGGGGTTACATGAAATCACGAAGAAGAACGGCGCGCTCCTGATTGTCGATGAGGTGATCACAGGATTTCGTCTGCACAATGGTTCCGTGCAAGAACTCTTAGGAATCGAAGCGGATCTTACGACACTCGGGAAAATCATCGGTGGCGGCGTTCCCGTAGCGGCCTATGGCGGGCGCGCAGAATTGATGGACCATGTTGCGCCGCTCGGGCCGGTGTATCAGGCGGGCACGCTCGCGGGAAACCCCCTGGCGATGAGGGCGGGCATTGCTGCTCTCAAACAGCTGACAAAGCCTGGGTTGTACGACGAAATGACGCAACTGGCCCGACGGCTGGTCTTTGGTCTCCGCGCGGAACTGGCAGATGCAGGAATTCCTTCGCAGATCAATGCCATCGGCTCCCTCTCGACGGTTTTCTTCACACCGGGGCCGGTAAGAAATTACGCGGATGCCAAGCGCTCCGACACCAAGCGATACGCCAAATTTTTCCGCGAAATGCTCGACCGGGGCATATTTTTGGCGCCGTCACAGTTCGAGGCTGCTTTTGTTTCTGCGGCCCACACGTCCCAGGATATTGACCGTACGCTGGCGGCGGCGCACGAATCGTTGCAGGTCATTTCTTCTGATTCTGCGGTCTGATTCCCGGAGAAGGCGAGTAGAGGGATGAGCGAAGGTATCGAACTCCCCGAGAGCCATCACGGGTCCGAGGACCATCCGTTGGTCCTCCCCGTGTCGATTACAATCTCGATTCTGGCGGTATTAGTGGCCGGTGCGTCGTTGCTGGGTCACCGGGCGCACACCGAAGGGTTGCGCCTTGAAACTCAGGCCGCCAGCCGCTGGACACAGTACCAGGCGAAGAGCGTCCGCCTTCACGAAGCCCAGGGATTCTCCGACGTGGTGAAGTTGATGGCACCGCTGAACAAGCAGATGGGCGAAGAACTGAAAGAGAAATACGCAAAGGAAGTCGAGCATTACGAGGGCGACAAAGTCGATGTCAGCAAAGAGGCGAAAAATTTGGAAGATGAGCGCGATTTGACGGTTCGCCAAGCCGATCGATTTGATGGTGGGGAGGCGCTTCTGGAACTAGGGTTGGTCATCTGCTCGATCACGCTTTTGACCAAGCGGAAGGGATTCTGGTTCGGCGGCGTGCTCATCGGCGCCGTGGGGATGGCCTTCGCGGCGACAGGCTTCTTCCTTCACTAAACTAAGCACGTGCCGGCGGTTGTGAACCTCTCAGCAGTGCGATTTCCTGTGTCAGACGTTCCAGCTTCCCAACCAATTCCTGATGGCGCACGTCCTCGCCTGTTGGCTTTTTCCCGACAAATGTGAGCGTCCCGCCGGGCTCGAGCACGCATTGTTGGACTTCAGAGAGCGAATCGAAGCCTTGCTTGCGTGCAGCCGCTTCGAGCTGCGACACGGTGATCAGCTCCTTCTTCAAATTCTGCGTGCGCACCTTGCCGCCTTCGACTAAGACATCAGCTCTTCCTTCGACCAACTGGTCGAGTTTCCTGTGATCGTAGAGGAAGCGAACGACGAGATAGTTGGTTGCCAGAAGGGAAGTAGCGCCAATGATTCCGCCGAGGACGCTGTTATCCTCGCCGATGATGGCGTTCTGCACCGTATTCGAGAGCGTCAGCAGGACGACTAGATCGAACGGATTGAGCTGCACGAGCTCGCGCTTCCCGGAGAGCCTGAGGCTGACCACCAGGAAGGCATAAACGATGATCGGCCGAAGTATCTTTTCCGCCAGGGGAAGCCCCATGACGAACATATCTTTCCAAATATCGTGCATAGCAGAATTGCCTCCTCGGGGGTGCCCGCGCAGACAGTGACGAAGGCGCGTCCGCGTTGTCAGAGAACGGAGGGAGCGTAACATGCGCGGAATGGTAGTAAAAGCCGGCTATTGTGAGAAGCTATCCTGTCTCTCGTGCAGTCATTTTTTCGCGCCGTTCACGAAATCCTGAAGCAATCGTGAAGTCATCCGCATATGTCCCACCACCTAAGACGGCCGGCCGATTCCTAATGAATCTTCGGATGTTTCTTGTGCCAGTCGGTATGCAGTTGGAAGGTCCGTCCTGCCTGGATAACCGCAAAATCGTCACCCGCTCTGCCCACAAATTGCAGCCCGACCGGGAGATTCTTCTCGGTGAATCCGCAAGGAACGGACATTGCCGGAAGCCCGCAGATATTGCCGATGCCGCCGAGAGGATCGGGAAAAGCCAGATCGGTCTCGAGATTCAACGTCAGAGGCGTTGCTGAAATGGGCTGCGCGGCGGTGGCGATGATATCGAACGTCTCAAACAGAGCATCCATTTTCTTTTGGACGATCTCCCTCACCTTTAGGGCCTGCAGATAGTCCGCAGCGGAATACTGCTCGTTCACATAGCCGGCGATTTGTCCCAGCGGATCGGACAATTGGCTCACTCGCCCGGAGCGAATCAGTGATCGAAAAGAAGCAGCGCTCTCCACGGCAACGATGATGCTGCCGGCATCCTCCCAGGGGCCAACAGGCAAGGCGACATCCTTCACGCTCGAAAAATATGTCTTGAGGACCCTCTTTGCGGTTTCGATGGGCTTTGCGACGCCAGGTGCAAGAGATTTCCATGCATTCGTGAGCCAGCCGATCTTTAGTGGCCGCGAATGCAATTCCATGGACGGCGAATAGGTGAACGCGCCTTTATCAATGGGCACCGTTCCCCGGTCCTTTAAGTCGTGACCCGCGATCGCGGCGAAAATGCGTGCACAGTCCTCTGCGCTGCGAGCCATCGGGCCGATCTTGTCCATCGAAGGCGCCAGCGCCATCGCACCGTAACGACTGACGCGTCCATAGGTAGGCCGCAGTCCGCTCACGCCACAGAAAGCCGAAGGGCAGATGATCGAACCCCAAGTTTCCGTGCCGATAGCAAAGGCCGCCAGGCCAGCGGCCACGATAGCGCCTGAGCCGGAGGAAGAGCCGCAAGTCCAGCACGTGGTGTCCCAGGGATTCTTGGCCTCGCCCTGCAAGGACGCGGAGGCGAAGCGGTAGCCCATTCCGCCGGCGAGTTCTATCATGGATGCTTTGCCGAGCATCACCGCGCCCACGCGTTTCAGATGGTCGATCACTGTGGCGTTGTAATCGAATACCTGGTTCGCATAGGGCTTGGCGCCCCAGGTGGTCGGAAGGCCTTTCACTGCCAGCAAATCTTTCGCGGCGTAAGGAATCCCGTGCAGCGGGCCACGGTAATGGCCACGCTGGATCTCTTTTTCGGCTGCCTTGGCTTGCTCAAGGGCAATCTCGGGAGTCAAGAGGGCGTAGGCGTTAAATCGCGGCCCGAATTTTTGGCTGCGGTCGAGATATGCCTGCGTAAGATCGACGGGCGAGAGTTTCTTTGACTCAATGCGTTTCGCTAGTTCGCTTACAGAGAGATAAACAATCTCTTCGCCAGGCATTCGTGATGCTCCTCAGGAATTCTTAGGCACAGTGGCCGGTTTCGGTTTTGCCGGCACCGGCGAGGGGTTCTTTTCGCGCTCCATCAAAGGTTTCAAGTAAAGCCCCGGCCCATCTCCGTTATCCGTCGCAAACGCGCGCAGACGATCGAGCGGTGGCTGCGCTTCGGTTGCCAATCGCCGAATATCGGTTTTCTGAGCGTCAGAGAGCCGGTCCCCGTATTGGGCGAAGATAGACTGAATCCGTGATTCAACCTCGGCATGGCCTTCCGGTGATAGCTTTGGCGCATTCGCGGGCTGCTGGGTCGGCAGCGGTGCGGCGATAGACTCAGGAGTCAGAAGATTTGACGGCGCCAACGACGCCGCCGCGGAAACAAAAGCTGCGCGCCGCGCAAATTCACGGCGAGAGATAGCCGAGTCGCTCTTGTTGCCCATCGCGGGTCCCCCTTGATCAGAACAAGAAATGCAAAACGACAAGTGAACGTTGCAAAGTGAGGCTACTGAATCCGTGTTCGAGCGTCAACTGTCCGCGGGGATAGGGGATAGGAGCGGGCGAAACTGCCCTCCTACACGTCTGCGAGCAGGGTTGCTAGGCGCATCCGGCTTATCCCGGCGTGGGAATGCTAGAGCCAGCCTGACTCGACAGTGGCGATGCCCCGCCGCAGCTCGCCGGGTTATCTTGCACTGGAACTTGTTTCCCGTTTGCTGCTTGAATTCGCCTCCTCCTTGGGTAGTCCTCCCAATACGCCGAGAACTCGCTAGATTCCTGAAGCTGGAAGACCAGCGAGGCATTCGGGGAGCCGAGGAGATTCCCAGGGGCCAATACATATGCGGTCTTGTAAGAAACAGCGTCTAGCCCTGAGACCAACGCTGGACCATAGGTTAAGACTAACCGCCCGGCGTAATCACGAAATTCATTCACGGTGGCACCAAACCGGTCGCCCGTCCGACCAAACCGCCAGTACACCTTTGGAAGGAAACGCTGCACGTCAGCAAGTTCCAGCGCCTGTCCAAGCCGAGCGACACAGGCCAAAAGCTTATCCGCCGAAGGAAACTGATCGGCCTCGCGGAAGTGATCCAGCCCGTTCCGAAGACTTGCTGGCTCGGCCTCTTCTATGAGCTTTACAATGCGCGCGAAGAATTCTGAATGCCACTGTAGCTCAGTTAAATTTGAATCTGCCCACAGCGAGCTATGCCGGAAAGGGAATTTCAGATATTCGTTATCGGCGAAATGTGGGAGATCTTTCTCGGGCCTTTCGGCTGCCTTGCGATCCGTGCCCGGCAGGCCTTGGATCCAGTCCGCGGTCGCACGAAGGTATCGAAGTAGCGTCCCCAAGGGGTTTCCGCCAAGGATGTCCCACGAAATACCAACATCGCCACTCGGCAATGGTGCGCCTAGCGTACGAGCCACTGATCGACGTGCGTCAGCCGAAGAGTATCTGAATTCTGTCACGAGGAAATGGTCTGACGAGAGAAGCCATACGTTATAACTCACCAGACGATCCAAGAAATCCTCAAGAGATACAAAGACATTCACACCGGCCGCACGAACGCGCTCGCGGGCATCTTCTGTGGTGATTGGCGTGCAGGTCAGAATCACTTCATTGAATTCGGAAAGACGTGCCTTAAATCTAGAAATTGAGTCGTCGAATTGCATCGGATTGAATCCCAACTTCCACAACAGGTGATCTACTTTTTGGCCGTTGCTCCCACTCGCATACGTTAGTGGAATGTGCAGATCGTCACAAACTGCAGTTGTAATCCTGGCGCTTGAAAGGACGAGCTCCCGGATGGACTCAGCAGGACCCCGGTTGCGAATAAACGCAACGAGCGCTTCGTATGGCGACTTGGCCTCATTGCTCCTAACATGCCATTCGAGTTCACTCGGAAGGCCCAGCAACTGGTACGCGCGCCAGATTGCGCGAGTTAAATTGACGACAGGATCCCACCTAACCGAACGGATGCCTAGTGCCGAGAGCTGTGAATCTGAGTCGCCAGAATGCATGGGGACGTTATATTTAACTTCCCGTGTCTCCCCGAGCGGTATCCTAATCGCACGCGAGATGACTGCATCATCGATGAGCCCAACGAGGTCCTTGTCGGGAAGCACCAAAAGAAGCTGCAATTGCGCCTCTGGAGATTGGCGCGACGCTACGTCCTTTGCTGGGCCATCAGCCTCGCGCTTACGGCGCGGTGGCAACGCTAATACGCCTCGCAGAAGCGCACCCTGGTCGCTAACCAGAGCTCTTTCGAGAAGGACGGCAAGTTCCTCCCCGATGATGCAATCTGCAAGCAACGCTGGAAGATCGACATAGAAACGCGGGACTTCCATACGCAGCTGCGAAGTCAAAGTCCCGCTCCATTCGGCCTCGGGGCCTAAACGGTCATCTAAAGCCTTTCCGATTCGAGATGATGCTTCGACAACAGGGATATTAGGGTGTACAAAACGGACGTCGTGCAGCGCCTTGCAACCTGTGTCCGAACAATGCCAGAGGGGCAACTCGAATATAGGCGGCACATAGCGTAATGCCTTTGACTCAATAATCCCCAGCGGGCCGGAAATCAGACGACCGAGCTGATAAACTCCAATCGAAGTGCCCTGCAGCAGCCGCAGCACGTCCTCGCTCATCAAGTGGTCTGTTCTTGTATCCAAATAAGTATCATTGAATCGGTCGTAGAGTGAACGGCCAAACCGGTGCGGTAGGCGCACTCTCTCTTGAAGAAGCTCCCTCCCGAGGATTTCGCGGATCTTAGTAGAGTCGCTCTCCTGATAATCGAAGAATAGATCGTGATGAAAGAACTTCATAAAAAAGGCGAGTGTTACGTCCGCAGTCCCTATGCCAGTCAATACTGATGACAACTCCGCAAACGTCTCTTGCCCGGCGGTTGAGAATTTCAGGGCTGAGCACCATTCCTCGGTGGCTCTGTAGTCCCCTGAGAAAACACACCCCTTCCAAAATCTGCTTAGAGCGTAGAGGGTATTGAGCCCAGGAAGGTTCGGCAAAGACCTAGTCTCGACATCAAGGTCTTCAATTGATTTCCACATAACAGTGTTCCCCAAACGTCGATCTATAAGCCGACTAAGCCGACTATTCTATATGCAATGCGACGCGGCGGGCAAAGGCGGCGACCGCTTCACTTAGCGAGCGAAATTCCAAGTAGCTTTGCAAGATTAAGCCAGTGGCTAGGGTGCGGAATGCACTGCCCCGCCTCGAATTCTCGTCC
>Ga0209527_1000010_pt1 | contig 39567 bp, 28 predicted proteins | sample JacPinW_OM2H0_M2_FD_187968 | JGI IMG/M metagenome (GOLD analysis project Ga0209527, IMG submission 187968) | Forest soil microbial communities from Algoma, Ontario, Canada - Jack Pine, Ontario site 1_JW_OM2H0_M2 (SPAdes) (version 2) | ecosystem: Environmental > Terrestrial > Soil > Boreal... | reverse complement strand
TCCAGCCCGTACAAACGATGGTCCAATCGTGTAAATCACACCGTGGCGTTTTCCCTTTGGAGCATCCGCAGCTGTCGCTGGATCCAGATTTGGCGGCACACCGGGATCTTCGCGCGTGAGGTCGGGACTAATCGCTTGCCAGGAGCTGCCGCTGTCCGCCGTTCGAAACAGAACTTGCGAGCCGAAGTACAGCACGTGCGGATCGACCGGCGAAAAAACCAGCGGCAGCGTCCAAGTGCGCCGGTAATGGCCTGGATGCGCCAGCGTTGGCGGCATCTGCTGCACTTGCTCGTCGCTGAAATCTTGCCGCGCGACAAACCCACCGAACACCACCCCCGGATTCAACGGGTCCGGGGCGATGTAGCCATTTTCGTCTCCCGCATCCATCGGCCGCCAATCATGGAAATTCAACGAACGGTATTTGCTGCGGCTTGGAGTGGCCGCCGCATTGCTGTCCTGCTGCGCTCCGTACACCCAGTAAGGAAACTGGTCATCGGTTACCACATGATAGAACTGCCCAGTTGGCTGATTGAACCACGAGCTCCACGTCTCCCCGCCGTTACGCGTCACGATCGTGCCTTGATCGCTGCTGAGAATCATCCGCCGCGGCTCATCGGGATCAATCCAAAGTTCGTGATAGTCGTCGCCGCCCGGCGCACCCCTGAACGCTTTGAATGTCTTTCCTCCGTCACGCGACCGGTAGGTTGTGGTGTTCGGAACATACACTGTGTCAGGGTCTTTGGGATCCACGCTGACCTCCCCAAAGTACCACCCGCGCTGCCAAATCCGCCGGTCATTCGAAACGCGCTGCCAATCCTGCCCACTGTTGTCAGAACGAAACAGCCCGCCCTCCTTGGCGTCCACGATCAGATAGATTCGCCGCGCATTGCTCGGCGCAAAAGCAATGCCGATTCGGCCGAGGCCTTCCGACGGCAGTCCCTGCCCGGTCACGTGTTCCCAGTGATCGCCGCCGTCACTTGAGCGATAAAGGCCGCTGCCCGGTCCATTGGAAGGCGCATAGATGCTCCACGGCGGTCTTCGTGTCTGCCACAGCGACGCGTAAATCGTTTTCGGATTTCCTGGCTCGAACGCCAGATCGATCGCTCCGGTGTTTTCATCGTGAAAGAGAATTTTCTGCCAGCTCTTTCCTCCGTCTTTCGAACGGAAGACGCCTCTCTCCTGGTTCGGCCCGTAAGCATGACCCAGCGCCGCAACAAAAACTTTATTCGGGTCGCGCGCGTCCACGATGATCCTCCCGATTTGCCGTGAATCCTCGAGCCCGATAGGCGTCCACGTCTTGCCGCCGTCCGTGGACTTGTACATCCCATTCCCGTAGGAAATCGAGGAGCGCATATCGGCTTCTCCCGAGCCCGCGTAAATCACGTTCGAATCCGACGGCGCCACCGCGATCGCCCCAATCGAGGCAATCGGCTGCGAATCGAAGTTGGGATTCCACGTTCGCCCCGCGTCATCAGTCTTCCAAATGCCTCCGCCCACGCTTCCGAAATAGAAAACTTCCGGCTGCCCGCGCACGCCCGACACCGCCAGTGCGCGTCCCGCGCGAGATGGCCCGATCGGCCGCCACCGCAGCTCTTGAAAAAGTTTAGCGTCGAAGTGCTGCGCTGCCTGCGGCGAGGCCGCCACCCGCATGGCGCCATGGAGGGCGAAGAGCAGAAATAATGACAGGGCAGCGAGATGTCGCGGGTTCATCTTGGGATTCTCCTGATGAGTGGACAGGTGGTCTGTCTCCGAGGATGGTAGTAATTTTGATGTTCAGGCCCAGGGCTATTGAGACGACTCTCGGATGAGGACAACGTCGGAGTCGGTATGGCTGCGGAGTATGCAGAGGCTTCCGCCGTCCGGCGACCAACGGAAGTTGAGAATCTGCTCCGAATCAAAGTTGGTGATCTGCCGGCCACGCGAGCCGTCCAGCGGTTGTACCCATAGATTGTCCACCCCGTTTTCGCGGATCGGATAGGCCACCGCCTTCCCATCCGGCGTGAAGTTCAAGACTCCGTTCGAAATCCGCTCGTCCGCATCAATCAGACGCGGTGGCGAAGGTTTCGAAGAGGGCTCCAGGAGCGCGACCTTATATTGAGGATACGGATCCTCCAGTGTTGGCATGGTAGCTAAAACATAAGCGAGAACCTTGCCGTCGGGAGAAGGGCTCAACCCCGTCCCTGTGGGGGAGGTCCGGGGAACAGCGCTCCCCGGGAGCTGTTCGGGTTTTCCTGAGCCGTCCATCGGTACCCGCCAAAGTTGTTGCAACGCAAGGTCCCAGTAATATGCCCATTTTCCGTCTGCCGAACAGACCGGAGCTCGATCATCCTTTCCGTCGGTCAATTTCACGGGATTTGTGCCGTCGGCGTTAGTGCGCCAGACGTTCGTTGAGTTTGTGCCCCCATGAAATGCCCAGGAGAACACCAGGTAACGAGTCCCGCAGCCCGCCAATTCCACAATCGCCGCGCTTGAATCGCCAACCAGCGGCGTCGGAACGCTCTGGCCTATGCCGATCCTCATCACGCGAATTAGGTCGCTGAAAAGCAGATTCCCGTCCGCGGACCAATCGAATCCGTAAACATTCTGTCCCTGGGGAAGCACTGGGTTCACCGCCGGCGACTGGCTACCCGTGGCCGGAAGGACGTATAGATTTTGCGTCTTCTTAGTCTGGACAGTCGCCAGGGTTTTTCCGTCGGCGGAGAGCGTCAAAGTTGCATAACTATTGGTATCCCGAGTGATCGGCTGAAGCTCTTCGGTCCCCTCCGCAACGAATCCGATCTGTGACCGCTGAAAGTATTCCGGTCCCTTTCGCGAATATAACGCCAGCACTCCACGCGCATCGGGGAGCCACTTGAAGTCCCAAGTGAGCTTGTCATCGAACGTAGCGAATCTGCTTATTTTCTTGTTTTCGATATCGAACAGCGCGATTCCTCCGAGAGCCTTGTCCGGCTTGAACAAGCGGTACGCCAGCCGCTCGTCTCGCGGGGACCAAGCGATGAACGCGGGGCTATCAGCCGCCGGCGCGACCGCATTCTGAACCTGCTCATCGCCGCCATTCAGATTGGACGTCATCAACCTGTACTTGCCTACCTCCGGATCATTCACCCGGGCGAAGGCGATGCGCCGCCCATCGGGAGAGAATGCAATGTCACTGTTGATGCCCCGGATTATTGTTTGAGGCGTGCCCCCCAGCACCGGCGTCCGAAAGAGATCGAACGTCGTATTTGTCGCATCCGTCGCTTTGATGAAATAAAGATAATTTCCATCCGGAGAAAACATGAGGCTTTTGTACGCAACCGGCGCAGGCGGGATCACCTGCGTGTCGCTGCTCGTCGGAAGGTTGTGCAGCCACAGGCCCTGCAGTCCTTTATTATTGATCACCGTAAGCACGTATCTGCCATCCGGCGAAATGGCCGTGAGTCCAGCCTTGCCGGAGTTGGTGACCTGGGTGATCGTGAAATTCTGGAAATGAGCCCCGCTTGTACGATGCAGCAGCGAGTACACTCCGAACACTGCTGCAGCCAAAACGGTTAGTCCGGCCACCGCAATTCCAGTTGCTCCCCATTTGTGTTGCTTCACCGCCGCAACCACCGCGGAACTCCCGTGCTGTTGAGTTGTCGCGGCCTCCACCGGGGGGGCAGCAACCGCCGAAGACGTCGAAACCACGTGCGGAGTCTGGTTTGAATCGGTTTCGCGCTTCAACCGCTTCAGATCTGCCCGCATTTCCGCGGCTACCTGGTAACGCAGATCACGGTCCTTTTCTAGCGCCTTGCTGATGATCTCTTCTAACTTAGGGGGTAACTCGGGATTGAGCCGCAATGGGCGCAAGGGTGGCCGGTTGAGAATCGCATCAAAAATAATCGCAGAGGTATCCCCGCGAAACGGCATTGCCCCCGTGGCCATCTCATACAACACCGCGCCGAACGAGAAGAGATCGGTGCGCACATCAAGTTGCTTTCCTTTGGCTTGCTCCGGCGACATGTACGCCACCGTCCCCAGCGCCGCGCCCGGGCCAGTCAGTTGCTCGGCGCTCGATCCAGCCGTCGCCTCGAACCGCACGCCCGCCGCTTGCGCAACCTTACTGCTGATCGGCGTCAGTTTGGCAAGCCCGAAATCCAATATCTTGGCGTGCCCTCTTTTGGTGACAAAGATGTTCGCGGGCTTGATGTCGCGGTGAACTATGCCTTCACAGTGCGCGGCATCGAGCGCATCCGCGATCTCAATGGCCAGCAAGAGCAGCTTCTCGTTATCCAACGGACTGCCCGTGATGACGTGTTTGAGCGTCAGGCCGTCCAGATACTCCATGGCGATGAATGCTCTTCCCTCCTGTTGCCCGATGTCGTGAATGGTGCAGATATTGGGATGATTCAGGGCGGATGCCGCTTGGGCTTCGCGTTGGAAACGCGCCAACGCCTGCGGATCACGGCAAATTTCCTGCGGTAAAAATTTAAGGGCCACAAAACGGTGCAGCCGTATGTCCTCGGCTTTGTACACCACCCCCATGCCACCGCCACCCAGCTTGTCGGTGATTCGATAGTGGGAGATGGTTTGACCGATCATTGATGTGACATCTTAGGAGTGACCTTGGGTGAAGTCAACGGAAAGACGGGAACTGGAGCGCCTCGTACCAACAGACCTAGGACTCATGATGGTCCCTTGTATAAGCGGACTTGGCTCCTCCAGAACGGAATTTCGGTTGAAGGTCTTTGGAAGATATTGTAGCGTTGCGCCCAGTGTTGCTCCCGCAAAACCATGTAAGCCTTACAATTTCTGAGGTGGGGAATTAAGCGGGGGCGTTCTGTTCGGCAGCGCGCAGACAAGGGCAAGTCGCGAAGTTCAGTCCCATGCAGCCGCATTCTCGTCCATGGCTGACGCGCCCCCTGCCGCTTCTGGATGGCGAGAGACTGCTGAATATTACGACTGCGTGAATTCTAAGGAGGCGACATGAAGTACTCCACTCTCCCGCGAATCAAAGCCCTGTTCGCTCTGATTTTCGCTGGTCGGATACCCGGGATTTTGAAATTACCCTTACTCCTCGGGACGTTCCTCATTTCTCCCAATCTTTACGCGCAGCAGGCCAATGCTCCTTCCGATATGAATCCACAGACGGCGCAAATGCTCTTGCAGCGCATGGATCAGTTGGAGGCAACGGTAAGAGAATTACGCGCGGCTTTGGCGCAAGCCACGGCCGCAATGCCCCAGCCAACGCCTCCCCAGACTGCTCCGCCAAGTCAACCCGAGCCTGAGCCGCAAGCTGAACATACCATGTCGGAAGCAATGGACCTCAACAAGACCCTCTTACGCATCAGGGGATTCAGTGACGTCACGCTTCACGGGAGCAACCTGAAAGGCGACACAACCTCTTTCAGTCTCGGGCAGGTGGATCTCTTTATCACCTCGGACGTCTCGGAAAAGCTCAAGTTCCTTAGTGAGGTTGTTTTCGAAGCGGGCCGGGACAATGCGTTTGGCGTGGATGTCGAACGTTTGCTGCTCACCTATTCGTTCGGCGATTTCCTGAACGTAGGGGTCGGCCGTTTTCACTCCGCGATTGGCTATTACAATACTGCTTATCATCACAGTACCTGGCTTCAAACCACTACCGGCCGCCCTTTCCTATTTGAATTTGAGGACCGGGGCGGAATTCTGCCCATCCACAATGTGGGGATGACCGCGTCCGGACGAATTCCTTCAGGAAATCTTGGTTTGCACTACGTCGCCGAAGTTGGCAACGGCCGTACCTCGCGTTCGCCCATATTCGAGCCGGTGCAAAACGTCCTTGATGAGAACAACCACAAGTCCGTCAATTTTGCTGTCTTTGCACGGCCGGAGGCAGTCCGCGGATTGCAGGCGGGCCTCTCCATCTACCGGGATCTCTTGGCGCCGCTGAATTCGCCAAGAATTGGTGAAACCATATTTGCTGCCCATGCCGTTTACACCGGGTTGAGCTTCGAATGGCTGAATGAGGCCCTGCTCCTTCGCCATGCTCCCCAGGGAACTTCTCGCGTGTTCGACACGCCCGGCTTTTACACCCAGGTTTCCAAACGATTCGGCTCTTACCGCCCTTATGTGCGCTACCAGTATGTCAATGCTTCCCAGAGTGAGCCGGTGTTTTCCGACGTCGGTTTGCGCCACGGGCCTTCGGTGGGCTTGCGGTATGACTTGAGCGACTTTGTAGCTTTGAAGCTGCAATACGACTACACTGCACGAGGGCGCGATCAGGCGTTCCACGCACTGGCCCTCCAGGCCGGTTTCACTTTCTAAAGGCGTGCAACGATGCCTCGTTTGACATTTGGTTTATTAATGTTGGCTGCGGCCATCTTGCTGTCCCACGTGCTTCCGGTTGGGACCAGCGAACCCCTTGCATTCGCCCCGCAAGGCCGCCCGGCGGCCGAGGAAAGTCTGGGAATTGTTGTGAATCGTTCGAATCCTGTCGAGAACCTGTCTTTCGCGGAGCTGCGCAAAATCTTTCTAGGGGAGCAGACCCATTGGTCAAATGGCCGTCGTATCACCGTGGTGATGCTCGAGCCTGGCAAACAGGAGCGCCAAGCTGTGCTCGCTCAAATTTATCGCATGGATGACAAGGACTTCAATAAACACTTTCTGCAAGGAATGTTCACTGGAGAAGTCCACGCGGCGCCCAAGATTCTGGCGACCCCCACGGAGGTGCTCAAGTTCGTGTTCAACGTTCCCGGCGCCATCGGCTACGTGCGTGGCACGGAAGCGGATGAATCCGTGAAAGTCGTTCACGTAGACAGCCGTCTCCCCGGCGACAAGGACTACAGCATTCGGTTACACCCAAAATCAGCCAGATAATAGGAGTTTAGGCGGCTTCCGCGTTCTCGGTCAGGGCCGTCTCTGGTAGGCGTTTACGCAGTTTCCCCGTGGTCCCATAGGCCACAAAGCCGGCGACAATAATCAGCGCTCCGAATGCCAGCCCATTCATCCCTAGCACGCTCTCCTGCTCGCTCTCCACCATCGCCAGGCTCAGAAGCAGCAGCGGGAATATTCCGCAAGTAATCGCGCCGGTCAGTCCGCCAGGGACGCGGAAGGGGCGCTTCAACTCCGGCTCCCGGATGCGCAGCGCCACCAGCGTTACGAACTCCAGCATCAGGCTGACCCCGTAAAGCATAATGTCCAGCGTTACGAGCCTCTTGAACCCCAGCCCCAGGCATAGCGCCCAGCAGGTCGCGCAGGAAATGATGGCCACCCACGGCGTCTGAGTCCTCGCGCTCATCTTGCCAAAAAACTTTGGCAGCATGCCGTCCCGGGCCATTGCCAGCGGTAGCCGCGAATAGCTCATCACCAAGGCGTTGAACATTCCGAACCCGCTCATCATGCCGCCGAGCACGATCGAGAACCGGAGCCATTCGAATCCCAGGATCTTTCCGCCAACGAGCCCCCCCACTCCCGCCCAAGCGCCGTCACTCCCGAACGCCGAGGCCGGAATGCCCGCGAAATACACCGCCAGGAACGGGAGCACGTAACTAAGCGCCACCAGCACCACCGCTGCAATCATGGCCTTCGGATAAGTCCTTTGCGGCCGCTCGACTTCCTGCGCAATCGTCGAGGCGTTATCCCATCCCATGTAGTTCCACATGGCCACCAGCATTCCGCCGAGCAAACCCAGCCCCGTGGCGGCCGGCGCGCTAGGGGCTTCCGCCAGCGTTCCCATTTTGAGCGGCGCCATCACCACGATCAGCGCGAACGGCGCCGACAGCAGAAAGAAAAGCCACAACGAGGTAATTCCCACGACGCGAATTCCCGCGAGATTCAGCACCGCGCAGGTCACCACCACGAAGAGCCCGGCGTAGATTCCATGATTCCCAAGACCAAACCACGGCGACATCTGCTTCAAGTAGAAAACAAACAGCGTCGGGTAGATGGCCATGTCAAAGATGCTTGCCGCCAGCGAGAGCCACGCTTCCTGAAAGCCCCAGAAATTTCCCAAGCCGCGGCGCACCCACGCGTAGTAGCCGCCCTCTTGCGGTAGTGCGCTCGAAAGTTCCCCGATCATGAACGCTGTCGGCAGGCACCACAGCACTGGCAGGAAAAACAAAATCAAAATCCCGTGGCCGTAGCCCGCGCCGTGAATGATCTCTTCCGTCCCATACGTGCCGCCGGACACCATGAAGAAGGTGGCGGCCACAAGCGGCCAGAGCGTCAGCTTGGTGACTCTTTTTTTCGCTGTTGCGATTGCGCGGGAAGGTAGCTGGGCCGGAAGCGATATAGAACTCAATTTTTACTCTCGTCCTCCTAAACGAAACTCGCTCGCGCCGCTGCGGTAAAGCGAGTTCGCATGTGCAGGATACAAGAGCCGTCTCCGCATGCAAGGGAAAAATGCACCCGGGCGAAATTTTTTCCTGTCTCGCTAACCGTACTTTCGTGTCGCCTCAGCGCCCTCTCTCCCTGCGTTCTCTGTGCCCTCTGTGTTAAATCCCTGAGCCTTTTCATCTTTGCATTGCTTCAACTGTTTTGACCGCGCTATCCTCTCATCCCTCGCGGAGGTGAATGATGCGGCTTCGTTATGCGATTCTTGCAACCGCCCTTTTCTCGCCGGTACTTTGTCTTTCCTCGTTCGGCCAATCCCCCTTCAACGTCGGCACCGCCACCGCCGCCCCGGGCCAAAAAGCCACCGGCTATCTCGAAGTCCCCGCTGGCGTCGACGCCGCCACCAGCATTCCCGTCGTTGTTGTGAACGGTGCAAAGCCCGGCAAAGTCCTCGCCCTCATCTCCGGCGCCCACGGCACCGAATACGTCTCCATCATCGCCATCGAAAAACTCATCGCCGCCCTCGATCCCGCACAAGTCACCGGCATCGTCATCCTCGTTCCGCTCATCAATATCCAATCCTTCGAGCAGAAAGTCCCACACGTCAATCCCATCGACAACAAAAGCATGAACCGCTTCTATCCCGGCAAAGCCGACGGCACGCAAACCGAGCGCGCTTCGTTCCTCATCACAAAGGAAATCGTCGACCGCTGCGACTACCTCATCGACTACCACGGCGGCGACCTCGACGAGAGCCTCCGCCCTTACGCCTACTGGGGCCCCACCGGCCGCGAAGCGCAGGACCGCACCTCCAAGGAAATGGTCCTCGCCTTCGGCCTCGATCACATCATCATCTGGCGCGAACGCCCCACCGATCCCGCGGCCACTCGCTATCTCGATAACACCGCTTCCGTCCGCGGCAAACCGTCCATCGTCGTCGAAGCCGGCCACGCCGGCACCGTCGAGTCCGACGACCTCGCTCTCCTCGTCAACGGCACTCTCAGCACCATGCGCGCCCTGAAGATGCTCCCTGGCGATCCGCATCCTATCGAAAATCCCGTCTGGATTGAAAAACTCGTTGATGTCCTCGCCGACGGCCCTGGTATCTGGTATCCCCTCGTCAAGCGCGGCACCTACGTCTCCGCGGGCATGAAACTCGGCGCCATCACCGACTACACCGGCAAACTCATCGCCGAGCCCCGCGCTCCCGTCTCCGCCGTCGTCCTCCACGTCAACGCCGTCCCTTCCCTCAAAAAGGGCGACAACATCGCCGATCTCGGCGTCCCTGCCGCCAAGGCTCCGTAGCCGGGCGCCGACCTTTCTTCCCTTTGTTCTGTAGTGGCCGGCCTTCAGACCGGTGATTTTGCTTGTAGCTTGTATCCGCGACTTTATTTCGCCATCTTACTTCTCAAATCTTGTAGCAGCCGCCTTCTCCCACCCCCACGCACAGGCCCGCCCTTGTGAACGGCTCTTCAATCTCGCAGATTTCCCCATCCCCGCCGCTTCTTTTGCACAGAAGAGTCCGTCGATTAACCTTGACACCCACGTCCGCGTAGACCACCATCATGTCGTGGTTCCGCCCTTTCGGGCGAAACTCCCGCTCCGCAGACCCAGGGCAGTTTCTTTTACCGTTAAGCTCCGCATCGAGCGCCAAGAGGGCAGTTCGTCCTCGGCTCGTTTCTCTCCGCTCCCGCGGGACCTGACCTTCTGCCCGACGTGCTGCGCTACACGCCCAAGACCGTAGTGGTTCCAAACACAATACCCGAGCTCGACTCGCTTCATGCGAGGACCGTTTTTGTATTTCTGAGGAGAACACTAAATGTCTGAACATAATAAAGCTATCGTCCGTCGTTTGTTCACCGAACTCTGGAACAATGGCAATCTGTTGGTGGCCGACGAGCTTTTTGCCCCCAACTACGCTCACTATGACCCTTCGACGCCCGATTTTGGCCGCGGCCCCGACAGTGAAAAGAAGCGAGCGGCTCTCTATCGCACTGCCTTCCCCGACCTTCATTTGACCATCGAGGATGTCATTGCCGAAGGCGAAACAGTCATGACCCGCTGGTCCTGCCGAGGCACCCATAAAGGTGATCTCAACGGCATTGCGCCAACCGGGAAGCACATCACCATCACCGGTCTGACCGTCGCTCGTGTCTCGAACGGCAAGATCGTGGAAGGCTATGTCAACTGGGACGCTCTGGGCCTCATGCAGCAGCTCGGCGTCGTCCCTCAGCTCGTCAACAGAGCCAAAGCCATGGCGGCCACCTCCGCAAGGTAGCTGTCCCGGCTCTGCCAAAAAACCCGGAAGGCCCGATCGATCACGCATCGGGCCTTCCATTAAACATGAATTCCGAAGTTGGGTAGTGCTAAGGGGAGATACTAGGCCTCCGTTTTATTGCACGAAGACCCGAACACCGACTCAAGACCCGGAGGTTATCCTTCCCCTTTTGAATGACTTTCCCTGTGGAAATCCAACTTCGCGGATGTCGGATTTTGCGGAATTATGTTCTTCATTACCCGATGAGGTTCTTTCACCAGGAGGCCCAAGTTCAAAAAGGAGAATAAAATGAGAAAATCAGTCCCCGCATTTCTCGCAACACTCGCCTTAGCAGTTCTTCCGCTCAGGGCGCAGAATCCGCCGGAACAGCACACCTTCACGCTCAACTGGCAGACCAACACTACCCTTAACACCACCTATAACGTTCATTCGCTCACCGCATTCGACGGGCAAGCGCCACCCTCCAGCGTATGCGGCTCGGGTCCAGACGGCTCCAATGTCTGGTGTGGTGAGGTCCATCATTATGCGAGCGGCCTGTACGACTCCAACTTTCCCACGATGATGCTGAGTGGTTGCAATATAACTGGTACATCGGGTCACACGGTATATACCGCTGTGGACCGCAGGACTGTGACGGAGACCGACAGCTTTTTTTGCACCGGATGGTCCGTGACAACCACCACCACTACGTACCAGTATCGCTCTGCTCAACGATATTTCTACTACTGGTACAACTTCCCGCAAGGGCAGCAGCCAGCGATCAATGGGACGCTGGGGCAGGTTTAGCATAGTAGTGTCGCAGGCCCAGGCTCGCATCGGTTGCGGTGGGTCTGTACGGGATATTTAGGAGGCAAGATGATTGGGCGCGCCCCAGTCGAAAGCCCCAAGTGAGTGGCGGAGAATGAAGTATGTAATTCCCGGATTTTGTCCCATCCATTTCCCCTTCAGAAGTCAGGGAGATCAACTCAAAACTCACCGCTAAGGGCGTTTGGTATGTGTCCATCTTCGGAATTCAGGTCAAATCTGTCGATGCCCCGTCCTTTCCGATTCCCGTCGGAAAGGGTGGGGATTTTTTCTTCTCCTTCTTCTCTCAAGTAGCGGCCGCATAGAACTCGCCCCGTCATTCGCGTATTTTCCGTCCCGTATGGTTTTACGGGACCGAACGGAGCCGGCCGCCTTTCTCTCCCCGCTTCGCCATCGTAGTGGCCGGTCTTTAGACCGTTCAGCTACTTACAAAATGCTTTTTCCACAACTCCTTTGTTTTGAAATCGATCCATCTTTCCTGAGGGGTGTGTACCCCTCAACGGAGGAAATTATGAACTCCACAATCGGAAACTCCAGCTCCACCATTGATATTCCAGCTGTTACATCAAAGAGCGACTCGTCCCGCCACACTCACCAAAAGAGGGCCGTTGCCAGCACATATTCCCCAACGGCGAGCGCTGCAGGAAATTCAACCTTCCTCTCCGCCGACGGCCCCACATTGCTCCATTTCCGCACCCAGAGTATCCTCTCCCTTCTCGTGGAGGACTCGGATGCGAATCGGTGTGGCAAGGAAGTGGTGCATCGCTGGAACTATTTTCACAACTAATTTTTGCGCTTCGGCGAACGCGCAGCAGCTCGACCAGAAGGTCGGCCAGCAATTTGATCAAAAATTCTTTTCGGAAATGCGCTGGCGTTGCATCGGCCCGTTCCGCGGGGGCCGCGCCGTGGCCATCTCCGGCGTGCCGCATCAACCGAATGTCTTCTACATGGCCGCGGTCAACGGCGGCGTCTGGAAGACCACCGATTTCGGCAACACCTGGAATCCGATTTTCGACGATCAGCCCAGCGGTTCCGTCGGCGCGCTTGCCGTTGCTCCTTCCGACCCGAATATCGTTTACGTGGGCAGCGGCGAAGGATTGCAGCGCCCGGATCTCGCGACCGGCGATGGCATCTACAAATCCACCGACGCCGGAAAATCTTGGACGCATTTGCAAAACCTCCGTGACGCCCAGCAAATCACTGCAATTCTCGTCGACCCGAAAGATCCCAACCGCGTTTTCGTTGCCGCCGAAGGACATCCTTACGGCCCGAACGCCGAGCGCGGGGTCTTTCGTTCCACCGACGGCGGACAAACTTTCCAGAAAGTTCTCTACAAGGACGAGAACACCGGCGCCGCTGACCTTGCTTTCGATCCCACGAATCCGAAAACAATCTACGCGGTGTTGTGGGCCGCACGCGTCGCGCCATGGGAAGTACGGAGCGGCGCTTCGATCTACATCGCGGGAAGCGGGCTCTATAAATCGACGGACGGCGGGGATACTTGGAAGCCGTTGAACAAGGGATTGCCGGGAGCGAGCGAAGGGCTTGGGCGAATCGGGATTGCGATTGCGCCGAGCGATGCAAAGCGAATCTATGTTTCGGCAGAAGCTACCAAGGTCGGGGGAGTGTATCGCTCGGACGATGCGGGAGAATCCTGGAAACAGGCAAACGCCGACCACCGCGTCGGCGGCCGCGGCCCGGGCGCGATGGGCATCGCCGTCGCGCCGGACAATCCGGACGTGATTTATGTCGCGAACACTACGACGTGGAAGTCCACGGACGGCGGAAAAACATTCGTGGGGTTCAAAGGCGCGCCTGGCGGCGACGATTACCAGCGCATCTGGATCAGCACGGAAAATCCGCAGATCATCGCGCTCAGCTCCGACCAGGGCGCGGTCATCAGCGTGAACGGCGGCGCGACCTGGAGCAGTTGGTACAATCAGCCAACCGCCCAGTTCTATCACGTCACCACCGACAATCGTTTTCCGTATTGGGTTTACGGCGCGCAACAGGAAAGCGGCTCCGTTGCGACGCAGAGCCGCAGCGATTACGGCGAAATTACGTTTCGCGATTGGAAGTTGCCGGGAATTTTCGAGTACGGCTACATCGCCGTCGACCCGCTCGATCCGAACATTTTGTATGGCGACTGGCTCACGCGCACAAAGCAGGATATCGGCGAGTACGCGAAAGTTACCCCGGAGCCCGTTCGCCGCGGCGAATATCGCTATGCGCGCACGTTGCCGGTTGTTTTTTCGCCGCTCGAACCGCACACGCTCTACTTCGCGGCCAACGTACTGTTCAAAACGACCGATGCGGGAAACAGTTGGCAGGTCATCAGCCCCGATCTCACGCGCGAATCCTATGAGACTCCCGCGAATCTCGGTGTTTTCGTCGCGAGCGATCCGGAAAAAGGAAAACATCGCGGCGTCATTTACGCCGTCGCACCTTCCTTCAAGGAAGCAAACACGATCTGGGCGGGCACAGACGACGGATTAATTCACATCACGCGCGACGGCGGAAAATCTTGGCAAAACGTGACGCCGCCGCAACTGAAGCCGTGGAGCAAAGTTTCTATCATCGAAGCTTCGCACTTCGATGCGGGCACGGCGTACGCCGCGATCAATTCTTTCCGGCTCGACGATTTGCGCGCGCACATTTACCGCACGCGCGATTTCGGCAAATCGTGGACGGAAATCACAAAAAATATTCCCGATGGCGGCGCCAGCAACGTGGTGCGCGAAGATGCGGTTCGCAAAGGTTTGCTCTTCGCCGGCACGGAAGGCTCCGTTTACGTTTCCTTCAACGATGGAGACGATTGGCAGCCGCTGCAACTCAATCTGCCGCACACGTCCATGCGCGATCTCGTAATTCATGGCGACGATCTGATTGTTGGTACACACGGCCGCTCGTTCTGGATTCTCGACGACATCACGCCGCTCCGGCAAATGAACGCGGACATCGCGAAAGATAGCGCGCATCTTTTCGCACCGCAAGAAGCGACGCGTTTCCGCTGGAATCGCAATCCGGATACGCCGCTGCCGCCGGAATTCCCCGCCGGAAAAAATCCGCCCGACGGTGCCATCATCGATTACTACCTGGCTGGGGCGACCGGCAAGCCCGTGACGCTGGAAATTCTGGACGGCCAGCAGCATCTCGTGCGGAGATACGCGAGCACGGACAAATCTGAACCCCTGGAGAAAATCGCAGGTGAACATCCCATTCCGATGTATTGGGTGCGTCCGACGCAGATTCTTTCTGCGGGCGCTGGGATGCACCGTTTTGTATGGGACCTGCACTACGCGCCACCGGATTCTCTGGGGCATGAGTTTCCAATTTCCGCAATCGTTCATGACACGCCGAAATATCCGCTGGGGGCGTGGGCTTTGCCCGGCAATTACACCGTGCGGCTGACTGTAGATGGGAGAATTTTCACGCAACCGCTGGTTGTGATGATGGATCCGCGCATCAAGACTCCGCCTGCGGAGCTTCGCAAGCAGTTTGAAATGCAGAGCGGCTCGGTCGAAGGCATGAATGAAAGCTTTGAAGCGCTCTCGCAAGTTCGATCGGTGCGCGCACAGTTGAAGGAGCGCGCCGCGAAAGCAGGGAAGGGCGCAATTGCGGATGCGATCGCGGCTCTGGACAAACAAGCAGCCGAACTGGAAGGCGCAGCCCAGAGTAATTTCTTCGGCTTGCCGCCCGGCGCGAAACAACCGGAGAATTTTTCCAGCTTGAACCAGCATTTCGGCGGCATCCTTTCCGTCGCGGACAGCGCCGACGCCGCGCCCACGACGCAAGCCACGGCCGTCTTTAAGGAACTCAAAGAGGCTCTCGAGAAGCTCGTTGCGCGTTGGACGAAGATCCACCAGGAGGACATTCCGGCGTTCAATGCCGAGCTCCAGAAGGCCGGACTTGCTCCGGTTGATCCAAACAAAGCGCCCGATGCGGCGCCCTCCGCCGATGGGGACGGAGACGACGAACCCTAGACAACATAGAGGATGGCGTAAAGGGGTGGAGGGGCGACCACCGTAGTTAGACTATAGTCGGACTATGGTTGAACTATAGTTTGACTATGGTCTAATGGTGCGGTATCGTGAAATTGGGAGACGCTCCATGGAAGAAATCGCTATATCGAAATTCAAGGCTACTTGTCTGGCGGTGCTGGAGCGTGTCCGCAAGACAGGGGAATCCGTCGTTGTGACGCGGTTTGGACAGCCTATCGCCGAAATTTTGCCGCCGCGCGATTTGATGTCGCAGCGGAGGTTTGGCGCACGTCTGGGATCGATGGAGATCCTTGGAGACATCGTCGGACCTATTGGAGATGAATCGGATTGGGAAGCGGCGCAGGACCCTGAGGACGAGCCGAAGGAAAAAGGGGAATGAAACTGCTCCTTGATACCCACATCTGGATTTGGAACGACGTGGAACCATGGAAGTTGAGCTCAGAGGTTCAGCGCGCACTAGCGAGTCCGAATAACGAACTCTGGGTCTCGCCAGTCAGTATCTGGGAGATGGCCATGCTATTAGAAAAGAGGCGAATCAACCTGAAGCAAGACTTTGGACAGTGGGTTGAGGGGTCTAGACGAGACTTACAGCTCAATGAAGCCTCTCTGACTCTCGAAGTGGCGCAGGAACTGCGATTCACGATGCTGGGACACCGGGATCCGGCGGATCGATTTTTGGTGGCGACGGCGAAAGTTTATGACCTCACGTTAGTGACGGCTGACGAACGGTTGACACGGATACAGGGATTGAAAGTTTTGGCCAACCGCTAAGAAAACCCTGCCTCATGCGAATAAAGTGAACTTGTTTTGCCCGGACGCCGCAGGCAAGCTATCCTCTCGCGCACAGGGAGATCCATCGATGAGAAATTCGATTTTTGCGCAACTCGCGAAGCACATCACAATCATCGGCTGCGTCGGAGTGCTTGCGACCAACCTCGCGCACGGGCAACAGGTTCCAGAACAACTTTATTCGGAGATGCAATGGCGGATGATCGGGCCATTTCGCGCCGGAAAGGTGAACGCCGTAGCGGGCGTGCCGGGAAATCCCGCGGTCTATTATTTTGGGGCGGACGGCGGGGGCGTGTGGAAGACGACGGACGGGGGAACGGTGTGGAAACCGATTTTCGACAAAGAGCCGGTCGCTTCGATTGGAGCGCTGGCGCTGGCGCCTTCGAATCCGAACATCATTTACGTTGGAACGGGCGTGAATACGATTTTTGCGGACAGCAGCTACGGAGATGGAGTCTACAAGTCGGTGGACGGCGGGGAAAACTGGCAGCACGTGGGACTGGAGGACTCTCGCCATATTGGGAGAATCCTGGTCGATCCGCACAATCCGGATATCGTCCTGGTTGCGGCGATGGGCCACAGTTCCGGGCCGAACGAAGAGCGCGGAGTTTTCCGCTCGGCGGACGGCGGGCGGAGCTGGAAGAAAGTGCTGTACAAAGACAATGTTACCGCAGCGGTGGATCTCTGCTTTGAGCCGGGGAATCCGCGCGTAGTTTACGCAACGCTGTGGCATGGGATTCGAAAGCCAGGGCAAAAAGGAACATCGTACGGGCCGGGAAGCGGGCTTTATAAATCGCTGGATGAAGGCATTACCTGGAAGCAAATCACGGGACACGGACTTCCAGAAGAAGACTGGGGACGAGCGGGAGTTGCGGTTGCGCCGGGAAACCATGGGCAACGCGTGTACTTGATTGTGGAGGTGAAGGACAAGAAAGGCGGACTATTCCGTTCGGACGACGCGGGAGCGACGTGGAAAAAGGCCACGGAAGACAAACGGATCGACGGGTATTGGTACATGAGCGAGATTTTCGTGGATCCGAAGAACGCCGATATTGTTTATGTGCCTTCGCAGAACTTGTATCGTTCGAATGACGGCGGGCACAACTTCACGGCCATCAAAGGCGCGCCGGGAGGCGACGACTACCACACGGTCTGGATCAACCCGACGAATTCACAACGAATTATGCTGGGAGTGGACCAAGGAGCGACGATCAGCTTGAACGGAGGGGAATCGTGGAGCGCCTGGTACAACCAGCCAACGGGAGAATTCTACCGGGTTGCAACGGATCACCGGTTTCCCTATTGGGTGTACGGGCCGCAACAGGACAGCGGAACCGCGGGAATCGCGAGCCGCGGAAACAATGGACAGATCACGGAGCGCGACTGGTACCCAGTCGGGCCAGGCGAAAGTGGAGACACGATTCCCGATCCGCTGGATCCGGATGTGGTGTACAACGCGGGACCCGGCGGGAGCGTGGTGCGATTGTCGAAAATGACGGGACAAGTGCGTGACATATCACCGGCTGCGGTACCGTTTGGAAGCCAGTATCGGTTTAACTGGACCATTCCAATGGTTTTTTCGCCGCAGGACCCGCATCTGCTGTACCTCGGGACGCAGTTTTTGCTGAAGACGAGCGATGGGGGAACGAGTTGGGAAGCCGTGAGCGAGGATTTGACGCGCGTGCTGCCGGATGAGAAGGATTCGAAGCAGGCGCGAGGGACGATCCTGACGATCGCTCCTTCCGAAGTGAAAGAAGGAGTGATGTGGGTTGGAACAGGCGACGGAAACATTCAACTGACGAAGGACGAAGGCAAGAGCTGGCTAAACGTCACCCCGCCCAACGTCTCCGAGTGGAGCACCGTGAGTATCGTGGAAGCATCGCATTTCGATGCGGGGACGGCGTACGCCGCCGTGAATCGCAACAATCACGACGATTTGCATCCGCACATTTTCCGGACGCGCGATTTTGGGCAGACCTGGCAGGAGACGGTACGCGGAATCCGCGAGAGCGATTTCGTTCGAACGGTGCGGGAAGATCCGGTACGCAAGGGATTGTTGTACGCGGGAACGGAGATGGGCGTTTACGTTTCTTTCGACGACGGGGAACACTGGCAATCGCTGCGGCTGAATATGCCGGTGGTCGCGATTCATGACCTGGCCATCGAACAGGACGATTTGATCGCGGCGACCTATGGCCGGGCGTTCTGGATTCTGGACGACGTTACGCCGCTGCGGCAACTGGATGGACGAAACGCGCCGTCGAAAGCGCATCTCTTTGCGCCGCGAACGGTGATTCGAGTGCGCCGCGACGAGAATCAGGACACGCCGCTGCCTCCCGAAGTTCCTGCGGGAAAAAATCCACCGGATGGGGCGGTGCTGAACTATTTTCTGCCGACAAAACCGGTGACGGACATTCAACTGGAAATCCGCGACGCTGAGGGGAGGCTGGTGCACAGTTATTCCAGCGTGCCGCCGCCAAAGGAGCCGGAAGAAGTTCCGTACGTCGCAGAATATTGGATCGCGCATCCGCAACCGCTTTCCAAAGAAGCGGGAATGCACCGTTTTGTCTGGAATCTGCGCTACTCCGATCCGCACGCCATGCACCCGCAGTCTCCGTACAATTACCCGATCGCCGCGATTGTGGGCTCGACGCCGCTGCCTCCGCAGGGGCCGCTGGTGCTGCCGGGGAAGTATGAGGTGCGGCTGATAACAGAGGGGAAAGTGATCCGCCAGTCACTGGAAGTCAAGATGGATCCGCGGGTGGCGGCGGCGCGCCACGAATTGCAGAGTTCGCTGGAGCTGCAACTGAAAATCTCCGCTTTGCTCGGGAAAAACTTTGACGGTTACCAACAGACGAAGGAGTTGCGCGCACGGCTGGCCGAGCTGATGAAGCGTCCGAAGGAAGACCCCGTTGCCGTTGCGGCCAACGCGCTGGACGCGAAAGTCGGAGCGCTTGCCGGGGAAACCACACCGATCCTGGAGACTCCCAAGACGGCCAGTTTCATGGCGGTGAACGATACCCTGACGGCGCTGATGGCGCTGGTGGATGGCGCGGACTTTGCGCCGTCGGAAGAATCGTTCGCGGCGTACCGGCGGATTTGCAAAGGTTTGAACGAAGCTCTTGCGGCCTGGCAGGAACTGAAGAGCAAAGATGCGGCAGCGTTGAATAGCTTGCTCGTCAAAGGGAATTTCGCGGCGCTTCTCGACGTTCCCGACCTGGCTGCCGACGCGGCTTGCGGAAACTGAGGGGTAGGACCGCAGCTGAATGTTTAGGCCGAGGCGGGGATGAGATGATATCTTTCGCTGCGCTCAGGATGACAATAAATGCGGGGTGACGGGGGTTAAGGGATGACAGAAGGTACGGAATGAGGGCTAGCCCGGAGGGCGCTGAAGTTGAGCCAGATCGGCCAGCACTTCCGCGCTGTGTTTTTCGGCGTCCACGTTGAGATAAACTTTGCGGACGATGCCATCGGGATCGATGAGAAAGGTGTGGCGCGCGGAAAGTTTGGCGACGCCCAGATTCACCAGCGAGTCGTAGGATGAAGAGACCTCGTACTTCGTATCTGCGAGCAGCTTGAAGCTGAGGCCTTCTTTGGCGCAGAACTTCTGGTGCGTAACTTCGTCCTGGACACTTACTCCAAGGATGAGCGCGTTTTTCTGTTCGTACTGCCCAAGGTCACGCTGAAAATTGTGCGCTTCCTTGGTGCAGCCACTGGTGAAATCCTTGGGATAGAAATACAACACGACCCATTTGCCGCGGAGATCGTGCAAGCTGAGCGATTTGCCATCCTGAGAATTCAGCGCGAAGTCCGGCGCGGGCGTCCCCAACGAGGGCGCCTTCCCCCCGGTGCGCATGGCGCGAACGACAAGGACTCCAAGGAGCAGAACGATTACGGCTACGAAGATTCCAATCATTTTCATCTCGCACACTCACCGCTAGTTCTGAGTCGGGCGCGTTCCATAGGTTACTATTCTTTTTGGCTGAACAGGCCGAAGCCCAAACGAAATTGAATGGTATTGATGCCGGGATTGGGCGTTGCAAGTCCTGCGTTCGAAATGTGCATGTAGCGGACTTCGGCGCTGATGTTGTGCTTGCTACGCAAGAAGTGCAAACCGAGAGCGGCGCTGGTCGTAAAATTGATACGGGATGTTCCTTCGGGCACCTTGGTATTGGTAAAGAGCGTGCCGCCGCCAAGCTCGAGATACGGAACCACGCTGCGGTGCGTGTCCAGCGCCCATTTGAAGGCGAATGGGTTTACGCCAACGCCGTAAGCTGTGTTCGTTTTCTGAACAACCAGAAAGACCGGGAGAGCATCTACCGCATATTCCAAACGGCCGCGCAGGAAACTGGGTCCATGCGGAGCGGTAAGGATCAGGCCGTAGCGGAATCCCACGTTCCAGACGCCGTCGCCGGACTGGCTGCCATTGATCCCGTGGCCCCCGCCGGTCCAAACCTGCAATTCGTGCCCGCCCTCGACAGGGCCCGCTTGCCCGCAAACCGCCGGCGCATTTAGGAGTGCAACAAAGACGAGGACTAAGAAGATTCTCCGCACCGCAGCGTCTCCTTCAGGTTCTTTGATTCCAGCCACCGGAGTCTTGGTGCAGAGAAGATATAGAAAATTCGTTCGAAAGGCGACTCTCTTCTACTTCTACTTGAGGTAAGCGCCGCGATGCGGGGGACAGCAACTTGTATTAATCATAGTTTACAAACCGAGTTTAGTATGCTTAACTTCTGATTGCTGGCCAGGAACTTTGGGAATTCCGGTGTTGTTCATGCGGTTGTAATCACTCCAGATTTATCTTGGGCGGCAGCAGCTGGCGAATCCAGGCAGGGGACAAAGAATGCCCAGAAGTTTTTTACGCTTGAGTTTGTATTTGCGGGCTGCCGTCTGGCTGTCTATCCTGGCGGTTTCTCCAGGCGTGCGAGCACAAGAAGCGCCCGTTCCGCCGCCTCCGATTCCTGGCACCGTTTCCTTAGAGACTCCGGAGGCCGATCCGGCCCCAGCGATGTTTCCGCATCCGGAGACGAACCGGGTTTGGATTTCGGGCCAGGCGAATTGGATTTCGCAGTGGCATCCGGCCTTTCATTCGCCGTATCAGGGAGTGAATAGCCTTCCGCCAGAAGCGCAGGACGCGACATCGCGGGTGCTCACGTTATTCACTGGTCTGCGGCTGACCGGCGCGACGGAACTGCTCTTCGATGTGCAGGAGACCGGAGGGCATGGAATCGGGGAAGCCCTGGGGCTCGCGGGCGCCACGAATCTGGATGTGGTGCGCAATCCCTTGTTGAGTAAAGCGCCGTACGTCGCGCGCTTGATGTGGCATCAGATTATCCCGCTCAGCGGCGAAAAGGCGGCCGCTACACGAACACCGTATTCGCTGTTCAGCACGCTGCCGGCACGGCGGCTGGAGTTGCGATTCGGCAAGTTCAGCATGGCTGATTTTTTCGATTTGAACACCTACGGCAGCGACACGACAATCCAGTTTATGAATTGGACGGTCGACAACAACGGGACATACGACTACGCGGCAGACACGCGGGGATTTACGTTCGGGGCGATGCTCGAATATCACGACCGCCGCTGGGCGGTGCGGTTTGCGGAAGGACTCATGCCTAAAGTGGCGAATGGAATCCATTTGGATGCGGACATAGGCCGGGCGCACGCAGAAAATATTGAATTCGAGCTGCATGGCACTGTCTTGCGACACCAGGAAGGCGTTGTTCGCTTCCTCAGTTTTGTGAATCACGCCAACATGGGGAGTTACCGCGAGGCCATCGACAATTTCCTTGCGGGGATAACGGCCAAGCCGGAAATCACGGCTCATCCACTGCAAACAACGGTCAAATATGGATTCGGCGTGAATCTCGAGCAGCCGCTGAACGACTGGATGGGAGTATTTGGCCGGTGGGGATGGAATGAAGGCCGGCATGAATCGTATGCGTATACGGAAGTGGACCAAACCGCGCAGATCGGCGCCGGCGGCAACGGCAAGCCGTGGCATAGAAAATTCGACCGTGCCGGGCTGGTATTCGTTTCGAACGGCATCTCGCGCGATCATCAGGAATACCTCGCGCTCGGTGGCTCCGGTTTTCTTCTCGGCGATGGCCGTCTCAATTACGGCCGCGAGAACATCATCGAGACGTATTACACGCTGCATGTTTGGCGGGGAATTTATCCTTCGCTCGGCCTGCAGCATATCAACAACCCCGGATATAACCGGGACCGGGGACCGGTAATCGTGCCCACGTTGCGACTGCACGTGGAGTTCTAGATGGCGGTGCAGCGAAATTTCTTGGCAGAAGGACGAAAGTCTGCTAACTAAGTGCTGCTGATTTCGTCCGAGTAATAAAGATTCATCGTTTCCGAGCCTTCCGTTTAGTGTAATGTCACTTATCGTTGGGTTAGGGGGAGTTCATGAAAGTAGATTTGCGGCTGACTCCGTTGCGGGAGTTCAGCAGGGTTGTCCGTATTTTTCTCTCTGTTGCGGCGGCCATCGTATTCTTTTCCATTGCCGCCAGCGCACAAACCGTTGATGAGGTCATCGCCAAGAATATTCAGGCGCATGGCGGACTCGACAAGCTGAAATCCGTGCGCAGCATGCGCACCAGCGCAAAGTTCAGCCAAGGTTCCTTTCGCGCGGACTTTCGCCAGGAAAACAAGCGTGCCGACAAGGTTCGAGAAGAATACATCATCCAGGGTCTGGCCCAGGTGCAGGCCTACGACGGCAAGACGGGTTGGCAAATTTCACCTTTCGGCGGGCGCAAAGACCCGGAGCTGCTCTCCCAGGACGACCTGAAAAGCCTAGTCGTGGACGCGGATATCGATGGGCCGCTTGTGGACTACAAAGTGAAGGGGCATAAAGCTGAACTCGTGGGGCACGACTCGATGGAAGGAACGGACTGCTTCAAGATCAAACTGAGCATGAAGAACGGAGACGTGCGCTACTACTATCTCGATGCGGACTCGTATCTCGAGCTGAAACTGGAAATTCAAACCACAATTCGCGGGGCGCTGCAGGAGTCCGAGTTGTATTACGGCGATTACGAACAGGTGAACGGAATCTTTTATGCGTTCGCCGTCGAGCAGGCACAAAAAGGCAGCGCTTCACGCGCGCAGTTCTCCGTGGAAAAGATCGAACAAAACATACCGTTGGAAGATGTACATTTCTCGATGCCCGTCTCCAAACCGGAGACGAAGGCGCCGCCGGCAGGAAAGTGATTCTTGAAAAGAGGACAGGCGGGAATGCCTGTCCCATGCCGAATATTCATGGTTGGACTTACGCCCAAGAGCCGTTGCTTCTACTTTATCGCAGAGGAATCCGCCGATATGCAGAAATCAATCCGAAGCTTTGCTTTTGTCATGATGGTGTTTCTCACAACGATGATTTTTGCCGGGCCCGCGCCCGGGCAAGAAGTCAAATTCGACTCGGACACCATCTCCGGTTTAGGCGCGCGAAACATCGGCTCCGCCACCATGAGCGGGCGCGTGGCGGCGCTCGCCGCCGTGAAAGAGGACGGCCGGCTGACTGTGTACGTTGGAGCGGCCAGCGGAGGCGTATGGAAATCTTCGAACGGCGGCACCACGTTCAAGCCCATTTTCGACAAGGAGGCCGCACAATCCATTGGCGCCGTGGCCATTGATCCGCAAGCGCCGAAAACGATCTGGGCCGGCACGGGCGAAGCCTGGACCCGCAATAGCGCGTCGATCGGCAATGGCATCTATAAGTCGACGGACGGCGGCGACAGCTGGACCAACATGGGCCTGCAGAATTCCGAGCGCATTGCGAAAATTATCGTCGACCCGAAGGACAGCAACACGGTTTACTCGTGCGTACCCGGAAAACTGTGGAGCGACAGCGAGGACCGCGGCGTCTACAAGACTACAGATGGGGGGAAAAGCTGGAGCAAGATTCTCAAAGGCGCGAATCTGTCGACCGGCTGCTCGATGATTTCCATGAATCCGCAGGACTCCAAGGTTCTTTTCGCGGGCATGTGGGATTTTCGCAGGAGGGGCTGGACTTTCCGGTCGGGCGGGGAGAATCCCACTGCGGCGAGCGGCAGCGCTTTTTTCCAGACTACAGATGGCGGAACGACCTGGAAGGAGCTGGATGAAAAGAGCTCCAATGGGCTCCCCGCGAAACCCTGGGGGCGCGTTGCCGTCACCATCGCGCCATCAAAACCAAATGTGGTGTACGTCCTGATCGAGTCGACGCGCAGCGCCCTTTTCCGCTCCGAAGATGGCGGGAAAACATGGGAAGAGCGGGACCGCAGCAATTGGATGGTCTGGCGGCCGTTTTACTTCGCCAACTTAATCGTGGATCCGAAAAACGAGAACAAAGTTTACAAGCCGGACCTTACCTTGATTATGAGCGAGGATGGCGGCAAAAGTTTCAGCGGAATCGGGAGCGGCGCACACGGGGATTTCCATGACGTCTGGGTGAATCCCGACAATACCGATCATGTCATCGCCGGCGATGACGGAGGCGTTTGGTATTCCTACGATGGCGGCAACACCTGGTGGAAAGGCAATAACCTTCCGATCTCGCAGTTCTATCACGTGAGCGCGGACAACGCCGATCCTTATCACGTTTTCGGCGGGCTGCAAGACAACAGCTCGTGGATAGGCGACTCGCAGTATCCGAGCGGGATTACCAACGGCCGCTGGGAAAATCTTTATGGAGGGGATGGGTTCTGGGTGTTTCCGGATCCATCGGATGCGAATTACGTTTACGCCGAAGCGCAGGGCGGCGAGATCGGCCGCGTGAATCGCATCACCCTGGAGGGCCGGGCCATCAAGCCGCAACCGAATTACGGAGAAGGGAAGCTGCGCTTCAACTGGAACACTCCGATCCACATGAGCCCCAATGAGAAGGGCACGATCTACATCGGCGGACAATTTCTCTTCCGTTCCCGCGACCACGGTCAATCATGGGAGCGCATCTCGCCGGATCTGACCACTAACGATCCGGAGAAACAGAAGCAGGAAGAATCGGGCGGCGTTACGGTCGACAATTCTTACGCGGAGATGCACACAACGATCTACTCGATCAGCGAGTCGCCGCGCGACGGTCAAACCATCTGGGTTGGAACTGACGACGGGAATCTCCAGGTAACGCGCGACGGCGCGAAGTCCTGGACCAACGTCGTCGGTAATGTTCCCAATCTGCCGAAAGCTTCCTGGGTTTCGTGGGTGGAAGCCAGCCTTCATGACGCGGGCACGGCTTATGCAACGTTCGATCGGCATACGTTTGGAGATATGGAGCCGCACGTCTTCAAGACGACGGACTATGGAAAGACGTGGACGCCGATCGTCGCTGGAGACAGCGGCGTGCGCGGCTACGCGCATGTCATCAAGGAAGATACGGTGTCGCCCAGCCTGCTATTCCTGGGAACCGAATTCGGTCTTTGGATTTCACTGGATAGCGGTAAACACTGGGCGAGGTATAAAGGCCACGAATTCCCCAACGTCGCCGTCCGGGACATCGTTGTGCAGCCGCGCGAATCGGATCTGGTGATCGCCACGCATGGCCGCGGCATCTGGATCGTGGACGACATCACGACGCTGCGAAAGCTGACTCCGGAAGTCATGTCGCAAGAGGCAGTTTTTCTCCAGGCCAAGCCCGCGCAGCAGCGGCTCCCCGCGAATGGCGGCTGGGTAGAAGGAAGCGCGGTGTTCACCGGGCCCAATCCGCCGGACGCGGCGCTGATTACCTACTACCAGAGCAAGCGGCACATTTTTGGAAAAATGAAACTGGAGATTTTCGATTCGCAGGGCAAGCTTGTGGACACGCTTCCTCCGAACAGCCGCCGCGGCATCAGCCGCGTGGAATGGCCCATGCGCCTAAAAGCGCCCCACGTTCCGCCCGCGGCCACGGCTGCGTTTGAAGCCGCGCAGGGCCCCAGAGTTATGCCCGGCACCTACTCCGTGAAGATGACTCGTGGCAAAGAGACCTACAGCACCCAGCTTGTCTTGGAGCTTGACCGGCGCGCTAAATTCACGGTGGAAGACCGGAAACTGGAATTCGATGCGGCGATGCGCCTGCACCGACTGCTCGGGGAGATGAGCTTCGATGTCGACCGCATCAACGGAGTGCATGACGCGCTCATGGAGCGCGACGCAAAGCTGAAGGCAGACGCGGCCTTCAGTAAGCGGATACAGGAACTTGCCGTCAAAGTGGAAGCCCTGCGGAAGAAGATCGTGGCCACCAAGGAAGGTGGCGCAGTCACTGGTGAGGAGCGAATCCGTGAAAAAACGACGGCACTCTACGGAGCCATTTTGAATTATGAGGGGCGTCCAACCGATTATCAAACCGCGCGCATCGATTCGCTGAAGAAAGAATTGGAAGACGTGGCAAGCGAATTCGACGCCATTGTCACCAAGGAGCTTCCAGCGGTGAACAAATCACTATCGCAGAAAAAACTGGAGCCCATCCAGCCCATCGACAGAAAGGCCTGGGACGCCGCGGATGCCGATTCGGGAGCTGGCGCCCCCGGGGGCGCTAAACTTTTCCGCGAACGTGATTAGCCGCGGTCCACTTCGGATTGCTGCTTGTCAAGCTATGGCGGAAGGATCCGGGGTCTTCCGTTCTTCCAAGAGCAATCGGCGCAACATTCTCAAATCATTTAAGATGCGGCGGCTTGCGGCGATGTGTGATGAAAGCTTGTCCAATTTGTAGTTCGCGAGCTGCAAAGCCTGCTTTCGGCGTGCCAGCTGGGGAATTGCCGCGCGGAGGATTTCCGTTTCAATTTGATCTTGCGCTTCGCGCGTCGCTTCGAGCAGGTGATTCACATACTCGAGAGCGCTCTCAATGTGGTCGAACGGGGTTTCCGATTGATAGCTCATGGTTGTCCTCTCCGAGACGTTCCTGTTTCAGCGATGGGTCACCACAAAGGATAGGGCTGCCTACAAACCCGTACAACAGCTGAGCACATGGGCCTTTCCTGGGAGGCAGCAAGAGTTGGCGTTAGGTGGCCGTCTGGCTAGTTTCTGGTCTTATCCGCTGCTCTCTCGGAGCTGGTCTAATCACGAACATCTCCTGCCGCGAGGACACATATAAAGGTGGTGGCGCATGAAAGTGCCGCGTCTCGGGTCTTCTCACCGCCCGGGACGGTTTCGCAGCCCCTCTCCTGCGTGTTGATAGGTTCGGCCGGCTGATAGTAAGTCCTGTTTTGTCTATAAGTTAAGGAAGAAGCCATCGGACAAGCATTCCCGCAACCATTTCGTACCGGGAACCGATGGTGCGGACTCGAAGTGTATCCAAGAAGGCAATAGTCGGTAGGAAAGTCCCGATGAAACAGTACCGAAGGTCCATTTGGCCAAACATTTGGAATCGGTAATAAGTACTAATAGTCCTAGAACTTTGCAGGTTTGGAGTAGCTCGAACCGCTAGGACCCATGAAGAGGATGCGCGGCTGTCCGCAGTGGCGGGCCCGTTGAAGCGTGTTGAACAGCGCTTATTCAGTTCGGACGTGAGAGGAGCGGCGGAGGGGACATGCCCTTAGATGCGCTAGATCAGAAAACATTGAACAGCCTTCCCCGGCTGTCAGAGGTCTACGACGCTTACGGCGTCCAGGTCAATGCCTTGTCCGTGAACGAAATCTTTGCGCTGTACGAGCGCACCGGTTTTCTCTATCCCGACAAAGCCGCCCGCCTTCTTCCGCATCTCGGACAGGTCAGAGAGAACTGGCGGCGAATGCTGCGAGGTGGGGACTCCCTACTTTACGTCCTGACGGCCGGCGACAAAAAAAAGGGCCGTGCCTCGATTGCAGTTTGGCGTACGACGCATTATGGCTGGACCTCGCAACACCTGGTTTCTGAGAACAACCCGGTCGCGTCACGCGCGGTAATGCTGGCAGGAACGGCTGCGAGCATTCTGAGGGGCATTGATGAATCGCATCAGAATTGGTTCCGGCCAGAGAACCGCTTCCCGTCGAGAGTGTTCGGATCCATGGTTCAGACGATCGGACAGTCTCTTTCTTCCGTTCAGCGGCACATGTATTTCGCGCTGCCAAAGGTTTCGTCACTGCCTTCGGGGGAGAGAGTCCGCATCGTCCCCTACGATCCTTCTCATGAAGAAGCCCTTGCGCTGATCGCCTCCGTCGCGCGCGGCAGTATTTACGTCGCCGCCGAGCAACTCACAACCGATCCGGAATTGACCGAAGTGGACCAACTGTACCGCGAGGTAGGACTCCGGCGGAGTCGCCGCGTGTGGCTAGCCTACCGGGAGTACAAGGATGAACCAATCGGCGCGGTTATCGCCTATCGCGGTCCTTTGGGCCTGAACTTCAGTTATATCGAAAATCGCTGCGACCTGCTGCTGCATCCTACGCTTCCCGAAGGTGACGCTCTGGACGTTGTGTCTTCACTCCTTAGAGCGTCTGCGTCCGCTTATGAGGACTTTGAGCTTGACGCGATTCCGGTGATCGCGGAAGAAATCGCTGCGCCTGCCCTAGTTCAGCTGGGGGCAGAGTTCCTCCGCCACTATTGCCAGGGAACGTGGTTGCAGGAAGGACAGCTCCGCTTTTACCGGCACGTCGACGGCTTCTACTCAAGGCTCTTAGCGCGCGCCGAAAAGCACGCGATGCAGCCAAGTCTTATCGGGCAGGAACACTGATGAGCCAAGCTTCGACGATAGATTACATCATGGAAGACCCGCGCGAGGCGCTGCGCCTCGAGCTCAAAGTCGATTCCGACGCTTGGGCTCAAAAGTATCTGGCGCATCGGGTCCGCCCAGGCGCGCAAGTCCTTTCGGTTGGATGCGGTCCAGGAGTGATTCTGAGCGCCGTGACTGAATTGGATTCTTCCATCAGGGCGACCGGAATAGACATCAGCGCCGACCGAGTGCAGCAGGCGGTCGAGAGAAATCGCGAGAATGCGCGCGTGAAATTCGTTTGTGGGGACGCGCACGCGATGGAGTTCCAATCGAATAGTTTCGACCTTGTGTACAGCCGCATGTTGCTCCAATACCTAAAGCAAAAAGAGCAGGCCGTCGCGGAAATGACGAGAGTTTGCAAGCCGGGGGGCACGGTCCTGCTGCAGGACTTGGACGGTCAACTTCTGTGGCACTACCCGGAAGACACTGGGGTACAGCGCACCGCCGAGAAGGTCGTGACTGCACTAGCGGCTACCGGTTTTGATCCTTTCGTCGGGCGGAAACTTTTCTGGTTGGCGCGGAAAGCTGGTCTGAAAAACCTCGATGTTCAGGTGGAGTGCTATCACCTAATCGCAGGAGAGATTGCCCCGGAGATTCTGAAGCAATGGGAATTAAAGCTAGAGATTGCAAGACCACAACTGGCACGGGTGCTCGGCGGCGAGAGCGAGGCCCAAAAGCAAATACGAGCGTTTCTTGACTACCTCAGCCGGCCTGACACATTTACATATTCCACGGTGTTCACGGTAACGGGAGAAAAGCCTTTATGAGCTCTGCCTGCCCAAAAGGCCCAAGACACATGCGGATTATAGGAACACATTCATTGATTACCGACAGACAGATTTCTGAAGTAGCTACCTCAACACGTGCGGGGTCGCACGGGGCCATGTTCGGAAAAGAGCTAGTGGCCGGATTAGGTATTCCGGTTTAGCTCGCTGGGGGCTGTACATGAACCGCAGGAAAGAACCACATCGGCTGCAGCAAGCGGGAGACGCGTTCAGTGCGTACGGTGATGTCTGTGATCGGGAATCCGTCGCCAGCCTTGCTGACAAGTTTCTAGAAGGGAAACTAAATATGCTGTTCCATCGCAACCACGATAGCGGACCGGCGCCAAGCGCTGGGCGTATTCTCTTGGCTGGTTTTCTCGCAGTTTGTCTTACGGCTCCCACACCGGCCCAGACGTCACGGAGCGTCCCCGACGTCACCGCCATGAGCATGGAAGACCTGATGAATTTGCAGGTGACCTCCGTCTCCAAGCGCACGCAAAAAGTGGCAGACGCTGCGGCCGCGATTTTCGTGATCACGCAGGAAGATATACGGCGCTCGGGAGCTACCAGCATTCCGGAAGCATTGCGACTGGCACCTGGTCTTGAAGTGGCGCGGATCGACCAGAACAAGTGGGCCATTGGCTCGCGAGGATTCAACGGGCGTTTCGACAACAAACTGCTGGTGCTGATCGACGGTCGAAGTGTCTACACCCCTCTGTTTTCGGGCGTGTATTGGAACGTCCAGGATGTGATGTTGGAGGACGTGGACCGGATCGAAGTGATCCGCGGCCCCGGAGCAACACTGTGGGGAGCCAATGCCGTCGACGGGGTCATCAATGTCATCACCAAAAAGGCCAAAGCCACACAGTCTGCAGTCGTAACAGCAGGAGCCGGAACGGATGAACGAGCAGCTGGCGGCGTTCGTTATGGCGGCAAACTTGGTGACAACACCTACTACAGAGCCTATACAAAATATTTCGATTGGGGGCCTTCCGCATACCCATCGGGAATGACGGCTCACGACGGCTGGGATGCCTTGCGCGGAGGGTTTCGCGCGGATTGGACGCCAGCCGGAGCGAATTCGCTGACGGTGCAAGGAGATGTCTATCGAAGCAGATTCGATGAGACTCTGACGGTGGCGTCGCTATCCGCTCCCTATTCCAACACGTTTCCCAATGATGGGAAATACAGTGGCGGCAACATCCTCGGGCGTTGGAATCATACTTCCGAGAGATCTTCGATGTCGTTGCAGATGTACTACGACAATACGACGATTACCGACCATTCGCTTTTCGGCGACCACCAGAACATATTGGATCTCGATTTCCAGCACGGGTTTCACGTTGGAGATTCACAACAATTTGTATGGGGGCTGGGCTACCGCTCGATCCGCGACAAGAACGAGTCCAGTTTTACGGTTTCCCTGCAGCCCAATCAAGTCACTCTGAATCAGTTCAGCACATTCCTGCAGGATGAAATCAGTTTGGTCGACAATCGCCTGCAGATTACACTGGGTTCCAAATTCGAGCGCAACGAGTTCACAGGGTTTGAAATTGAGCCCAACGCAAGACTGCTCTGGAACCTCACTCCAAATCAATCTGTCTGGACTGCGGTATCACGCGCCGTCCGGACTCCCGCGCTTACCGAGGAGGGTCTGCGGCTAAACTCAGCGGTTATACCACCGGGGGCGCCTTCGAACCCCACGCCGTTCCCCGCGGTAATTGCGGTTTTCGGCAGCCATCAGTTCAACTCCGAAGACCTTCTCGCGTACGAACTCGGTTATCGCGTACAGGCAACCAGCAACCTTTCGCTCGATATTGCGACCTTCTACAACAATTACTCGAATCTTCGTACGGCAGAGCCGGGTACGCCTTTTGTGGAAGGGAGCCCCGCTCCGACCGATATCGTCATCCCCTTTGTCGCAGGCAACAAGATGAGCGGTGGAACTTACGGCGTCGAACTGTTTGCAGACTGGAAAGTCGTTCCGAAGTGGAGGCTAGCGGGCTCCTACAGCTATCTGCAAATGGACATTCACAAGAATGCGAACAGTCTGGATCCAACTCCGGACAATCCAAATGGCTCAAGTCCTCGTCATCAATGGTATTTGAGGTCTTCAATCGACTTGCCCAAGCATTTTGACCAGGACACGACACTTCGATTTGTGGACCAGCTTCCCGGCCTGAATGTGCCCAGCTACTACTCGTTGGATGCGCATTTGGGTTGGAGGCCGGTTACAAGGGTGGAATTGTCAATTGGCGGCCAGAACTTGCTGAACAACTGGCACTTTGAATTTATGCCGGATTTCGTAAACACCTCCCCGACGGTAGTGAAGCGCAGCATTTTTGGAAGTATTACCGTGAAGTTTTGAGTTGATTGCCGGGTGAGCTTTCAGATTATCGTTACCAGTGGCGGTTAAATTGATCTTGAGACGACTGGGAATTCTGATCGTAGCGCTCAGTGTTTCGCTGAGTTGGGCTCCCGACGCCTTTGCACAGGCCCGGGACTCGTCCGATTCCTCGGAATATCTGATCAAGGCCGGTTTCATTTTCAATTTTGCGAAATTCGTGGAATGGCCGGCAACCGCTTTTGTCCAGCCCGATTCTCCGATTGTGATCGGCATTTTGGGGATGGATCCGTTCGGAACGATTATCGATCAAATCGTCCAAGATAAGAAAATCGGGGCGCGCGGATTCGTCGTGAAACGGCTGAAATGGGGCAGCGACATCAAGGAACTGAGGGACTGCAAGATCCTGTTCGTGAGCGCTTCGGAAAGAGCGCACATCGATGAATTGGTACAAATTGTGAAAGGCCAGCCAATTCTGACGGTCGGTGAAACGCCGGGTTTTGCCGAGCGTGGCGGCATAATCCGGTTTACCGTGGAAGACAACAAAGTTCGATTCGAGATCAATGTCGAGGCGGCGCACCAAGCAGAGCTGACCATCAGTTCAAGATTGCTCACCCTGGCGAGAATCGTCCAACAACCCAGCGTAGAGGTAAGGAAGCCAGGATGATCCTCCAGAATCTATCCATCAAGCGGAAACTCACGCTGATAACGATGCTAACGAGCAGCCTCGCTCTGATCTTGTCCTCCGTTAGCTTTCTTATTTATGACCTCGTTTCCTTTCGCCACCTGCTCACTCAAGATCTGATGACTCAAGCTGAGATTATCGGGTACAACAGCGCGGGAGCGTTGGAATTTAAAGACGAGGCCGCCGCCACCGCTACATTGTCCGCGCTCACCGCCAAAGAAGACATCGTCACTGCTGTTCTGTATAGACCCGACGGAAAGATATTTGCGCACTATTTTCGAGGTAGTACAACCCTTCCGTCGTACCTTCCTTCCCGTTTACAGGAGAGAGGGTACCGCTACGCAGGGGGATACCTGGAGGTCTTCCATGACGTGACCCTGAACGGGGAACACGTCGGAACGCTGTTTTTGCAGTCGAATATGCGCCAGTGGAGCATGAGGGCCAGACGATACGCAAGCATCCTCATTGTTTTCGTGCTGATTTCCGGCTTGTTCGCATTTTTCGTCTCTTCCAGGCTTCAAGGATTGATTTCAAATCCCATTCTGCACCTAGAAGACACCATGAGAATGGTTTCCACAAACAAGAACTACGCGGTTCGAGCTGTTAAGTCGTATGGAGACGAAATTGGACGATTGATCGATGGATTCAATACGATGCTGTCGGAAATCCAGCAGCGGGATACCGCGCTGCAGAGCACCAATGGTGAATTGAAGACGAGGACGCAGGAGTTAGAGGAAGAAATCTTCCACCGGAAGCAGACTCAGGAAGAGCTGCTCAATGCGAAGCACGCGGCCGAGGAAGCGAATCGCGCGAAGAGCACATTTCTTGCAAATATGAGCCACGAGTTGCGGACCCCCCTCAACGCCATCATCGGATATAGCGAAATGCTGGAGGAGGAAACCCGGGACTCCGGCAAGATCGAGAATGTTCAGGACCTCCGAAAAATCCAGGCGTCCGGAAAACACCTGTTGTCGTTGATCAACGACGTGCTGGACCTTTCGAAGATCGAAGCCGGCAAGATGGTGCTGCACTTAGAGACCTTCGAAGTGTCGCAGGTGATCGAGGAGATGGTCACGACCCTGCAGCCCGCGGCGGCAAAGAACGGCAACTCAATTCACGTCCATCTGGCCGACAACGTGAACATGATGCGGGCGGATATCACAAAGGTCCGGCAGATCCTGTTCAATCTGTTGAGCAACGCGTGCAAATTTACGGACCACGGCACGGTCTCCGTGAATGTGGAGGAAATAAAAACCGAGGATCGAGATTGGATTCAATTCCAGGTCCGTGACACCGGGATTGGAATCTCGGCCAAGCAAAAGGAAAACTTGTTTCAAGAGTTTGCCCAGGCGGATGCCTCGATTGCCCGCAAGTATGGCGGGACCGGCCTGGGACTCGCCATTACTCACCGCTTCGTTCAACTGATGAAGGGGTGCATCTGGGTAGAGAGCGAGCCTGGCCAGGGCGCCGTCTTTACGGTCCGGCTGCCCGCTCAAGTCGTCACCGAGACAACTGAATCCGCGCAGCCAGAGAGCGCCGGCAAAGTTCCGGCGGCATCGTCCGAAACCAAAACCGGTTTGGAGACGATTCTGGTGATAGATGATGACCCGTCGGTCCGCGATCTGATGACGCGCTTCCTGACAAAACTGGATTTCCACGTGGTCGCCGCCGCGAATGGAGAAGAAGGGCTTCGCCTTGCCAGGCAAGTTCGTCCGCTACTTATAACTCTCGATGTGGTCATGCCTGACTGCGATGGATGGACCGTGCTGAATAGGCTCAAGAGCGATTCCAAGCTGGCGAAGATTCCGGTCATTATGGTCACCGTCGTTGACAATGAGGCCATGGGCCTGGACCTGGGCGCCGCCAATTATCTTATCAAGCCGGTCGACCGTGACCGTCTTGCAGTTCTTGTAGAAAAGCACCGGGTCACCCGATCTTCCACTATCACGGATGACAATCCGCTCCCCTTATCTTACGTAGGAGACCGCCCAGCGGGCAGCAAGACAGCCGGAACCAGAGCGTCCAGGACCAGGAGAAACTAGAATGCAGAAAATCTTGCTAGTCGAAGACAACGAAATGAACAGGGACATGCTATCCAGACGGCTTCAGCGCAGGGGCTATAGTGTGGTCAATGCGGAGGATGGCGAGAAGGGACTTTTGCTGGCGCGTTCGGAAACACCCGACCTCATTCTGATGGACATAAGTCTTCCAGCGATGGACGGCTGGGAAGTCACGCGTCTCCTGAAGGCAAATCCGTCTACTCGCCATATCCCCATCATCGCGCTGACCGCTCACGCCATGGTCAGCGACCGGGAGAAGGCGATCGGTGCAGGTTGCGATGAGTACGATACCAAGCCGGTCGATTTTGGACGGCTGAGCGAAAAGATCGAAAATCTGCTACTCGAAAAGAAACTATCATGAACCCGCGACCGAGCCGGTTGCTCATCGTAGATGACAATGAAATGAACAGGGACATGCTGGCCCGCCGGCTGGCACGCAAAGGGTATGAGATCGCGATGGCCGAGGGCGCTCGCGGATTGCTGCAGCGCATTAAACAAGATGCCATAGATCTGGTGCTATTAGATATCGAAATGCCGGAAGTCAGTGGCCTTGACGCGCTGAAAACGCTGCGCGACGCCTACTCTCCGATCGAGTTGCCGGTAATTATGGTGACCGCAAAGAGCCAGAGCGACGATATTGTCAGGGCGCTGGATTTGGGGGCCAACGACTATCTGACGAAGCCGATTGACTTTCCTGTGGCCGTAGCGCGCATAGATACGCAGCTATCACACAAACGAGCGCAGGAGGCGTTGAAGGAAAGTGAAGAGCGCTATGCGCTAGCGGCTCGCGGCTCCAATGATGGGCTTTGGGACTGGAATCTGCCGGCCAATGTCGTGCATTTCTCCCCTCGCTGGAAAGCCATGCTGGGCTATCAGGAGAGCCAAATTGGGGACAAACCTGAAGAATGGTTTGACCGGATCCATGACGCGGATCGAGAACGAGTCAAAGAGGAGATTGCCGCCCATCAAAAAGGCTTAACTCCGCATTTCGAGAGTGAGCACCGCGTGCTGCATAAGGATGGAAGCTTTCGTTGGATGCTGAGCCGAGGGGTCGCCGTTCATGACGCCTTCGGAAAAGTTTTGCGCATGGCCGGATCGCAGACCGACATTACCGAAGGGAAGGTCTCCGACCCCCTGACGGGCTTACCGAATCGGCTGCTATTTATTGACCGAGTAGGCCGGCTCATCAAGCATAAGAAGCGCCGTAAAGACCATTTGTTTGCGGTTCTCTTCATGGACCTTGATGGGTTCAAGATGATCAACGACAGCATGGGCCACCTGATTGGGGATCAACTCCTGCTCGGAGTGGCCAATCGGTTGGAGAAGTGTTTGCGGGCAACGGATACCGTCGCGCGTCTCGGGGAAACCTTCACCGTCGCGCGCTTAGGGGGAGACGAATTTACAGTCCTGCTCGACGACATTAAAGATCCGAGCGATGCCAAGCGCGCCGCGGACCGCATGATGAAGGCTCTGGCGACACCATTTATTCTGGGTGGGAAAGAGGTGTTCACCTCCGTGAGCATCGGAATTGCTTTGAGCAACTCCGCCTACGAGCTACCGGAAGAGATCCTGAGAGATGCCGACACGGCAATGTACCGGGCCAAGTCTCTGGGCAAGGCCCGCTACGAGGTGTTCGACGCCGATATGCGAGCCAGTGTGATGGCTCGATTGCAGCTGGAGACCGATCTGCGTCGCGCCCTCGAACGGGGAGAATTTCGCAATTTCTATCAACCGATTGTGGCACTCGTTTCCGGAGAAATTGCCGGTTTTGAGGCCCTGTTGCGATGGCAGCATCCGACTCGCGGACTGCTCGGGCCGATAGAATTTATCCCAGTTGCTGAAGAAACCGGCCTCATACGCGAGCTGGGCTGGTGGAATTTGCGGGAGGCCTGCCGGCAAATCAGCGAGTGGAGAGCAGGTTCAATTGCCCATCGTCATCTAACAATTAGCGTCAACCTGTCCGCGAAGCAATTCTTGCAACCGAACCTGGTCGAAGACATTAAAAAGTTGCTAGGTGAACTCGCCCTTGCTCCAGAAGCCTTGAAGCTGGAGATCACGGAAAGCACGGTGATGGCAGACCCTTCCGCAGCCGTGGAGATGTTGCAGCAAATTAAATCCTTGGGAATCCGCCTGGCTATCGATGATTTCGGTACGGGTTATTCTTCATTGAGTTACCTACACCGTTTTCCCCTCGACACCTTGAAAATTGACCGCTCCTTCATCAGCGGCATGGGGGACGAGGGAGAAGGTTTGGAGATTGCACGGACCATTTTGCCCATGGCCAATAATCTCCGGTTAGACGTAGTTGCCGAGGGAGTAGAGACAATTCAACAGGTTGCGATGCTGAAAAAACTGGAATGCAAATATGGCCAGGGATTTTACTTTTCCAGGCCGCTGACCGCCGAAGGGACCACGGCATTATTGGCAGGAGATCTGACGTGGCAAGCTTGCGAGCAAACCAAGTAGCGCAACAAATGTCAGTGCAGGGAGAACAGGAACTGATAGCGCTGCCCGGACGCAGCGCAAAAGCCGCGGCCGCACAATTACACAACGTACTCCCCGCTCTCGAAATTTGTCGGTAGTTCAGCTCTTATGAAACTCGCTTGGCAAAATATCGTTCACGATCGAGCCCGCTTCTCGGTAACCGTGCTCGGCGTGTCTTTTGCGGTGTTCCTGATGGTCTTTCAAGGAAGTCTCTTAGCCGGCTTCTTGCGGGCAGCATCCAGGCTTATTGATGCCAGCGACTCCGACATCTGGATCACCGCGAGAGGAGTGCAGGCGTTTGAGTTTGGAACTCCCATCGAAAGCCGGGTGAGGGAGATGGCTGCCGGCGTACCAGGTGTGCTGGAAACGAGCAGAGTTTGCATGGCTTTTGCTGTGTACCGCACACCGAACGGAAAGCAACAGGTTGTAGCTCTGGTTGGGGCGGATCGCAATGTGGGAAAGCGCTTCCCGGTTCCCGATCTCCCGGGTTCAGCCGAAGGGATGTCGCCCGATGCGGTGCTCTACGACGTGAGCGACCGGGACCTGATTCAAGTGACGGCACTGCCTGCAGAAGTGGAAGTAAACCGGCACCGTGCCAGTATCGAGCACCAGATTGAGGGTTACGGAGCATTCCTTGGTGTCCCCTTTTTATTCACTTCGTACCGAAATGCCACTCGATACATGGGCTTTGGTCCTGAAGAAGCTATGTACGTCCTCCTGCGCGTCGACAGTGGATATTCAACCTCGGACGTGCAGCAGAACCTTAGGCAGCGTCTTCCCGAGGTCGATGTTCTCACGCGGGACGAATTTGCGCGGAAATCTCGCACCTACTGGACGATAAAAACCGGGGCCGGGGGCGCGATTCTAACCGCGGCGCTGTTGGGTTTTCTAATAGGTCTGGTGGTTGTGTCCCAAACCATCTATGCGAACACAATGGAAAACATCGAGGAGTACGCCACGTTGAAAGCTCTCGGAGCATCCCAGGCTTTCGTGGCGCGCATTGTGCTTACGCAGGCCCTGATTTGCGGGGCAGTTGGCAGCATTCTGGGGCTGCTGGCGGTTGTTCCAAGCATTGGTTACGCAAAATCTCTGATTCCTTGGATCTACACTCCGTGGTGGTTGCTTCTAGTCATGGTCGTGCCAAGTTTGGCGATGTGCGCATTGGCATCTATCGCTTCAGTTCGAAGCGCCCTCACAGTTGAGCCGGGGAGGGTGTTCCGTGCCTAATCACTTCCTGGGCGTTGAAGGTGCGAGTGTCTCGTTCGGCAAGCGGGAGGCACAAGTCCGTGCACTGCGGGGGGTTTCACAATTCTTCGAGCGGGGCACGCTTTCGCTGGTTATGGGGCCCTCCGGCAGCGGGAAAACCACGTTATTGTCCCTGCTCGGTTGTTTGCTGTCGCCTGATGAAGGGACCGTGTTCGTAGATGGTGTCGCGGTAAACGGACTGAGTGAAGCGGAGAGGACAGTTGTTCGTCAAAAGAAAATCAGTTTTGTTTTCCAAGCATTCCGGCTTTTTCACTCCCTTTCCGCGATAGACAATGTCGCACTTGGCTTTGAACTCCGTGATGCAGCACTGCCTGGCCGAATGGAAATGGCAAGAGATCTGCTAGTTCGATTCGGTTTGGGAGACAAGCTCAATCAAGAGCCCAACGAACTCAGTCCTGGAGAAAAGCAGCGGGTTGCAATTGCAAGGGCCTTGGCAGGAAATCCTCCCATACTTTTAGCGGATGAGCCGACCGCATCTCTGGATGCCCAGGCCGGAAGGAACATCTGTCAAATTCTCCGAAGTCAGGTTGATGACGATGGGAGAACTGTTGTTGTGGTGAGCCACGATCCGCGATGGCGGGAATTCGCCGATCGCACAATCAATCTATGCGATGGTCAAGTAGAACAAGAGGAGAAAAATCTATGACGGCCCGCAGTAGATGGGGCATAGGTGGTTCCGCGATTGCCTTGGTGATTGTGGCGGTTGCGTTCTTGGGGACCACTCGGAACAGGAATTCGGTGCAAGCTCGTGGGATACCCTCCAATAGTGCTGCCGCGACCGTTGCATTCGCCTCCCCCGGGAGGGTCGAAGGAGCTTCGGAAACCACGCAGGTAGGAGCCGCCGCGGACGGCATCCTAAAGGCCGTCTACGTAAAAGAAGGTCAGTTCGTAAAAAGAGGGACCTTACTTGGCGAGATCGGCTGTGATGAATTGCAAGCAAGTTTACAAACGGCGATAGCCGAAGCCGATAGCGCACGCCAGACAAGAACCCGGATTCTGCGCGGCGCACGTGATGAAGAGAAGAAAATAGCGAGTGAGAAGACATCAGCCGCCCGCGCGACATTTGAGGAGGCCAAGTCGCGATCGGACATGCAGCGAGCGCTTTATCAAAGAGAGCAGGTCTCCCGGTCTACTTTTGAACAAGCTGTCCGTGATCTGGGGGTCGCGGA
>Ga0209527_1000009_pt1 | contig 39723 bp, 32 predicted proteins | sample JacPinW_OM2H0_M2_FD_187968 | JGI IMG/M metagenome (GOLD analysis project Ga0209527, IMG submission 187968) | Forest soil microbial communities from Algoma, Ontario, Canada - Jack Pine, Ontario site 1_JW_OM2H0_M2 (SPAdes) (version 2) | ecosystem: Environmental > Terrestrial > Soil > Boreal... | reverse complement strand
AATGTCGGGATAGAACTGATCGTTGTTCGCTGGCCAAACAAATTGCCAATTCCATCGGCCTAGGGGAACCCAGCGATAGACTTCGTAGTACGTGAAGAGCGCCATCAAAGCGACCGTCGCCCAGATGTGTGCCCTTCGCATGTCCAACAGCTTATCATTTGGAAATGGAAGAGTCCTCCAGATCACATCGAGATCAAGAAGCGTTACGCGCCCTGCTCGGCGGAAGTAGAAGATGATTCGCCACCTTCCGGGCGCAGCAATGGAAAAAGGATGACGTCACGGATCGAAGGCGAGTCCGTCAGCAGCATCGTCAGGCGGTCGATGCCGATGCCTTCGCCGGCCGTCGGGGGCATGCCGTGGGTCAGAGCGCGAATATAATCCACGTCGAGCTGCTTCGGGACCTCTTCTCCGCCCTGCGCCATCTGTGCAAGAAAGCGCCGCTCCTGCTCGGCAGGGTCGTTCAACTCGGAGAAGCCGTTCGCCACTTCCATTCCCGCAACGTATATTTCGAATCGTTCCGTAAGTGATGGATCCTCCGGCTTTTGTTTCGAAAGCGGCGAGATATCCGTCGGAAAATCGTAGAGAATCGTCGGCTGGACAAGTTTATCTTCGGCCATGGTTTCGAAAAGGAGTCCGGTCCATTCGCCATTCGTCAACGTCCCTTTGGCCCCCGCGTAAGGCGCACCGGCGCCCTTGGCCCACAAGTTATAGCGCTTTGTCTCTTCCTGAGCGCCGCCCGGCGAGGCTATTTTTTCGCACGAAGGCGCCTCTCCCGCGGCCGCCGGCCAATACTTGACGATTGCCTCGCGCATCGAAAGCCGCTCCATTTTCGAAAAATCAAGCTCGGCGCCGCCGTACTTCACGGTGGTTGAGCCGGTAATGTTCTTTGCCAGCAGCGCGAACAGTTGCTCGTTCATATCCATCAGATCGCGATAATTGCTGTAGGCCTCGTAAAACTCCAGCATCGTGAATTCCGGATTGTGCTGCGTGGAAATGCCTTCATTGCGGAAATTGCGGTTGATCTCGTACACGCGGTCGAATCCGCCGACCGTCAGCCTCTTTAGATAAAGCTCCGGCGCGATGCGCAGGTACAAATCGATGTCCAGCGTGTTGTGGTGCGTTGTGAACGGCCGCGCCGCGGCGCCCCCGGCGATGGGATGCATCATCGGCGTTTCGACTTCGATGTACCCTCGCGCATCAAAAAACCGGCGCAATTCCTGAATAATTCGCGCGCGCGTCACGAACACTTGGCGCGATTTTTCATTGGCGATCAGGTCGAGATACCGCTGGCGATAGCGCAGCTCGACGTCCGTCAGGCCGTGCCATTTTTCAGGCAGCGGCAGCAGCGCTTTCGAAAGAAAAAAAATCTCCTCGACCCAGATGGACAACTCATTGGTCTTCGTTCGAAACAAGTGCCCGCGCACGCCGATCGAATCGCCCAGGTCGAGCAGATGAAACAGTTGGAATCCCCGTTCGCCGACAACGTCTTTCTTTACATAGATCTGAATGCGTTTGCCGGCCCCTTGTAGGTGCGCAAAACCAGCCCCCCCCATGAGCCGGAAAGACATGATGCGACCCGCGACCCGCACCTCCTTCTTCGTCGCCTCTAACTCCTCGCGGGGAGTCTGACTGTATTTCTCCACCAGTGCGGCGGGTGTATCCGTCCAGCGAAATTCCCGGGGATACGGATCGTGCCCCAGGGCCTGGATCTGTTCGAGTTTCTTTTGGCGCTGTTCAAACTGGTCGCGCGGCTCAAATTGCAACGGGAAAATCCTTTCGAAGGCAATGGCGTCCGAGTATAGCGGCGTGCGTGTCGATTGAGCAAGAAATGGGATATTCCTGCCCTGGCGGCACCAAAGCCAAAACCCCCTGTTGCGTAGGACAAATACTTACACCTTTGCCGCATTTTCTTGCTACACTCCCATCCACTTCACAACGGAGACTTTTGTGACAGACCGCAACCGTCACCCAGCCCGCGGTAAGTGTGTCAGAGACGACTGGCGCGCCTGGCTGCCTGATGAAAAAGCCCAGGTTTTCCACAACCAAGTCCGCCAACTCGAATCCAGCTACGCCATGTTGAGCGTGTCCCTCGATGAGGCTATCGAACTGTGGCAGCTGGGAGACTCCGCCAAGTCCGTGCAGGCCGTAAGCATAACTTCGGGCCTCTGCAAGCTGCTGACCCAGGCGCTCGCTGGCTTGCTTCGTGCCTTGTCCGAACACGCCAAGCATTATGGAACCATCCCCAACGCTGCGCCTCTCGATCCCGCGAATTTTCAGGGGCCAAGAGGCCAGCGGTCGGCGCGTATGAGCAGCCTGCTCAACCACGTGCTGCTTTCCCAAAGGCTTCAATTCCTTCACAAAGTAAGCACCTTGGAGGAAATGGTCGAGGATCTTGGGAAGGAGTTTCGCCTTGCCGCCGATAACCTCGCCGAGGGAGCCTCCTTGAATCCCAAGAAAATGTGGGCAGAGGTGGACGCGGGCCACTACGACCTGAATACTTGCTTGAGAGAGGCCATTGTTGTCTTCAAGTCTTTCTTGATTGTCCTGCCCGAGAGCCAGCTTGTTGCTTTCCAGAATGCCGTTCGCGAGCAATCTCAGCTCCAGGAAGCCAACGTTCCTTCCCGCCAACCTGCGATACGCCATAGACGAATGACCGCGATCGCGGGAGAATGATCGAGCCTGCTCACCCGCAGGGCTCCGGGAAACCTACCCGGGGAATATGCGCCCCTTTGGGGGTGTCTGTTTAGGTCATGCGGGCTTGTGCCAGGACAACTCAAGGGGGTATTCGGCGCATCCGAAGTGGTGGATGCGCCGCTATTGGACCGTTGGCCCGAAACCGACCAAGCGATCCCGATGCGTCGACCTCTCGCCAGTCCGCCAAACCGGTGACTGAAGCGGAGGCCATCCGCCTGGCCCAAGCCGGGGATGCTGCGGCTTTTGAATTTCTGTACCACTTGCATGGCCGCCGCGTCTACGCCTTGTGCCTGCGCATGGTGAATAACCCAGCCGATGCGGAAGACCTGATGCAGGAAGCTTTTCTGCAACTTTTCCGTAAGATTGGGACCTTCCGCGGAGAGTCGGCCTTTTCGACTTGGTTGCACCGGATGACGGTCAATGTGGTGCTGATGCGGCTGCGCAAAAAGTCGCTTCCTGTGGCCTCGCTCGAAGAAACGACGGATCCCGACGATGAAACGGGCGGCCCCAGGAAAGACATCGGCGCGCCGGATTTGCGCTTGAGCGGTGCCGTGGACCGGGTCAATCTGGAACGTTCCGTTGAAAAGTTGCCGCCGGGCTATCGGACGGTGTTTGTGCTTCATGACGTCCAGGGCTACGAGCACAATGAGATTGCAGACATCATGGGGTGCTCGGTGGGAAATTCGAAGTCGCAATTGCATAAAGCGCGTACCCGGCTGCGGGACCTGCTCCAGGAAGAAGTACGCCAGCAGGCACGGCAGGAGCGCCATGCGGCAAAAACCCATACGGCGCATGATGATTGAGTTACAATGAGTGCAATTCAGGGTGTGTGAGCGACTTCACGGCGGAACATCGGGGTTTTGCGCCGAAACGATTTGAGAGAAGTCGAACGGGGCAGGCATCCAGCGCCAGCTCTCCGGGAGTGCAGGATCATGTTGTGTAAGGACGTGGAAATCGTTGTAGAGCAGGAAGGTCTGGCGCCGCTGCCGGAAGCAGCAAGGGCGCATGTGGCCACTTGCAGCCATTGCCGGGAATTTGTTGCCGATCTCGCGGCTATTGTTTCTCTCGCGAAGGAATTGCCGGCGGAAGTCGAACCACCCGCCCGCGTGTGGCTTTCCCTCCAGGCTCAACTTGAACTCGAAGGAATTATCAAGACGCCTGTCGTTCCTGCTCATGGCGGGCGCGCGTCCTGGTGGCTCGGCTTCAACGATCTGTTTCGTGGCCGCGCTCTGGCGACTGCCGCTGTGGGCCTGCTGATCGTCGCTGCGGGGGTCCTGCAATTGCGCCAGCCTGCGGCGGACGCCCCCTTGGAAACTAATGCGAGTGTTGCCGGCCCCGTTTGGCAAATTCCCTTCGCGCAAACTGCCCAAGTGCTGAATGAGCAGGAAATCGACCTCAGAAACATGCAGCTTGCCAGCACTTCTGCGGTGGACACCTCTTTCCGGCAGAACCTGCAGCAAGTCGATGATTTTATTGCCGACTGCGAGCGCCGCGTGCACGCTGCCCCGCAGGACGAATTGGCGCGTGAATATCTGTACAACGCTTATCAGCAAAAAGCCGAATTACTGTCCGCGATGATGGATCGCGGAGGGAGTGTCCACTAACATGGGAACTGGAACGCTGGGGTTGGCCTCTTTGCGGTCGGATGTGAAACGCTTGCTGCCGGTACTCGGCGCCGCGGCTTTTCTCTGCTCCAGCCTGCCCGCCGCGGCTGCAGCGCAGCATGTCGAAAAACATTTCGCGGTCAACAACCGCCCTGTGGTCGTGATCCACAACGTCGCCAATGGGCGCATCGAAGTGAAGTCCTGGAAAAACAAGGAAGTGGACGTCCTCGCCAGCCAAACTTCCGGCAAGATTGGTTTTGAGATGGAGCAAGCCGGTGACCGCATCGACGTCACCGCCACCATTCTCGACGCCTCGGCGCAGCCCCGCGAGCTGGAAGCCAGTCTGCAGCTTACCGTGCCCGAAGAAACCGAATTGCAGCTGAAGACGGAGACGGGACTCATTTACGTCGAGCAGGTCATGGGCGACATGACCCTGGAAAGCGTTGCCGGCGACGTACACCTGAAGGAAGTGTCCGGCTACATTATTGTCCGGACCACCGAAGGCTCGCTTGTCTGCACGCAGTGCGCCGGCAAACTGGATTTCAAGTCCATCAGCGGTGGCGCTCAGGTTCTGCAGCCGGCGCTTACCAACGTCAGTCTCTTCACCACTTCGGGAAATATTCTCTTTGACGGGGATTTTGTCCGCACCGGCCTCTATACCATGAAGAGCGGCAAGGGCCTCGTGGAGGTTCGCTTTTCCGGCAACGATTCTTTTGACCTGAAGGCGCAAACCGCCTTCGGCACGGTCGACAATCAAGCCGCCGCATACCTGAAGCCGGATTCCCACGGCGTCAAACACTTGGCATCGAAGTTCACCAAGGGGCTCTTCGGCACCGTCGGACAGGGCCTCGCGAAAGTCGAACTCTCCTCCTACAGTGGTACAATTCGCATTCTGAAGCGCGACTAGTTTTTGCGCCTCCATCGCGTGACAACTACACCTCCTTTGCGCGGGCCGCAAGCTCGCGTCCCGATTCTCTGCCTTGCCGGTTTCATGGGTTCCGGCAAAACCACCATTGGCACGCTCCTTGCTCGCCAACTCGCCTGGCGCTTTGTCGATCTCGATGACCGCATCGAGGCGTCTGCCGGCCTCCCGATTCCGCAAATTTTCGAACGCCTCGGTGAACTGGCTTTCCGCCAGATCGAAGCGGATCAGCTCCGCGCTGCTCTCGGCCGCGCCGCCGAGCTGAAAGAAAGCACCGTTCTCGCCCTTGGCGGCGGCACCTACGCGCAGCCCGGTTGCCCCGATTTTCTGCGCTCGGCCGGCGTTCCGGTCTTGTGGCTTGACTCGCCTATCGAAGTTCTGCTTTCGCGGTGCATGACCATGACCGGCCGTCCGCTTTTCCGTGACGAAGCCAGCTTTAGCGCGCTCTACACCCAGCGCCTCCCTTCCTATCAACTTGCCGATTACCGCGTGGACAGCTCCGGCGAACCAACCCAGGTTGTCGCGGAAATCCTGCGCCGCGGCATTGTTGCATCCGGTGGAAACGCCGCGCATCTGGTGGTTGAGAAACCCCTTCCCTGAGAGAGAATGGACGCGGGGGTTACCAGCACCGTGAAATTGAGAACAGTTTCGCTTGCACTGATTCTTGGAATCGTGGCATGTGCCGCTTTGTCTCTAGCGGCTCAGAAGAAGGCTGCGGTAGCGCCCGGCCCGGTTGTGTTCGCCCAGGATAAGGGCAAGTTCACCGTCAAACTCGGCGGACAAACCGTCGGCCACGAAGAATTTGAAATCGCTCCGTCCGGCGGCGGCTGGCTCGCCAAAGGCACCGCGGAAATCAAGCCGCCCGAGGGTGGCGCCAGCAAAGTCTCCGGCTCGCTGACGCTGCAGGGCGATGGAGCGCCGATCAGTTATGACTGGAGCGCCCAGGCGGAAAAAACGAACGGCGCCCACATCCTCTTCGCCAACGGCGTGGCCAGAATCACTCTCGAGATGCAAGGCGCCCGCCCGTTCCAGCAGGACCTCACGTTCAATTCGCCCCTCATTGCTGTTCTGGACAACAATCTCTACCATCAGTACGCCGTCCTCGCCCGCATCTATGACTGGTCCAAACGCGGCGTGCAAACTTTTCCGGTGATCATTCCCCAGGAACTGACCCCTGGTTCGATTACCGTGCAATCCACCGGATCCGCCAGTGCCGACGGCAAGACCTATGAAGGCCTGAAAGTCACCACCTCCGACCTCGAAATTCTTCTCTTGCTCGATGGCAATCACCGCCTCATGCGCCTGGAAGTTCCTGACGCCAAAGTTTCCGTCATCCGCGAGTAGTCGCCCTCTCGTCGGCCGCGGGCAAAACCGCGGCCCCAATCTTTTCCTCGCCTGGGCAAAAGCCGCGAGCCTTGGCGAACCTGTTCCTCTCTTACTGAATACTGTGAACTGACAACTGTCCACTGCATCTTCCTGCAAAAGAAAAAACGCGGCGTCTCGATTGAGTCGGGACGCCGCGTCTTTTTGTGCTCTGCTTGAGAGAAACTTATCGCGCCAGCGGCCGTTGAAAAACCGGCCCGCCCGGACGCCGCAGCGGATAGCCCTGCGGATTGCCATGGGCATGCGTTAGCGCAAGCCCATTCGAATGGCCTGTGCCGATGTGGCCGTTGCCATTGCCATTCGCCGACGCGGGCTGCGGCAGCCGCGCCGGATTACCGATAGGGCGGAGATTGATCGGCGCTGCATGAACGTGATCGCTGATGGCCTGCAGCCTCTTCAGGATGGACTGCCATTGTTCCCAATCCAGTTGCCGCAGGAACGGACGCAATCCCTGGATGAAGGGATCTTCCAGCAGCGCTTCGCCGTCGGATTCCGGGATGAAGAACCGGTTCAAGCCGACGTTGAGCGCCTCGGAGATCTTTTCCAGCGTGCCGAGGCTCGGCGTCATCTGACCGCTTTCGATGCGCGAGAGGTAGGAGCGCGAAACCTTCGAGCGCGACTGCAGTTGGCTCTGGGTCATCGCGCGCGATTCGCGCAATTGGCGAATGCGCTGGCCGATATTCTCGACCGTCTCCTGGTTGACGAACTTCTCTGGCGTTGGTTCAGCGGCTGCTTCCTCCGGAGGTGCCGGTGGAGGAATCAGGAACTCCAAGCGCTGAGGCAATGCGCGCACGCAACGGCGGCAATTCCCGGTGCGCGTCCGGTATTGAACGAGACCACATGTCTTGCAGCGAATGACTTCCCGATCCATTTCTAACGAGCTCATGTCTTTTTCTAATTGTACGGACACCGGTACTCCTTGCTGACTGTTTTTCCGGCGTGCGGATAGGGGAGGAACGCTGGAACGTTCGCTGGGAAGGCAGTTGCTGGCGCACGAGGAGTATCGTGCTGCCGTCATTTTCTGTCAAGAGTATTTTTAGACTTTTTTTATTTTTGCTCGCGGCGAATTCCAGCTCTACGCTGGACCTTCGCTGTCCTAATGGACATGCGCACCTTCTGGCTCCCCTTTTTTCCGCAATCTCTTGTGTACTCCCGCGTGCCGCACCGCACTGCTTGTGGTGTTGTCCCGCAGCCGAGTTTCTCCGTAGGCCGGCTATCTAAACTCTCTTCCCCTTTAGGGACACAATAAATCCCGCCCGTGACAGTACGGGCTCGTCTCAACTTCCGCATTGCGCAAGAAAATTGATCTGCCGGACGCGCACTTGGCTCTGGCAGACGACCTGCAGTTCGTTTCTTTCGAGAGTGTACAAAAGTGGACAGATACCGGTTTGCAATGGCTGTTAGCATTCTCGCCGGTTTGGAAGCTCGAAATCGGCTCGACAATTCTATTCCCTCTCTGTCGGCTACGATCAAGACGAATCCAGCCAAGGAGCTTCGATATGAAAAAAGTTTTATTGGTTATTTGCATGTTGAGTGCGGGCGGAGTGGCGTGCGCACAGTCGGCGCCGCCACTTGCTTCCGCTCAGAGCTTCGCAGTCCTCGGAACCACGACAGTGACGAATACCGGTGCGAGCCTTATTACTGGCGATTTAGGTCTTAGCCCCCCAGGTGTTTCGGTTACTGGCTTTTCGCTGGTCCCAGGGGTGAACCGCATCGTCGTAGGGCCACCCCCTGCAACGGGTGTGACCGCTGGGCCGGGGATCGTGACCGGAACCATACATGTGGGAGACCCGGTCGCACTTATGGCTCATGCTGATGCCACCAAAGCATACGCTGCCCTTTTAGCCCAGACCTGCAATACCAACTTGACTGGCCAGGATCTGGGTGGGCAAACTCTTGCGCCGGGAGTCTATTGTTTCAACACCTCGGCTCAGTTGACAGGACAGCTCACACTGAGCGGCAACGGCGTCTATGTTTTCCAGATAGGCAGCACGCTTACGACAGCGAGCAATTCCTCTGTTCTCCTGGCTAGCGGCGCCCTGGCTGGCAATGTCTTCTGGCAAGTTGGCAGTTCCTCCACTCTCGGTACCGCTTCTGCCTTCGTGGGAAATCTGATCGCCTTCACCAGTGACACCGTGACTACCGGCGTTAGTGTAATGGGCAGAGTTTTTGCGCTAGGCGGCGCAGTGACGCTGGATACCAACAACATCACAGCGGCGGCGTCCGCGGCGGGTGGTGGAGGCGGTGGTGGCGGCGACGGCGGCGGAGATGATCAAAACGGCTGCAAGAATGACGGTGATCGTGACAAGGACCATCATGAAAAGAACAAAGACCATGATGACAAAGACCATGACCATCCTGACAAAGACCATTAGGACTGACGATCCCATGGACTGAATCTAACCAGAGAAAAGCCGGGAGGCGCGGCCTGTTCACGCTTCCCGGCACTTTGGAGTGCGGTAACCCTGCTGCTGTTGTTCCTCCCTTCTCCCCTTGACATTCCCTCTCCCTATGCGTATAGGTAGAACTGCTAGGTGTCAACGATGCCCCAGGAAAAAACCGAGCTCCTCAAGGGAACTCTCGACATGCTCATTCTCAAGATTGTCGCGGCCGGTCCCATTCACGGCTACGCCATCTCCCAGCGCATCCAGCAGATCTCCAAAGATTTTTTCCAGGTTCCGCAGGGCTCTCTTTACCCCGCGCTCCATCGTCTCGAGGAGCAGGACTGGCTCGACGCCCAATGGAAAGACACCTCCACCGGAAGGGAAGCAAAGTTTTACACGCTGACCCGCAAGGGCCGCAAACAGCTGGAAACGGAAGTATCGAATTGGGAGCGTCTTTCCGACGCCGTCGCATTGATCCTCCGAACCGCGGAGTAGGGGATGGCCCATGCGCTGGTTCCGCCGTCTTTGGCATAAGTCTTTGACCGAAAGGCGTCTCGACTCCGAGCTCCAATTCCACCTTGAGCAACAAATCGCGGACTACGTCGCTTCCGGCCTGCCCCCCGGCGAAGCCCGCCGTCGCGCCTCCCTCGAATTTGGCGGCCTCGAACGCTTCAAGGAAGAGTGCCGCGAAGCCCGCTGGGAAAATCATCTGGACATCCTCGCCCGCGATTTTCGATTTGCATTTCGCGGTTTGCTGAAAGATCGGCGCTTTGCTTTGATCTCCATTTTTGCTCTGGCCCTCGGCATCGGAGCTTCCACCGCCATCTTCAGCGTCGTGGACAACGCACTCTTTGCGCCCTTCCCCTACAAAGACTCCGGGCGTCTTGTGACCATACGGCTCCACGATCAGGACCAGGCTGATCGTTGGCGAGGCGCCTTCTTGTTTGACGAATTTCAGGATCTGATGAAGCAGAACCATGTGTTTGATGGCATGGTAGCCAACCTCGAGGATGACGTTGTCTACACCGCCAGCGATAGCAATCTGCGGCTGGCTGGCAACTATGTCACCCCAGGCACGTTTGAGCTCTTCGGCGTTGCCCCATTCCTCGGGCGCTCCCTCGAGGCTGCCGACTACCAGCCTGCCGCTCCCCCTGTTTTCGTCCTGCGTCATGCCGCCTGGGTTGGCAAGTTCAATTCCGATCCTTCCTTGATCGGCAAGACCTTTACCTTGAACGGCGTTCCCCGCACTCTTGTCGGCATTGCAGCGCCCCGCTTTGCCTGGGGTGGCGTTGACCTCTGGATGCCGCGCGGATTGGACGAGCCGAAGGTTCTAAGGGAAGGCGATTTCCACCAGTACTGGGGTATCGTCGCCCATCTCAAACCTGGCGTGTCCGTTCACGAAGCCACAGCGGATCTCGCCGTAATCGCCCCAGGGCTCTCCACCGTTTACCCGAAAGAGTATCCAAAGCATTTCGCCATGGAGGTTCTATCCTTCGGGTATGCCGTTCTTCCCCCGCGTTTTCGCAACAGCCTCTATGTTTTCCTCGCGGCAGTAGGACTTCTCCTGCTCATCGGGTGTGGCAATGTTGCCAATCTCTTGCTTGTACGGGCAACCGCTCGTGAAAAAGAATTTGCCGTGCGCGCAGCCCTGGGAGCAAGCCGTTTCCGTCTCGTGCGCCAACTGCTTGCTGAAAGCTTTCTTCTGGCAATCAGCGGCGCAATCCTCGGAATTTTCTTCGCCTGGGCCGGCGTGAAAGCCCTTGCAGCGGCGATTCCTGATTTCACCATTGCCTCAGAAACGATCATCGAAATGAATGGGGCGGTCCTTCTCTTCGCCTTGGTTGTCGGTGTCGGCACGGTGTTTCTCTTCGGCCTGGTTCCCGCGCTCCAGGCTTCGCGCTGCGACCTCCACGATTCGCTCCGCGACACCGGCAAAGGAGTCGGCCGAACGGTGGGCCGCGCCGGACTGCGCAATGCCGTAATCGTCCTGGAAGTGGCCCTCTCCCTCACGCTGCTTTTCACTGCCGGTCTGTTCATGCGCAGCTTCGTGGCCCTTCAGGGAGTGCCTCTTGGTTTGCGGATGGAAAATGTTCTGACGGCGCGTATTCCGCTGCCGCCGGCGCGCTATAAGACCGCTGCTCAACTCGCATCTTTCTTCCGGCCCCTCCTGGTCCGTTTGAAGTCCGTGCCGGGCATTGCCTTCGCCGCGGAAACCAGCACGCTTCCGCCCTACGGAGGAATTCGCAGTGAAGTGGAAGTCCCCGGCAAAGCGCACACGGAAAAATGGAATACCCTGTTTCAGCTTTGCAGCGAGGACTATTTCTCGGTGCTCCGCATTCAATTCCTCGATGGCCGCTCTTTCACCGAGGCCGAAGTCAATGACGTCCGGAAGGTCGCGGTCATCAATCAAACGTTTCGGCGCCGCTACTTCGGAAATGAAAATCCCGTCGGCCGCCGGATACGCCTGCTGGAGTTGAAAGAGTTTCCAGATCCTTCGGACGATCCCTGGTTCGAAATCATCGGCGTGGTTGCGGACGCGAGAAATCGCGGATTGCAGGAACCCATCGATCCTGAAACGTGGATCCCCTACACGGTCACCGGATCAGCCATGCGCGGTATTCTCGTCCGCACCGTGAACGAGCCCAAGTCCATGATCAAGGCCGTGGGCAAGGAAATTTGGGCCACCGATCCGAGCGTGGCCATGGCGCAGCCCGAAACTCTTGAATACTTTCTCAATCTCTTTACATTTGCCCAGCCGCGCTTCGGGCTCTGGCTGGTCACCATATTTGCTGCCATCGGCTTGGTGCTGGTCACCATCGGCGTCTACAGCGTGATTGCCTACACCACCTCACGCCGGACCCACGAAATCGGCATTCGCATCGCGCTTGGCGCTGCCAGAGCCGATGTCCTGAAGATGGTCCTTCTAAAAGGCCTGCAACTTCTGCTGGCAGGCATCACTACCGGGCTAGCCGTAAGTTTTACCGTCTCTCGAGTGATCGTCACTCAACTTTGGGGCGTTTCCCCGTATGATCGCCTCACGATTGTGTCCGTAGCTGGCTTGCTCCTTCTGGTGGGTCTGATCGCCTGCTGGATTCCCGCGCGGCGCGCCACGCGCGTCAACCCCTCCACCGCCCTGCGCTACGAATAATCAAAAAGTTGCCCTCCCGGTCTATTTTTCATGGAACATTTTGACGAGTAGGACGTCTAGGTATATAGATAGAAGACCTACAGGTAGGGAATCTGCCTACTCGGGTCTCCGGTCCCTTGCGGTTCTATCAAGTCTGCTCTTCGGGAGGAGGATAGCCATGCCACGATTCGATGAGAACGGGATGATCCTGGGAGTCCGCCGGTATTGCGGCGTGTGCTCTGTAGCGGTTCTCGGTGTTTTGTTCTTGCCGCCGTTGGTTCGCGCTCAACAAAATGAAGTTTCCTCACTTTCGGCTTGTGTCCCGTCGGACCTGGCCGCGCTTATCGTTCCGGAGGGTCGCGCGATCCGCGTAAGCCCCGTCCCGGAGCTTGCCAGCGCTCAGCGAAGCGCGCTTGGAAACGCCGCAAAGGGCGGCGTCGCTCCTAGCGCCTCCGCAGACCGCGCCGCCAGCGCCGCGTACAAAATCTTCGAACGGGAAGCGCGCCGGGGCCGCTCCGCCGCCATGGTGAATCTTGCCGTGACTTCGCTTGCCGGATGGGGCGCTGCTCCAAACGCCGGTGCTGCGCTGTACTGGCTGCACGCGGCTGCAGACCGCGGCTACTCGCCGGCGTTTTACAATCTCGGCATCCTGTACTTCAAAGGTTGCGGCGTGCCCCAGGATTACGCGGAAGCGTTCCGCTTCTTTGAGCAAGCCGCGCGTGGCGGCGATACGGCCGCCGCAGTGAACCTCGGCTACTTGTACACCCGCGGCCTCGGCGTCCCTCAGGATCACGGCGCCGCGGCACGCTGGTATCGCCAAGCTGCGGAAACCGGCCAGCCGCAGGCGCAGTTCAGCCTCGCCGATCTTTATCTCCACGGTGAAGGAGTGGCCCAAGACGACGCCGCGGCGTTCGAGTGGTTCCGCAAAGCGGCGCTCCAGGGACACACCGGAGCGCGCATCATGCTCGGCTCCATGTACGCCGCCGGCCGCGGCACGCCAAAAGATCTGCCATCCGCTTATCTTTGGATCTCCTCCGCCGCCTTGCAAGGCGACACCCGGGGCAACGCCACGCTCCTGTCGCTCGAAGCTCAATTGACTCCCGCGCAACTTGCCGAAGCAAGGCTGCGCGCCCCATCGCTTGCTGTCAGCTCCGCGCCTTCGCGTGACGTCGCTTTGCTCCATTGAGACAACTCGCGTCGCGAGGGCAGCATTGTTGATACGCCTCGAACTGGTAGACAAGAATCCTGCACGCAAAAGCGGCGTGAGGGACATCCGGCTGGCAGAAGGAAAGGTCAAAAGCGCGGGTCTGAGGACCCGCCACTACAGGGGTGGGGCTCAGCCAATCATCTCGGTCCGCGTAACATCGCGGGGCTGATCGAGGAGCGCATCGACGCGTTTGAGGAATCGAAGGGTATGGGGCAATTCCGCGTGGGCTTGGAATGCGGCTTCGTCCACCCAGCGCGAATGAATGTAGAAGAGCCGGCGGTCCCGCATCGAGCGGAAGGTGTGGAAACTCAGGCAGCCGGCCTCCTCGCGGGATGGCCCGGTCACGCCGCGCAATGCCTCCTCTACGGCGCTCTCCTGCCCCTCATGTGCATGCAGGCGCACAAAGACGTATTGGTCCACGGGTCCCTCCATCTGCCTGCTTCATTACTTCCTGCCTCTCACGGTACACTACTGCTCATTTTGGAGGAGAGTCGAAGAGAGGGCACGATCTGGAGAGCCAAGAACCGGTCTGAAGACCGGCCACTACGGGGAGAGACGGATGCCGACACGCTATGACGCCTGGAAACTGCTGTGCGAGTACACCGCTTCGGAGAGCCTGCGAAAACATATGCTCGCGGTGGAAGCGTGCGTCCGCGCTTATGCGCGTAAATCCGGCGCCGATGAAGAGGCCTGGGGCCTGGCGGCGCTGCTGCATGATTTCGATTACGAGCGCTGGCCCAATCAGGAGCACTCCGCCGAAGTGGGGCATCCTTCCGAAGGCGCAAAGATTTTGCGCGAAATGGGCTACTCCGAGGAGATCGTCCGCGCGATCCTCTCGCACGCGGATTATTGCAACGTGCCGCGCCAATCCGCGCTGGAGCATACGCTCTTCGCCTGCGACGAGCTGGCCGGCTTCCTGACCGCTTGCGCGTACGTGCGCCCGTCGAAAAGCATCTTGGATCTGGAAGTGGATTCCGTGAAGCGCCGCTTGAAAGACAAACTCTTCGCCAAGGGAGTGTCGCGCGAGGATGTGCGCAAGGGCGCCGAAGAGCTCGGCGTGCCGCTGGAAGAGCACATCGCTTTCTGCATCGGCGCGCTGCGGGAGCACGCCGACGCATTGGGGCTGCGCGGCTCTCTCTGATGGCGCCGGGCTCGCCTGAGATTTATGGGGAGGGGCGGCTGGAATCAGCGGTGGGCGTACAACACCAGCGCCGCGCCGAACAACATGCTGGCGATCACCAGAACGACCACCGCGGCGGTAAACCATTTGGAAAGAATAGCGGTGCGAAAGAACGACGCCCTGCTCTCTGCGTGCTGCTGCTCCATCGCGATGGCCGAGAGTTCCGCCACCTTTGGCGACAGTTGCGCAACGGGCTGGTCGACGTATCTTACTTGGCCGACAAAGCTGTAGCCCTTGCGCGGGATGGTGTCCACGAAAGCGGGCTGATCGGGTGAATCGCCCAGAACCTGGCGGAGCTTGTTCACGGTGGTGTTTACGTTGGCATCGTAGTTGACGTGGGTGTCCGCCGGCCAGAGTTGCATGCGCAGCTCTTCGCGCGTCACGATTTCGCCCGGTTTTTGAAGGAGGGCCAGGAGGGCCTGATAGACCTTGCCCTGCAGCTTTACGCGCGTGCCGTCCTTGAAGAGTTCTTCCTTTTTTAAGTCCAGGTGAAACGCGCCAAAACAGACGTAACGTTCGGGAGCGAGTGTGGGGCTATTCAAAACTTGGTTTTGTTCCGGCGAGCGTGTGGGAACCAGTGGTGTAATCATGGAAATCACCTTCGTTCACAGCTTTAGACTGATTCAACATTCGATTTATTCCACTCGCGGAACGGCGCCCGACCGGGGCATGAATGCCGTCGCTTGACATCACGTTGAGGTCAGTTATATCTTAAGATGTATATACAAGTCAAGCTTTGGAATGCCGAAAATGAGAACAAAATCCTCCCCGCTGGACCTGCACGGAACGGGCTACTGCGCTTCGTTCAACTTTCGAAGGACGGCGCGCGCGGTCACGCGGTTGTACGACTTGGCGCTGCAGGAAACGGGTATTCGCTCGACACAGTTCGCCATTTTGGTGGGCATCGCGAAGAACCAGCCGGTTTCCATGGGGGCCCTCGCGGACGTGCTGGCCATTGACAGCACGACACTGACGAGGAGCCTGCGGCTCTTGCAGAAAGAGGGGCTCGTCGCCATTTCGAATCGCGCGGCCATGCGGCAGCGTTTTTTGACGATTACGGCCAAGGGAGAGCGCACGCTCGCGCGGAGCCTGCCCGCCTGGCGCGCGGCGCACGAACGATTCGTGGCGACGATCGGCTCCGAGTATTGGGTCGAGCTGAGGAGTGAATTGGAAAGACTCGCTCACGTGGCCGTCGAGCTTGAGAAACCGCAGAAAGACGATCCTGCCCTGGCGCCCACAACCTTGTAAAGCCGCTGAAATGTAAGGCCTCCGAGAAGTCAATTTCGAGAAATAAGGATGGCGACGACTGTCTGGCAAGCGGAGCGAGGCGAGCTCAGGCACGTCGGTGAGCTCTGGTTTACTCCCCGCCGGAAGCCCCCTTGGATTCGAAGAGCAACGACCACCTCATCAACTGCGATCACACTCGATTTCGCGGAAGGGGCAAATCACGATAGAATTAAGGGGAATGCTTACACAGATTGAAGGATTTGACGCTGCCGCGAGCCGCCATCCGCGGCGGAAGACTTATGGCGTGAAGGTAGGACACGTGCGCGTGGGCGGGGGCGCACCCATCGTCGTGCAGTCCATGACGAATACGGATACCGCAGACATCGAGACAACACTGAAGCAGACTTTGGAGCTGGCCGAGGCGGGGTCGGAGATTGTGCGCTGGACGGTCAATGTGCCGGAAGCGGCGGCAGCGGTGCCGGAAATTAAAAGACGGATGCTCGATGCAGGATGCGACGCTCCCATCATCGGAGATTTTCATTACAACGGGCACGTGCTGCTGACGAAGTATCCGGAATGCGCGAAAGCGCTGGATAAATACCGCATCAATCCGGGAAATGTGGGCGCCGGGCAGCGGCGGGATGAGCAGTTCTCTACCATTTGCAAAATCGCGCGCGACAACGGCAAGCCCGTTCGAATCGGCGTGAATGGCGGCTCGCTGAATCAAGAGCTGGTGATGCGCAAGATGCAGGAGAACACGGACAAGAATCTCGGCAAGGAGTCCGAAGAAATTATCAACGATTGCATGGTGCTTTCGGCGCTGCAATCGACGGAACTGGCGCTGGAGTCCGGGCTGCGGCACGACCAAATCATTATTTCCTGCAAGACTTCGCGGCCGCGCGACCTCATCACTGTTTACCGCGACCTTTCCGCGAAGACCGAACAGCCGCTGCACTTGGGCCTCACCGAGGCCGGGATGGGCATGAAGGGGCAGATTTGGTCGGCGGCGTCGCTGGGAGTGCTGCTCTACGAAGGCATTGGGGATACGATTCGCATTTCGCTTACGCCCAAACCAGGGGGCGACCGCCGCGAAGAAGTTTACGCCGCGTGCGAACTGCTGCAGGCGCTGGGGCTGCGCTCGTTTGCGCCTAGCGTGACGGCGTGCCCCGGCTGCGGGCGCACGACGAGCACCACGTTTCAGGAGCTGGCGGAAAGCGTTCAGGGCTACATCCGAGACATGATGCCCATCTGGAAAACGCAATACGAAGGCGTTGAAGAGATGACCCTCGCGGTGATGGGTTGCATCGTGAACGGTCCGGGCGAATCGAAAGCCGCCAACATCGGCATCAGCCTGCCGGGCACGGGCGAGGCGCCGCGCTGCCCTGTGTACATCGACGGGCAAAAGGATGTGACGCTCGAAGGCACTTATGATGAGCTGGCCGTTGCGTTTCAGGCGCTCGTCGACAACTACATCGCAAAGAAGTATCCCCGCAAGTTAACCGAAGTCGTTCCCGCTCGCTAATCCCATTTTTTACACACTACTGAGCAGAGTTGCGAAGAGTTGTAAAAAAACCGGGCTAGCCGAGCCACTGCGGATTGTGGACGGTGCCGTCGAAGTTGTTGGTGGTCTTGTAGCCTTCGAACTGGCCTGCGCGAGCGGCTTGCTCCGTCTTGGCAAGAAGAGCGGCGGACTCAGCGGTGGTTAGCGCCTTGAAATTCCGCGCGACATCAAGAGCCTGGTGCACGTTGGCAAGGGATTCGCAGCCGGTGATGACGACGCTGGTGGGCAAGCTCATGGCGTAGCGCAGACACTCGACGGGAGAGACAGTGTTGCTTTTGAGCAGGAGCCCGGCGCCCATGGGCTTCATGCCGAGGACGCCGATTTCATTTTTCACGAGGATGGGAAGGACTTTTTGCCCAAAACTCTCGTAGTGCGCGTCCATAGCGTTGAGGGGCATCTGGACGGCGTCGAAATGAAACTGATGCGTGGCGGCAGTTTCGAGCATGTGCAGGTGCATCGCGGGATTCTTATGCCCCGTGAAACCAATGTAGCGAACCTTGCCGGCTTTTTTCGCTTCGAGGACCGCTTCCATGCCGCCGCCGGGAGCGAAGATGCGCTCCGGGTCGGTCATGCGAATGACTTCGTGGAACTGGAGAAGATCGATGTGGTCGGTCTGAAGGCGGCGCAGCGATTCATCGAGCTGCACGGCGGCGGCCTTGCTGGTCTGCCCATCGATTTTGGTCATGAGGAAGGCCTTCTGACGGTAGCCGTCGCGCAGCGCCTTGCCCATGCGGATCTCACTGCTGCCGCCATTGTAGTCCCAGCAGTTGTCGAGGAAGTTGATGCCACCGTCGAGAGCGGTGCGGATGATCTTGATGCTTTCCTGCTCGTCGGACTGCATACCAATGTGATAGCCGCCGAGGCCCATCAGAGAGACGCGTTCGCCGGTGCGACCGAGTTTGCGATAAGGAATGCCGTTTTCGTTGCCGGCGGCCCAAAGGTCCGGGCCAGCAACGCCGGCGAGAAGCGAAGTGGTCACCATGGCGCCGAGGAATTCGCGGCGGGTGACGCCATCGGCGGCGGAATCATCGGCGGAGTGAACCGTGCGCGTCATGGTGAGTACCTCCCAGAAGGATTTCAGCGTAATTTGCCGCTAGAAAAAACGCAAGTCCCCCTAGGGAAGACGCGGGGAGGCGGGAGTCGCGATGCTGCGCAGTTTCTCGAGGACGGTGATGCGCGCACGCGAATAGGAGTCCTTGTCGTCAAGCAATTGATGCGCCCAGTGGGCACCCATAGCGACACCATGGATTTCGTAGGCCAGGCGCGTGGAATTCACTTTTGCGCCAATGTGGCCAGCCTTCTGTGCTTGCTCCACGGCGCGGGTGAGAACGTCCATCCATTCGCGCATGATGGCGGCAATACGGTCGTGGACGACGCCGCGCCTGCTATCAAATTCAAACGAAGCGGCGCTGAAGAAACAGCCCCCACTGAATACGCGCTTCTCCACCAGGACAAGCCACAGATTGATGAGGCCCCAAAGTCGGGGCATGCCCCTGGGAGCGGCGATAGCCGGCCGCGTGACCTTGTCGATGAAAATTTGACGGGCAACCTCGATGGTGGCCAACTGCAGCTCTTCCTTGGAACCAAAGTGTGCAAAAAGACCGCTCTTGCTCATGCGAAGCTGTGTGGCGAGGGAACCGACGGTCAGGCCGTCGAGGCCGTGCACGGAGGCGATGTCCACGGCGCTGGCGAGGATGGCTTCGCGAGTGCGAAGGCCGCGAGCCTGGGGGCGAGGAGTACGGGGCTTGCGAGAGGAACGGGCAACGGCTGGCATGAAAAGATTGTAACACGCGTAAATAAATAGCACGACCGTTCGTATTTTTATGATAGGCTTCGGAAAATGCGAGGTGTGGTTATGAGAGCTCGCCGTTTCTACCGCCTACTCTGCCCGTTATGGCTTTCGCTTTTCCTTGGGACCATTCCCTTCTCCGCAGGAGCGCAGGAAATCCCCCTCAAGCATTGCGACGCGCTGCCAGTTGTCGAAGTGACCGTCGAGAGCCAACCGATGTTGTTTCTCGTGGATACGGCGGCGACCTCCATGCTGAATCTCAATTCATTTGCAGCCGGAAAAGCCCAGGGCACGCGGGTAACTTCGTGGACGGGAACCCTGGCCACTAGCGGGCGACAGGTCACGTTGGACGAGCTTACCGTAGGCAACACAAAATTAATGAGACTGGAGATGCTGGCTATTGACCTGTCCGCGATTGGCAAAGCCTGCGGGCGGAAGATCGACGGGATCCTCGGCGTGGATTTACTGGCGAAGCTGGGAGCAACCATCGACCTGAAAAAGCAGACCGTTCACGTGACCACTGCAAGCGAGGAACACGCCTCGAAGCTTGCGGCGGAGATGCACCGTGAAATGCTTCAGTGCCTGAAGGCATTCAACTCTTCGGACGAGCGGGCTTTCGGCGATTGCCTGGACCCCAAGATCGTGCTGTTCAGCATGGAAACCGAACTCTATGGCCGGGAACAGGTGATCGGGTACTTCCGCGAGCGATATTTTCATCAGAAGCCGGCGGCCCGATTGGAGATTCGCGAGAGTGCGTTCCACCCCATCGGAGAAGCGGTGTGGTACGAGTATGAGTTTAAGATTGAATCCGCGCGAGGAGTGCTGAGCGGACGCGGAATGGCCATGTGCAAGAAGTCCGAAGGACGCTGGCGGATGGCGAGCATGCACCACAGCATGATGGAGATGGACCACTCGGCGGCGTCCAAGTAGGGTCCGCGGAGCCCCAGGCTTGATGTGCTAGAATTCATTTGAAAGCGTATAGCAAATCACCGAGGAAATCCGTGAAAATCAGCCGGGAAGATGTGTTGCGGGTGGCGGAACTAGCTTATCTCGACTTGAGCGAGGCCGAGCTGGAAACGTACCGCGCGCAAATTGACGAAATTCTGGAATACATCGGAAAGCTGAACGAGCTGGACACAACCAAGGTTGAGCCCATGGCGCAGGTGCTGAGCGACGACCAAACAGCGGATGCGACGCTGCGCGAGGACCTGATTGTGCCGTGTGCGGTGGCCGAGGACGTCCTGAAGCACGCGCCGGACCCCGAGCCGCCGTATTTCCGGGTGCCGAAGGTGATTGAGAGGTAGGCAGTTATCAGTTATCAGTTTTCAGTGAAGAGAAGAAAATGAAGTGAGAAGTTGAGTGCGCCAGCTCCGCAGGTAGAACGCAGGAAATGCTGGCGGGAGGGCACGATATATCGTGCCCCTCCAAAAGAACATGACCAGATGAGTGCGAACTGGACCGTTGATGGAGTGCGAGAAGCGCTGGCGGCGAAGAAGGTTTCGGCGCGCGAGCTGGCTGCGGACTTTTATAAACGAATCGAATCGCGGAATCCGGAGCTGAATGCTTTCCTGACGCTTTCGCCGGAGCGGGCACGGAGGCAAACCGACAGAATCGATGCGTTGGTGGCGGAAGGAAAGCCGCTGCCGCCGCTGGCAGGAGTGCCGGTGGCCGTCAAGGACGTCATCAGTACGCGCGGGATCAAGACGACGTGCGGTTCGAAGATTTTGCAGAACTATATTCCGCCGTACGACGCGACCGCGGTTGAGCGGCTGGAGGCAGCTGGCGCGGTCATCCTGGGAAAGACCAACTGCGACGAGTTCGCGATGGGAAGTTCGAATGAGAACTCGGCTTACGGCCCGGTGAAGAATCCTCTGTCGCCGGACCGCGTGCCCGGAGGATCGAGCGGGGGTTCGGCCGCAGTGGTGGCGGCGGGACTGACGGTGGCGTCTCTCGGGACGGATACGGGCGGTTCCATCCGGCAGCCCGGCTCGTTTTGCGGGATCCCCGCGATGATGGGGAGCTATGGCCGCGTTTCGCGGTATGGACTGATCGCGTTTGCGTCCTCACTGGACCGAATCGGCCCCCTCGCGACCAATGTCAGGGATGTCGCAACCGTCCTGCAAGTCATTGCCGGGCGGGATCCGCACGATTCGACTTCGACGACGGCGCCGGTCCCCGATTACCGGGCGGAACTTGGGAAACCCGTGAAGGGGATGCGGCTGGGCATCCCCAAGGAGTATTTCGCCGAAGGCATGGATGCGGGAGTGCGGAAAAAGATCGAAGCGGGCATCGAAGTATTCAAAAAACTGGGATGTCAACTGCTTGACATTCGCATGCCGCATACGGACTACGCGATTGCCACCTACTACATCATCGCGACGGCGGAAGCGAGTTCCAACCTCGCGCGGTACGACGGCGTGCGGTATGGCTTGCGCGTGGATGACGATTCCCTGCTCGCGATGTATCGCAAGACGCGGGGCGCCGGATTTGGCGCGGAGGTGAAACGCCGCATCGTGCTCGGCACCTACGTGCTTTCAGCGGGCTATTACGACGCCTACTACTTAAAGGGGCAGAAGGTTCGTTCGCTGATAGCCCAGGATTTTCGCGATGCGTTTACCAAGGTGGATGCGATCCTGACGCCGACTTCTCCGGTTCCACCGTTTAAGTTGGGTGAGCGCACGGACGACCCACTCCAGATGTATCTTGCTGATATATATACAGTTACGGGATCACTGGCGGGGGTCCCGGGGATTTCCATACCCTGTGGCAAGATGGATGGAAAGCTGCCGGTGGGCCTGCAAATCTTTGGGGCGGCTTTTGGAGAGGCGCGCGTCCTGCAACTGGCTCATGCTTTCGAGCAGGGCGGCGGAGCCACTGTCTGAGCACTTCGCGAGAGGATGGATCAGACCTAGCCATCACTTGCGACCATCATCGAGAACCTTGCTCGTGCGCAACGCGAACTTCTGCGTGCTCCGTCCCTGCGGAACAACTGTGGGAAGCCTGAACGCGTATAGGTAGCTCCAATTCATTGCCGCGCTGAAAAACGGCAATGAAACCGATGCGAGAGATTGCCGAGACGCTACCGAAAACCGTAACAAGTTTGCATAAGTAGAACATTTTTTACCACTCTGCTGGCCTTTGCTTTCCCTTCGTACCTCCCATAGAAGCTGCGGAAAAATGCGGGAAAAGCCCCGATTTACCGGGCTTTGGGGAGAAAGTACTATACGGATAGTTTTTTCTTGACAGAACGGAACGACTATTGCTCAGGAATTAATGCAGCGCATATGATGGCGGTAGCATCAAAGAAAATGAAAGCGTAGTTGGGGCGGGAAAGAGGAGCGGGCCATGGTTACCGTGAAGTCGAGCCAAAAAATCTTCACCGATTCAGAGGTCGCCAGCTTGACGGGAATCTGCGTCGAGCATGTGCACAATTTTGCCAAGAGCCGCCACCTGGGCTTCATCGCGCGGGCAGCGGAAGCAGCCGGCATCAGCGCCGATCAATGGCTGTTCACGCTTTCGGATCTGATGGTTCTGGTGACCCTGTTTCCGAAGTGCACGCACTAAAGCATTAGAATCAAGCTGGCTTTTTGCATGGCTCCCTGGCTTGGCTGGGGAGCCATTGGCTTTTCTGGGGCGTCCAAAACGGCAGGTTGCAGGCGCGGAAGGCACAGGGGTATGCTCGCGATAGGGGCAAACCGGACCTGCTCGCATGGTTCGCGCACCCTAGGGCACCGATGGGATCACCTAGAATAGCTATAGTAGTCTATTGCGCTCTCCTGGCAAGCTGGTCAGGCGCGACCAGTTACGCCCAATCGACAAGCGGTGCCGCAACCAAACAAGAGCAGCCACCCACAGGGAAGCCAACCAGTGGCACGGATTCGCAGGCGGGAGTACCTGCTGTGCTGCGAGGAAAAAAGCTCGTCCTGAAGGACGGTACCTTTCAACTGGTGCGGGATTATCAACGGAACGGGGAGCGGGTCCGCTACCTGAGCGCGGAGCGGGGCGATTGGGAAGAGATCCCCGCTGCGTTGGTGGATTGGGACGCGACGGCAAAGGTAGCGGCAGCGGAAAAGAGCGAGGAGGATGCTCTGGCCAAGAAGATCCACGCGCAAGAGCAAGCCCAGAAAATTGAGACGGTTATGGACGTAGACGCGAGCTTGCAGGTGTCCCCGGGTGTCTTCCTGCCGCCCGGAGAGGGGATGTTTGTTATCGACGGCAAATCCGTGAAGCCCTTAGGGCAGGTGGGCTCACAGATCAGGACGGACAAAAAACAGTATTTGAAGCAAGTGCTTTCGCCCATTCCTATCGTCCCCAGCAAGCAGAACGTACAAATTCCCGGAACCCGAGCTAGCGTGCGCGTGACGAACGGACAAACGGAGTTTTATTTGCGAGAAGCGCCGGCGGATCCGGACCGCACGACGCCGATCGTGAAAAGCAGCCGGCCGGGTGAATCCGGGCCGGAAGTGGAGCTGGTGCGAGCGACCGTCAAAGGCAACAAGCGGCAGTTGGAATCGATCAAGAGTCTTTTCGGACAGTCGGAGGAAAAGCGCAATACGATTTCGATCCAGCGATGGGAAATTGCGCCCACCGTCTTTCGCTTCACGCTAAGCGAGCCCCTGCCCCCGGGCGAATATGCGCTGGCAGAGATACTACCGGATGGAATGAACCTCTTCGTGTGGGATTTTGGGGTGGACCCGGCGACGGGCGCGAAGCCAACGACACCGCTAAAAAAGAAAAACTAACGTGGAAATCGAGGATCGCACAGGACGATCGGGGACGGGCACATCCTGTTGCCTACGAGGCCGCGCCAGCAGAAACGGGAAATGAATCACCGGGTATCGCGCGTTTCCGCTGGAGCATCCGACAGAGCCTCCCTCAAGAGAGCGAGCACCTCAGCGATACGGAAAGGTTTTTGAAGACAGAAGGGTTCACCGCGGCTCGCCGTCCCCTGAGTGATTTCCAACAAATCGCCGGTCATGTAGATAACCGCTGGTTTCTGGTTTCCCGCAGCTTCGAGGATGCGGCTGGCAGCGTCGCGGCCATCCACCCGGAAGCCGCCGGAAGAAAGATGCAGGTCGCAGAGAAACACGTCATAGCTGGAGCGCCTGAGATGGGCGAGAGCCTCCTCGATGGTCGCGGCGCAATCGACATGCAATCCCTGCGCAGAGAGGCCTTCCCGAAGAAGCATCCGGAGACTCTCTTCATCATCGAGAACGAGAACCGCGCGATCCCGGAGAAAGTCGGCCCTCGTTCGAACCGCATCAGCAGAGGCGAGCCCAGCTTCCGAAGGAGTAGGAAGGGCGTCGGGCTCCTGGCCGAGCGCGGCCGGGAGATAGATGGTGAAGGCCGAGCCGCCGGCGGGAAGCACTTCAGCTTCGATGTTTCCGCCATGTTCGCGAATGATGGACATGCAGATACTGAGCCCCAGCCCGGTGCCGCCGCCAGGGCGTTTGGTGGTGTAAAAGGGATCGAAGATGCGCGGAAGCGCTTCGGGACGGATGCCGACGCCGTCGTCCTGAACGGTGATCGTAAGTTGGCTACCGACGCGCCCGGTACGAATCTGGATGCGGCCGGTGTCGCGGACTTCGCGGATGGCCTGCTCGGCGTTGGTGACCAGGTTCAGAAAAACCTGAATGAGCTGGTTGGCGTCCCCGATGATGCCGGGAAGATCGGTTTGGGGATGGAAATCCACCTTGATATTGTTGCGGCGCAAAGAGTGTTCTTGCAACTGAAGGGTGCGCTCGAGAAGGTTGTTGAGGTCGAGGGGCTTTTTCTGCGGCGAAGCGGGCCGTGAGAATTCGAGAAGATTCTGGACGATGCGCGCGGCGCGGCGGGCTTGGCGGTGCGTCAGTTCCAGTTGGCGCCTGGTGGAGTCATCGGTTCCTTCACGCTCGCGGAGAAGCTCGGTAACGCCGATGATGGCAGTAAGGGGATTGTTCAGCTCATGGGCGACGCCGGCGAGCATCTGTCCCATGGCGGCAAGTTTCTCGGCCTGGATGAGCTGTTCCTCCAGCCGCTTGAGATCGGTAACATCGCGGCCGGAGAGAACCACGCCCTCGATATTGCCCTTTTCATCGGATAGAGGACTGAAATTGAAACGAATCCGGCGCCAGTCTCCCAGCTTGTGGCGCACGCGAATTTCGAGAGAGGCAAAGGTCTGCGCGCCGGCGATGATGTCCTTGTAGAGCGACAGGGCGGAAGGCAAATCCTCCGGATGGGAGCGGCCGCCAAATTCCAGGTGTTGCATTTCTGCAACGTCGTACCCGAGTATCTCTTTGCAACGAGGACTGACAAAGTTGTAGTGGGCCTCGGTATCGAGCACGAGGATGAGATCGGGGAAGCTGTCGACCAGACGGCGGGCAAATTCCTGCTGCTGGTGGAGGCGGCGCTCCATCTCGCGCCGCTCGGTGATGTCCATGAGCGCGCCCTGATAGCGCAGCACGCGTCCGGAATTGTCGCGAACGGCAGCAGCGGTGTTCAGGCACACGATGGACCTGCCGTCCTTGCAAATCAAGGTGATCTCGCGGCCCTGGATCATGGACTGCCGCTCAACCTCGGTCTGGACGATCTTTCGCTCTGGCTGATCGACGAAGATTTCCGCAACCCTTCTTTTCAGCAATTCTTCCTTGGAATCGTAGCCCAGCATACGCGCCAGGGCCGGATTGACGTCCACAATGGTTCCGTCCGGCGTGACGATGTAGATGCCTTCCTGGAGCGATTCGAAGAGTTCCGTGAAGCGAGCTTCGTTCTTGCGGAGTGCCGAGACGTCGCGCCCAAGAATGGTGATGCCGTGGATTTCGCCGTCACGCATCATGGCATGGGCGACGCAATCGAAGAAAAAGGGCGTCCCCTGGCCCTTCAGCCGCACCTGAACGACGCCGGACCATTGGCGGCGTTCCATGAACCGGGGCATGGCGCGCCGCAAAAGCTCGGATCCTTCCCCGGTGCCCTCCTCCAAGAAATCCGTGATGGGCTTCCCGATCATGTCCTGGAAGGGGGTGGCGACAAGATCAGAGAAACTGCGGTTGGCGGCGCGGATCTGGCCGTCGAGCGTGAGGGCGAGCAGAACGTCGTCGAAAGAGTCGATCAGGTCCCGATAGCCCTGCTGCGAACGCGAGATGATTTGAAAAAGCTGATCGAGCTGTTTCCCGCTCGGCGGATCAGCCTCGCGCTGTTCGAGGCCGCGCATGAGCCCGCGCAACTCGGAGATCTCGTGCGTCTTATTCCACATGTACCAGCCGAAGAGGCCGATGAGAACGACAAAGAGGACCGGGGGCGCTGCTTCGTAGCGGTGCGCGAAGGCACGAATGGAACCCCAGGACGTCCAGGCGAAAAACACGGCAAGGACAAAGAGGACGACAAAAGTGAGCCGCCAGAGTTCGCTCTGCCGCTTTTCGAACTGCTCGAAGCGGGAAGTGATGGCGGCACGCTGGTCAGCGTGCTGCGCGGAGCGGCCGGGGATCCGGGGGTCGCGTTGGTTTTCTTCTAGCATGAAAGTGGACGGGATCCTGCAGAGCCAGGAATCATCCGCCGATACGAGCTATACCCCTTATTGTAAGAATTCCAACTGGATTTCGGCAATCAAAGCGGCAGGAGGAAGTTCCTGAAGGACACCTTTACGATTTGCGCACAAACAACAACGGCGCCCCGGCCGGGCCGGAGCGCCGTCTGATTTGGTTTCTTGCCCACCGGAGGACCGGGCAAAAAGGAGCTTTAGCCTTCGGTGGCCGCGTCCGCTTCGGTGTCCTTCTGGAGGAAGTCGAGCGCGGCCGCTTCTTCCGCGGTGAGCTCGGCGGCTTCCGGAATCTCCTCCATGGGAGCAGGGGCGGGCATTTCCGTCAGCAACTGAATGCTGCGATAGTGCTCGAGGCCCGTACCGGCAGGGATGAGGCGGCCCATGATGACGTTTTCCTTGAGGCCGCGGAGATAGTCCACCTTGCCGGCGACGGCCGCTTCCGTGAGGACGCGGGTGGTCTCCTGGAAGCTCGCGGCGGAGATGAAGGAATCAGTCGAGAGCGACGCCTTGGTGATACCGAGGAGGAGCGGACGGCCCGTTGCGGGGCGGCCACCATCGGCGATGACGCGATCGTTCTCCTCGCGGAAGCGGAACTTGTCCACCTGCTCCTCGAGGAGGAAGGTGGTGTCACCCACGTCCTCGACTTTGACCCAACGCATCATCTGGCGCGAGATCGTCTCGATGTGCTTGTCGTTGATATTGACGCCCTGGAGGCGGTAAACCTCCTGAATGGCGTTGACCAGGTACGATTGCGTGAACTTTTCGCCGAGGACGGCGAGCAAGTCGTGCAGGTTGAGCGGGCCATCGATGAGGGCTTCGCCGGCCTTGACGTGGTCGCCTTCCTGAACGTTGATGTGCACGCCGCGGGGGATGGAGTATTCCTTGGTGGTCTTGCCATCCTCGCTTTCGACGTAGACTTTGCGCATGCCCTTGGCGATATCGCCATAGCGGACGACGCCGTCGATTTCGCTGATGACCGCGGGATCCTTGGGCTTGCGAGTCTCGAAGAGTTCGACAACGCGCGGGAGACCGCCGGTGATGTCCTTGGTCTTGGTGGTTTCGCGCGGGATCTTCGCGAGCACGTCGCCGGCCTGGACCTCATCGCCATCCTTGACCATCAAGTGGGCGCGGGAAGGCATGAGGTACTTCTTGCGGACCTTGCCGGAAGAATCGCGGACCAGAATCGCGGGCTGATGCTTTTCATCGCCCGGAGGCAGAGTGACGACGTCCTGCGAAAGGCCGGTCACTTCGTCCACCTGCTCTTCAATCGTCAAGCCGGGGCGCAGGTCGTCAAATTTAACGGAGCCGGCGGTTTCGGTGAGGATCGAGAAGGTGAAGGGATCCCATTCGGCAAGAATCTGGCCGTGGGTGACGTGTTCGCCGTCCTTGACGCGAAGGCGCGCGCCGTAAACGACGTGGTAGCGCTCCTTCTCGCGGTTCTTTTCATCGACGATGGCGATCAGTCCGGCGCGGTTCATGGCGATGGAAGTGCCGCCACGGCCTTCGACGAACTTCATGTCCACGAACTTGACGACGCCGTTGTTGCGCGCTTCGAGCGTGGAACGTTCGGAGACGCGGGTGGCGGTTCCGCCGATGTGGAAGGTGCGCATGGTCAACTGCGTGCCGGGCTCGCCGATGGACTGCGCGGCGATGACGCCGACGGCTTCGCCAAGCTCAACCATGCGGCCGGTGGCGAGGTTGCGCCCGTAGCATAGCGCGCAAACACCGCGGCGGGACTCGCAAGTGAGCACGGAGCGGATGCGCACGCGTTCGATACCCGCACCCTGCACCTGGTTGGCGAGCTCTTCGGTGATTTCCTGGCTGACGTCGACGATGACGGTGCCCTCGAAGTCCTTGATCTTGTCGAGGGAAACGCGGCCCACGATGCGGTCGCGGAGCGGCTCGACTTCGACGCCGGCTTCGACGATGGGTTCGACGAAGATGCCGTCGCTGGTGCCGCAATCGCGCTCGTTGATGATCACGTCTTGCGCGACGTCGACGAGGCGGCGGGTCAGGTAGCCGGAATCGGCGGTTTTGAGCGCCGTATCGGCCAGGCCTTTGCGAGCACCGTGCGTCGAGATGAAGTACTGCAGCACGGTAAGGCCTTCGCGGAAGTTGGAGGTGATGGGCGTTTCGATGACTTCGCCGGAAGGCTTGGCCATCAAACCGCGCATGCCGGAAAGCTGGCGGATCTGCTGTTTCGAACCGCGCGCGCCGGAGTCCGCCATGACGTAGACGGGGTTGATGTTGCCCTCTTTGTCCTGGTTTTCGAGGGCCTTGAACATTTCGTCGGCCACGCGCTCGGTGATGTCGCCCCAGATGGCGATGACCTTGTTGTAGCGCTCGCCGTTGGTGATGGCGCCGTCGAGGTACTGCTGCTGCACCTTGACGACTTCCTTTTCGGCGTTTTCCACGAGCTTGTACTTGTCGCTCGGAATGAGCATGTCGTCGATGCCGATCGAAATGCCGGACTTGGTGGCGTAGGTGAAGCCCAGTTCCTTCAAGTGATCGAGCAGAACGACGGTGTCTTCGAGGCCGAAACGCAGGTAAGCGTAATAGACCAGTTGCTGAACGCCCTTTTTCTTGAGGAGGCCGTTCACAAAAGGAAATTTTTCCGGCAAGTGCGAATTGAAAATGACGCGCCCAACGGTCGTCTGAATGAACTGGCGCTCCATCTTCACGGGCACGGTGTGCGGCACGTCCTGGTTGTCGTACGCGGTGGTGAGGTCGATGACTTCACCGGTGTAGCGCAGGCGAATGGGCGTGAGCAGTTCCACTTCGCCGGCTTCCAGCGCGAGGACGACTTCATCGGTGGCGCCGAAAACGCGGCCTTCGCCCTTGGCTCCGGGCTTGTTCTTGGTCAGATAGTAGATGCCGAGGACCATGTCCTGGGAGGGCACGGCCAGCGGCAAGCCGTGAGCCGGCGACAGGATATTGCGCGAGCTGAGCATGAGCACAGACGCTTCGACCTGAGATTCAGGCGAAAGCGGGATGTGCACGGCCATCTGGTCGCCGTCGAAGTCCGCGTTGAACGCGGTGCAGACGAGGGGGTGGATACGGATGGCTTTGCCCTCGACGAGCACCGGTTCGAACGCCTGAATGCCGAGGCGGTGGAGCGTCGGGGCGCGGTTGAGCATCACGGGATGTTCGCGGATGACGTCTTCGAGGATGTCCCAAACGACGGCTTCCTGCTGCTCGACCATTTCCTTGGCTTGCTTGATGGTGGTGCAATGGCCCTGGGCTTCGAGCTTGTGATAGATGAAAGGCTTGAAGAGCTCAAGCGCCATCTTCTTGGGCAGGCCGCACTGGTGGAGCTTCAGCTCCGGGCCGACGACGATGACGGAGCGGCCGGAGTAGTCCACGCGCTTGCCGAGAAGGTTCTGGCGGAAACGGCCCTGCTTGCCCTTGAGCGTGTCGCTGAGGGACTTGAGCGGGCGGTTGTTGGTCCCGCGCAGAACGCGGCCGCGGCGGCCATTGTCAAACAAGGCGTCGACGGCTTCCTGTAACATGCGCTTTTCGTTGCGCACGATGACGTCCGGCGCGCGCAGCTCCATGAGCTTCTTCAACCGGTTGTTGCGGTTGATGACGCGGCGATAGAGGTCGTTCAAATCGGAAGTGGCGAAGCGGCCGCCGTCCAGAGGCACCAGCGGGCGCAGCTCCGGGGGTAGAACCGGAATCACGTCGAGGATCATCCACTCTGGCTTGTTGCCGCTCTTGCGGAAGGCTTCGAGCACTTTGAGGCGCTTGGCGAACTTGATCCGCTTTTGGAGCGAGGGATCGGTCTTCATTTTTTCGCGGAGCTCTTCGGACAGCTTGTCCACTTCGACGCGGCGGAGAAGCTCCTTGATGGCTTCCGCGCCCATCTTGGCGGTGAACTGGCCCGGGTATTCCTTCTGCAGCTCGCGATATTTGTCTTCGAGCAGGACTTCGCGCTCGCGGAGAATGGCGACCTCGCCGGGATCCACAACGACGAAAGCTTCGAAATAAAGAATGCGCTCGAGATCGCGCATGGAAATGTCCAGCAAGTAACCGATGCGGCTGGGCAGTCCCTTGAAGAACCACACGTGCGAGCAGGGCGAAGCGAGCTCGATGTGGCCGAGGCGTTCGCGGCGGACCTTGCTCAGGGTAACTTCGACGCCGCACTTATCGCAGATAACGCCGCGATGCTTCATCCGCTTGTATTTGCCGCACAGGCATTCCCAGTCGGTGACGGGGCCAAAAATCTTGGCGCAGAAAAGGCCGTCGCGCTCGGGCTTGAACGTGCGGTAGTTGATGGTCTCCGGCTTGGTCACTTCTCCGTGAGACCAGGAGCGAATTTTTTCAGGACTCGCCAGGCTGATGCGAATGGAATCGAAATCGGCGATCAAACTGGCGCGATCGTAAGGGCTGCTGCGATACAAGGTTGTTTCCTCCCTCCCCAGCTTTCGCCGGGGCCGCGGTCCGGTGACTTCGACGGAAGAAACCAGACCGGCTGAGAACCCAACTACTCAAAACTGCTAAACCAAACTTTGTTGCCCTGCAGTGGCGCAGCATGCTGCGCCACTACAAGCAAGATGCGTAACTAATCGGCGGCTTTGTCTCCTGCCGGCTTTTGCCGCTTCATCAGCTCGACGTCCAGGCAGAGCGACTGCAACTCGCGCACGAGGACGTTGAACGATTCGGGCACGCCGGGCTCGATACCCGGTTCGCCCTTGACGATGGCCTCGTAAATTTTCGCGCGGCCATAGACGTCGTCCGACTTCGCCGTGAGCAGCTCCTGCAGGATGTGCGCTGCGCCATAGGCTTCCAGCGCCCAGACTTCCATTTCGCCGAAGCGCTGGCCGCCGAACTGCGCTTTGCCGCCGAGCGGCTGCTGCGTAATGAGCGAGTACGGCCCGATGGAGCGCGCGTGAATCTTGTCGTCGACGAGATGCGAAAGCTTGAGCATGTAGATATAGCCGACGGTGATCGGCTGGTCGAACTGGTCGCCGCTCATGCCGTCGAAGAGGTTGATCTTGCCGGCGTGCGGCAGACCCGCGACTTCGAGCAGGTGGCGGATTTCCGGTTCGCGCGCGCCGTCGAAAACCGGCGTGGCAAAGGGAATCCCTTCGCGGAAGCCTTCGGCATACTCGAGCAACTCATCGTCGCTGAGCTTCGCGAGCGTCTTCCACACCGCGGTTTCCGTAAACACTTCCCGGAACCAGCGGCGCAGCGCCTCGGCCTTCACTTCCTTGCTGAGCAAGCGCTTGAGGCTGTTGCCGAGTTCCTTGGAAGCCCAGCCGAGGTGCGTCTCCAGAATCTGGCCGACGTTCATACGCGAAGGAACGCCGAGCGGATTGAGAACGATCTCGACCGGAGTGCCGTCCGGCATGTACGGCATATCTTCCTGCGGCACGATGCGGGCGATGACGCCCTTGTTGCCGTGGCGCCCGGCCATCTTGTCGCCGATGGAGAGCTTGCGCTTCATGGCGATATAGGCCTTGACCAGCTTGATGACGCCCGGGGGCAGCTCGTCGCCCTTTTTGAGCTTGTCCTTGCGCTCCTCGGTGATCTTGCGGAGCACATCGATCTGGCGCGAGGTCATCTCCTCGACTTCCTCGATCTTCTCGATGAGCAGCGGGTCCTTCTCGTTGAGCTTCAGACGCTTGAGGTTGCGCGTGGAGATTTTCTCAATGATCTCGCGCGTGAGTTCGACGCCCTTGGTCAGCAGCCGCTTGTTGGTCTTTTCGTCGTGCAGGTCGGCCTGGAGAATCTTGCCGCCGAGAAGATCCGAGAGGCGCTTGAGGCGCTCATCCGTGAGGATGCGGATTTCGTCGGCGAGGTTCTTCTCCAGCTTGAAGACCTGCGTAGCTTCGATGGCCTTGTGGCGCTCGTCCTTTTCTCCGCCCTTGCGGGTGAAGATCTTGACGTCCACGATGGTGCCCTCGATGCCCGGCGGGCAGTAGAGAGAAGCGTCGCGAACATCGCCGGCCTTTTCGCCGAAGATGGCGCGGAGCAGTTTTTCTTCCGGCGTGAGCGTGGTTTCGCCCTTGGGCGTAACCTTGCCGACAAGAATGTCACCTGGCTTCACGACCGCGCCGATGCGGATGACTCCGCTTTCGTCGAGGTTGCGAAGGAACGATTCGCTGATGTTGGGAATATCGCGAGTGACTTCCTCGGGGCCGAGCTTGGTATCGCGCGCTTCGATTTCGTACTCCTCGATGTGAATCGAGGTGTAGTAATCGTCCTTGACCAGCTTTTCGCTGACCAGGATGGCGTCTTCGAAGTTGTAGCCGCGCCAGGGCAGGAAGGCCACGAGAACGTTGCGGCCGAGAGCGAGTTCACCGCGTTCCGTGCAAGGGCCGTCGGCAAGAACCTGGCCTTTCTTCACGCGGTCGCCCACGCGAACCAGCGGCTTCTGGCTGATGCACGTGTTCTGGTTCGAACGCTTGAACTTGATGAGCTGATAGATGTCCGCGCCCACTTCGCGGCTGAGCACGCCGGAGTGATCGGATTCCACGCGCACAATGATGCGCTCGGAGTCGACCTGATCGACAATACCTTCGCGCTTGCAGAGCACCACCGCACCGGAATCGCGCGCGGTGACGCGTTCCATGCCGGTGCCGACGAGCGGCGCTTCGCCCTTGATGAGCGGCACAGCCTGGCGCTGCATGTTGGAACCCATGAGCGCGCGGTTGGCGTCGTCGTTTTCGAGGAACGGAATCAAGCTGGCGGCCACGGAAACGAGCTGCTTCGGCGAAACGTCGACGTAATCGACTTCATCGCGGCTCTTGAGAACGAAGTTGCCGGCCTGCCGGCAATTGACCAGCTCGGTGGTGATCTTCAAGCGTTCATCAAGCGAGACGTTGGCCTGCGCGACGACGTACTTGTCTTCTTCCCAAGCGGAAAGATAGAAGCAGTACGGCTCGTAAACAACCTTGCGGCGCTTGAGTTCTTCGTTGAGATCCTCGACTTTGTCTTTCTCGACGATTTCACCGGCTTTGAATTCGCTGTCACCGGCATTGACGATCTGAACGTAGTCGATAATACGGCCGCCCTTGACTTTGCGGTAGGGCGATTCGATGAAGCCGTAGTCGTTGATGCGCGCGAAGCAGCTCAGGGAGCTGATCAGGCCGATGTTCGGGCCTTCCGGCGTTTCAATCGGACAGATACGGCCGTAGTGCGTCGGGTGCACGTCGCGCACTTCGAATCCGGCGCGCTCGCGCGACAGACCGCCCGGCCCAAGGGCCGAGAGACGCCGCTTGTGGGTGATCTCGCTGAGCGGGTTGGTCTGGTCCATGAACTGGCTGAGCTGCGACGAACCGAAGAACTCGCGGATCGCGGCCATCACCGGCTTGGCGTTTACCAGGTCGTGCGGCATGGCCGTCGACATTTCCTGATACACGCTCATCTTTTCCTTGATGGCGCGTTCCATGCGGACGAGGCCGATACGGAACTGGTTTTCGAGCAGTTCGCCAACCGCGCGAACGCGGCGGTTGCCGAGGTGATCGATGTCGTCGACGACGCCGATGTTCTTGCGCAGCTTGAAGAGATACTTGATGGCCGAAACGAAGTCCGGCGAATCCAGCGTGCGGTTATCCAGTGGCGTGTCCAGGCCCATCTTGATGTTGAACTTCAGGCGGCCAACGCGGCTGAAATCGTACTTGCGCGGGTCAAAGAACATGCCGCGGAAAAGATTCGTGGCTGTCTCCAGCGTCGGTGGATCGCCGGGGCGCAGCTTGCGGTAGATTTCGATGAGCGCTTCCTTCGAAGAGCGGATCGAGTCCTTGTCCAGCGTGCGCGAGAGCACCAGGCCGATGTCGTCGCGCTCGGGAAAGAACACGTCGACTTCGGTGATGCCGCCTTCGGCAAACGCCTGCCAGAGATCGGCGGTCAGCGGCTTATTGGCCTCGAGCAAAACTTCGCCGGTCTGGCGGTTGACGACGTCGGCGACGCTGTAGGCGCCCTCGAGGTCGGCCAGCGCGGCGCGAACCTGGGAAATCTTCGCCTTGATCAGTTCCTTGAAGAGATTTTCGGTAATGCGCTTGTGCGCGCCGACGATCACTTCATCCGACTTCGGATTGCGGATTTCGTGCGCCAGCTTGCGGTCCACGATTCCGGGCGAAACGTTCCAGAAAAGGTCCTTGTCGCGCAGAGAGATGCGCTCGACCTGATAGAACGTTCGCAGGATGTCTTCGTTGGACTTCATGCCCAGAGCGCGCAGGAAGATCGAGCCCAGGAACTTGCGTTTGCGGTCGATTCGAACGTACAGAATATTTTTCGTGTCGTATTCGAATTCGACCCACGACCCGCGGTACGGAATGATTTTCCCGAGAAAGTAGCTGCGGTTATTGGCGCTCTCGAAGAAAACGCCCGGCGAGCGGTGCAACTGGGAAACGATGACGCGCTCTGTCCCGTTGATGATGAACGTGCCGTTCTCCGTCATCAGCGGAATGTCGCCGTAGAATACTTCCTGCTCCTTGATGTCGCGGATGGTCTTCGCGCCGGAATCGGGATCCTTGTCGTAAATGGTCAGACGGATGGTGACCTTGAGAGGCGCGGAGTACGTCATGCCGCGCTCCTGGCACTCGTTCACGTCATACTTCAATTGCATGGCGACCGGATCGCCGCACTTGTTGCAGAAGGTCGGCGTGTTTTTGTTGAACGTGCCGCACTTGTGGCAGATGACGTCGCCGGTCTGATACGGATTGGTGACCACGGACGCGCCGCAATTGCGGCACGTCGCGCGGAGGTGGTGCAGGCCCTTCAGGTTGCCGCACTTGCACTCCCAGTTGCCGATCGAGTAGTCCACGAATTCCAGTTGCGACATCTCGCGGAAGTCCCTGATCGGAAACACGGAAGTGAACACCGACTGAAGCCCGCCGTCATCGCGCTCGCTCGGCAGAAGGTCCATCTGCAAGAAGCGCTGATACGACTTCATCTGGACTTCAATCAGGTTGGGAATCTGGATCGAGCCTTGGATTTTCGCGAAATCCAGACGCTGACGTTCCCGGACGTGCTGATTGGTATTCGGCATGCGTGATCTACCTCATCCCTTTTGGGGCAAAATACGGAGAAACGGAGAAGGACACAGGACCGATGTGCGAAACGACCTGCCCGGGATCGCTGCACACACGGCTGCGGGGGGCCCGAAAAGGGCCCATGGTTCTGTAACTAGTACCGGCTTCGACTTGCGTACGCGAATTCCTTTGGCGCGGTCTGCCCGCTTCCTGCGCCGCGCCCCCACCCGAAAAACCGTACTGCGACAATTCAAATGTGACCCCGGCCAGGCCGGGGCCTGGCAAACTACTTGATCTCGACCTTGGCGCCGGCCTCTTCGAACTTCTTCTTGATCGAAGCGGCTTCGTCCTTGTTGACGCCTTCCTTGACGGTCTTCGGAGCGCCATCCACCAGGTCCTTGGCTTCTTTGAGGCCCAGGCTGGTGACTTCGCGGACCGCTTTAATGACGTTGATTTTGTTACCACCAACGTCCGTAAGCACGACGGAGAATTCCGTCTTCTCCTCCGCCGGTGCCGCGCCGCCCGCCGCCGCCCCGCCGCCTGCCGCCACAACTGTGGCGGCCGCCGCAGAGACGCCAAAGGTTTCTTCCATCTTTTTCACGAGGTCGGACGCTTCCAGCAGCGTCAGCCCCTTGATTTCTTCCAGGATCGTATCGACTTTCGCCATGACTCTTTCTTCTCCTCTCAATTCAAGAAATTAAACTTACTGGGCTGCTTCGGGAGCCGGTTCGGCACTCGGTGCCGCACTGGCCCCGCCGGACCCAAACTTGTTGGCCTTGATGGCTTCACTGACGGTCACCGCCAAATTGCGCGGCAACGCATTCAGGGCCATGGCGATGCGCTGCGCCGGAGCGTTCAGCAGGAACATGATCTTGCTGATCAACTCCTCCTTCGACGGTAGATTCGCAAGCTGCTGAATCTCCCTGATGGAAATGACGCGGCCCTCGACCACGCCGGACTTGAACTGAAACGCCGGGACGTCTTTGGCAACCTTGGTGAGCGCCTTAGCCAGTGCGACCGGGTCGGTCGCGGTATAGGCGATCGAATTCGTTCCGCTCAGGTTCTTGAGCAGGTTCTCGGCGGGGGTGCCCGCACCGGCGCGCTCCGCGAGCGTGTTTTTCACAACCTTGTATTTGCCGCCCGCGGCCTGCACGGCGCGGCGGAGCTTGGTGTCGTCTTCGACCGTGATGCCCTGAAAGGTCGAGAGAATGACCGTCGATACTTTGGCAAGCTCGGTCTTGAGCTTGTCGAGATCCTGCTGTTTTTCGCTGCGTTTCTTCATAAGTTCGCTCCGCTGGCGTGCGCCGCGCAACTACGCGGCGGCAGCCATGGCTTCCACTTCGGTTAGGTCGATGGTGATGCCCGGACCCATGGTTGAAGTCATGGTGATTTTCTTGACGTACTTGCCCTTGGCCGCGGCCGGTTTGGCTTTCACCACCGCCTCGATTACCGCGTGGGCGTTCTCCGCGAGCTTCGCGCCGTCAAACTGAATTTTGCCGATCGGGCAGTGCACGATCCCCGCCTTGTCGACACGGAATTCCACTTTACCGGCCTTCACTTCCTTGATCGCCTTGGCTACCTCGAAGGTGACCGTACCGGTCTTCGGGTTGGGCATCAGGCCGCGCGGGCCGAGCACTTTACCCAGCTTTCCGGCGGAGCGCATCATGTCCGGCGTGGCGATCACGGCGTCGTAGTCCGTCCAGCCTTCCATGATTTTTTGCACGATCTCGTCGCCGCCGACGAAATCCGCCCCGGCTTCCTGCGCCTCACGAACTTTTTCACCGCCGGCAATCACCAGCACGCGAACGGTCTTGCCGAGTCCGTTGGGCAATCCCACGGTGCCGCGGACGACCTGGTCGGAATGCTTTGGATCAACGCCCAAATTGATCGCCAGCTCCACGGTTTCGTTGAACTTGGTGTGATGCGTTTTCTTCAGAAGTTCGGCCGCTTCGCCGAGCTTGTACGGGCGCACTTCTACCAGCTTGCGCGCCTTCTCCACGTTCTTGCCTGACTTCTTCGTCATTGGCTCTACCCCTTCGACCTCGTAGCGCCCGAACTTCTAGGCTTCCACGACTTCCAGGCCCATGTTGCGCGCCGTACCCATCACGGTGCGTACCGCGGAATCCAGATTGGTGGTGTTGAGGTCGACAAGCTTGATCTTTGCAATTTCCTCGACTTGTTTCTTCGTGACCTTGCCGACTTTGTTGCGGTTCGGCTCGGCGGAACCCTTTGCGATGTTGGCCGCGCGCTTCAGCAGGACCGACGCCGGCGGCGTCTTCAGGATGAAGGTGAAGGTGCGGTCCGTGTACACCGTCACCAGCACGGGGAAAATCATCCCGTCCGGCTCTTTGGCCGTCTTGGCGTTGAACTGCTTGCAGAAATCCATGATGTTCAAGCCATGCGGGCCGAGCGCGGTGCCCACCGGCGGCGCCGGAGTCGCCTTGCCCGCGGGCAACTGGAGCTTGATGGTTGTTTGAATCTTCTTTGCCATGTTCCTGCCTCAATCTCTTTGAATCTGTAGCTCAGGCCTTCAGACCCGAGGCTGTTCTCTTCCCTATCCCAGCTTTTCAACGCTAGCGAAATCCAACTCTACCGGCGTCGACCGTCCAAAAATTGTCACGGAAACCTTCAACCGGCTGTGATCGTTGTCGATCTCTTCGACGTTGCCGTTGAAATTCGCAAATGGCCCATCGACGATGCGCACCTGTTCGTTGCGCTCGAAGACCACCTTCGGCTTGGGGCGGTCCTGCGGCGTATGCACACGGTTAATGATGCCGTCGACTTCCGCTTCGGTCAGCGGCGACGGCGACGTCGCCGAGCCCACGAAGCCCGTGACGCGCGGGGTGGAACGCACGGTGTGCCAGGTGTTTTCGTCCAGGTCCATTTCCACCAGCACATAGCCGGGATAGGACATGCGATTCGAAACCACCTTCTTGCCGCCACGCACCTCGACGACTTCCTCCGTGGGGATCATCACGCGGCCGATCTTGTCCTGTAGGCTGAACGCAGCCACGCGGCTCTCCAGGCTTTCTTTGACCTTCTTCTCAAAGCCCGAGTAGGTATGGATGATGTACCACTGCATGCCCATCGATCTCTGGTCCCCTCTAGACGCCAAACCTCTTGAAAACGTATGCCACACCAAGCTGCACGAGCTTGTCGACCACCGCGAGAAACGCGCCAAAGAACGCCACCGTGGCGATGACCACCCAGGTGGTCGCGACCACGTCTTCGCGGCTCGGCCAGGTGACCTGCTTCATCTCCACGCGAACGTCGTGCAGGAATTCGCGCGTGTTTGCAATCGTGCCGGTAACTCTTTCGCCGACGCCGGCCGCTGCTCCGGTGATGGCGCTGCTTTGCGATTCTTCGTTCTTCACTTTGACCGCCTGCGTGGTCATGAATCCTCGTTCAGTCCCGTAAGACAGACATTTCTGCCTGTCCTCTTTATCGACGTTCGCCCCGCGAACGCCAAAACTCTGGCAGGGGAGGAGGGATTCGAACCCCCATACCCGGTTTTGGAGACCGGAGTCCTAGCCGTTGGACGACTCCCCTAAATTCAAAACCGGCCTGCCCCTCGCCCCTGCGAAAACGACCCTTGCGAAAACGTAAAGCTACTTCACTTCCTTGTGTGCCGTTTGTTTGCGGCACGTATTGCAGAACTTCTTGGTTTCCAACCGCTCGGTGTGCTTCTTCTTGTTTTTCGACGTCGTGTAGTTGCGGTTTTTGCAATCCCCGCACTGCAACGTAATGATCTCGCGCATCGCTTAATCCTTTCGCGCTCTGCGCGCTATTCGATGATTTCCGTCACAGCGCCGGCGCCCACGGTGTGGCCGCCTTCGCGAATCGCGAACCGCAAGCCCTTCTCCAAAGCCACTGGCGTGATCAGCGATACTTCGCAGCTCACGTTGTCGCCCGGCATCACCATCTCCACGCCGGTCGGCAGCTTCACGTCTCCCGTCACGTCGGTGGTGCGGAAATAAAACTGCGGCCGGTAGCCCGTGAAGAACGGGGTGTGCCGCCCGCCTTCTTCCTTCGTCAATACGTACGCTTCGGCCTTGAACTTCGTGTGCGGCGTGATCGATCCCGGCTTGCAAACCACCTGCCCGCGCTCCACGTCTTCTTTTTCCGTGCCGCGCAAGAGCAAGCCGACGTTG
>Ga0209527_1000008_pt1 | contig 40187 bp, 33 predicted proteins | sample JacPinW_OM2H0_M2_FD_187968 | JGI IMG/M metagenome (GOLD analysis project Ga0209527, IMG submission 187968) | Forest soil microbial communities from Algoma, Ontario, Canada - Jack Pine, Ontario site 1_JW_OM2H0_M2 (SPAdes) (version 2) | ecosystem: Environmental > Terrestrial > Soil > Boreal... | reverse complement strand
TGCGGACGCGGCGAACAAGTGGCGATCCGCAATAGCTCCTAACCTTTCGCCGGGTACGGTGCGCGCTTACGAGTCAAATTTGCGCACTCACATAATGCCCCGTTTCGCGCAGTATGCTCTGCATGAGGTGGGCGTTCACCAACTTCAACAGTTCGCTACTGACCTTCGGAGATTAGATCGTTCCAGCAAGACCGTGGAAAACGTCCTCGGTTCGATGTTTTCGATCATGGACTATGCCGAGAAGTGCGGGACAAAAGTTGCGAAAGTTAGCTTCAAAGACCTGCAACTCGGCACCACAACCAGAAAAACGCCTGTTCCCTTCTTCACGCGAGAACAGGCGGCTCTCATCATCGAAGAGGCGAAAGAGCCCTTTAAAACCTTGTTCACGCTCGCTTGGTTTACAGGGATGCGCGCTGGAGAAATTCTGGCGTTAACACTCGACGATCTGGACTTCACCAGCAAGACCGTGCGCGTCAATAAATCCGCCGACGATAACACGCGCCTAATCCGTCAACCCAAGACAGACAGCTCTGTTGGCCTGCTTCCGATGCCGTCCGCGCTGGAAGCGGTACTCAGGGACTACATCAGACAGTGGAAGCCCAACACTAGCGGCATCCTATTCGCCACGCGCAACGGTCTGCGGCCGCGTTCGCGCGACAACGTTGTGAAGTGCGGCCTCAAGCCCGTTCTGCGGAGATTGGGCATCCCTACCGCGAACACGGGCTTACACGCATTCCGGCATGGGCTGGCCACAGAGCTAGTTCAATCAAACGCTCCGCTGCCGGACCTGCAAAGGCAGATGCGCCACGCTGACATCGCGACCACGCTGCGTATTTACACGCACGCGATTCCGCAAAGCCAGCGTAATGCAATGGAGGGAGTCAACCTCCAACCTGTACTATCAAACGGTACTGTACTAAAGTTCGCGGCTAAGTAATTAAGAAAGAAATGGTTGGCGGAAGCGTGTGGGAGTCGAACCCACCATTCGACCCGCGAAGGACCGAATCGCCGGCTTTGAAGGCCGGGAAAGTCACCGGACTCTTTTCGCCTCCGCGAGCAGTATAGTGGAGCGCTTCCCCGTCTCTCAAGGAAAGCTCAGGTGCGATGGGACGCCATTGCGGCAGCCTGATGGGTGCGGATCAACGCGGCAACAAGATCGTAAAGCGCCGGACTAGTACAGACTTCATAGTAAGCATGTGTGGAAGGGGCGCCGATTTTTCCGTCGGGGAGCAATTGCCGTGCCATGCCTTTTCGCAATACGAGGAGTTCTACGGATTCGCCAAGAGGCACTTCACCATAATAAAGGGTGACGTTTTCCTTGCCCCATGGTTTGTCGAGCTTCGTTTCGATGGTGTCGAGCGAAATCTCTTCGGAAAGCTTTTGAAAGCCTTCCTCGTTAAGCTCGATGCCGTTCATGTTGTAGCGAACCAGGAATTCATCCAATTCTTCCGCCGATGCGCCTTCCATGGTATTCAGAAATTGAAAAACCGAAAAATGGGTTTTCTGCCCGGCCAGCATGCGCTTCGCCAGCTTGGCGCAGCCGGAAAGGCGGTCGGAGAGATTCAGCGCCTTTGAAATCATGATGCGCGAATCTCCGTCGGTCCAATAAGTAGGAGCAGAGCCCTGAAATGCAACCCCCAGACCAAGTTCCAGCGCGGGAAGACTGCTGGCCGACGCGCTTTCGTTGTAAGAGTTGCAAACGGCAAGAATCTGGCGCGAAAGGATGCAGGCCTTTGCCACCGGCCGGGCATAGGCTACCGTCGATTCCGTTTCGAAAATAGCCAGAATGATCGCATCACCTTCGATAAATACCTTCTTCGCCGAATAGCGGTCCAGAAGCTTCTTGACGGGCTCGTGCAAATTCAGACTGAAATGTGAAGCGGGGTTCAGTCCGCGCGAAAGCAAATCCTGCGTCATGCGCGTGGAGCCGCGCACGTCGGACTTAATGATCACATGCGAAACGACGTGGTCCTGCTCCGGCCGGGCTTCCTCCGGGAGCACGCACTCGTACAGCCGGTTGTTCAAGCGCGACAATTCGCGTGCCTTTTCGGTGGTTACCAGGTTGATGCGCTCCATGCAGGTGGTCAGATGTTCGGCGTCACGGAGATCCCTTCTCAGACGAAGGAAATCGTTTGCGAATCGCAGCACGAAGGCCTGCATCTCCTCGCGGGAATAGCGGTGTATCTTTTTGGAAAGTTCTTCGATGGCCTTGAGCGACAATTTCTTCGCGGGCACCTGCTTAATAACCTGCTCGACTTGCTTCAGCTCTTCCTTCGAAACAAGGGCCTTGCGGAGTTGCTGCAAGTGCACGGGCGGGCAGTAATCGGCGGCGATGGGCCGGATTTCATAGCTTGCCAGGACGTGATGGAGAATTTCGAGCTGTTCGAGACGGTCGAGGAGCCGCGCGAGCAAGCGCGCGCGCACCGGCGCCTCCGTTTCCGAGGCGGAACTTGCGTCGAATAGCCGCTTCGCGTTTTCCGGCTCGTTCAGGTATTCACCGAGCTTTCCGGCATGATCCTTGACGAAAAAATCCAGCTTTTGCCTGGCCGCGTCGATCTGCGGTCCCAACTCCTCCAGCTTGCATTCCTGATGCTTGAGCCGGAGTTCGAGGTCATTCAGCGATGCCTTCAGATCGGCAGGATCACCCGAATTTAGAAGCTTCGTGAAGAAGCCATCACCCCGGTCAAGACGCTTGCGGGTGTTTTCGCGCTGTTCCTCAAGGCTCGCAATGTCCGTGCGAATCGCCTGCACTGCTTCCAGCAGCGCGGTATGAGCCTGGATGGCTTCCGTGTGCGATGGGTCATAGCTGGGCGTAATGCCCGCCTCGCGGAGAAAATCCTGGAAAAGCGCGTCCATAGCCTCAAAGCGATCGGGGTCACGGGCATAATTGCCCAGGAGGATGTAGTGCTCCAGAAAGAAAACGTCGTCCTTCCCGCCGTCGAGGAAAATCAGCCGGTTCTTACAGAGCTCGTAATAGGAAGCGAAATCTTCGCCAAACAGGGCGCGGCGTGCTTTTGCGATGACGTTGTCTTCCACGTCGGCAACAATCTGCGCCACTTGCTGTCCCACGCGGCGGACTACGGCCCTCCGCGCGGACTGCAGTTCCGACAAACGTGCTTTGATGACGTGTGCCTGCTGGCTGCGCTCGAAATGCTCGCCTCGCTTGCGGATCCATTCCTTGCCTTCGAGGATAAGGTTGGCAAATTGATTGCCCATTTCAAAGGTCAGAAATTTCAGCAAGGCCAGCCGGAAAAGCAGGTCTATCTCTATATTTTTGTGATATTTGGCCTGCGTCAGAGAACTTTGCAGCAGTTCGGAGAGCAGTTTGCGGAAGCCCGCACCGTCCGGCCCTCGTGAGGCGCGCAGCTCGATCCCCGGAAGATAGGTGCTGGAGGTGCTCTGGCGAATAAGGTCGAAAAGATAATCGCGAGCCGCCTGGACAAACTTCGGGCTCAAGAATACATCGTGGTGGATGTTATCCACCCCGATCGCCAGCGATCCCATCGGAATCGTGACGTTGTAGCTCCTGAGTTCCGTCAGGGCCTCTTCGGCGGCACTGGGAGTTAGAAGTTCGTTGGGCATCTACTTAGCCAAAAAGGGCTATTTTTACGTTAGCAGCCGTACAGGAGCCGGGCAAGAAATCCAGGGGGCTCCGTAACCAGAGAGTAAGGGAGCGCTGGGGGCTGCACATTTCCGAGGGCCTACAAGACGGTAATGCGGCGGGCGTCGCCTCCCAGGTGTTCAAGACGGATTCGGATCTGCGGCCAGGGAGACTGTAATGGAAAGCGCTCCGACCACTCCAGAATAGCCACGGAGGGAGCTGTGAACATGTCCTCCATTCCCAGAGTCTCAAAATCGTGGAAACTCTCAATCCGGTATAAATCGGCGTGGTAGACCTTGGCGGGTCTCCCATAGACATGAACTAGGGTGAAGGTTGGGCTGGTGACGTCGTCTTCTTTGGCGGCGCCGAGTCCAGAAACGATGCCTTTAGTTAATGTGGTCTTTCCCGTCCCCAGGTCGCCAGCAAGAAGCACCAGCATGGGAGCATTGAGGCGCTTCGAGAATTCCCTGCCCCAGCGCATGGTTTCTTCAGCGGAATGAGTGATAATTTCCTCAGACACTCGACCGTAACTCCTCCAGGAGTTTCAGGCGGGCACGGGGCACAGCGTCTGCAACTTCGCTGGCCAGGAGGCCGGACAGATCCTTGCCGCGAGATGCCAACTCCGCAGCCAGACCGTGAAGGTAGACGCCGAGGCTCAACACTCTCGCACCGTCGTCCGCGCCAAACTGCGCAATGAGCGCTGCGAGAATCCCGGTAAGCACGTCGCCCGTGCCACCCTTCGCCAAGCCGGCATTGCCAGACGTACTCACGAAAGTTTGCCCGTCCGGCGAAGCCACGATCGAGTGGTAGCCCTTGAGGACAAAGTGCGCGTTCCAGCGACGCGCCGCATCGAGCGCCATGGCGAGGCGGTCTGCTTGAATGGTCTGGGTTGCAATTCCGAGGAGCCGCCCCATTTCACCAGGATGAGGCGTAAGAGCGAGGAAACTCGATTGGCGGCCGCGAAATAAGTCGCCGCTGCCGGCAAAGGCGTTCAAACCATCCGCGTCCAGAATCGTAGGCAGGGGAGTCTCGCGAACGACGGTGCGAATGAATTTCTGCGTTTCGGGGTGCGTGCCAAGACCCGGACCGATGCCAAGAACGGTCTTTCCTTTCAGGATTTCTTCGAAGCCATTTCCCTCGAGGCTGCTGACGGCAATCGTGCCTTCGTCAGTCGACTCCAGACTTTCCGACATGTATTCCGGCTTGCCTGCCGCAACTTGGGGCAACACGATGTCGGGTGTAGCTATCGTGACTAGACCTGCCCCAGTCCGCAGCGCGCCCCGGCCGGAAAGAATAGCGGCGCCGCTCTTCCCCAGCGAACCTGCGACGAGGAGGACATGCCCGAAAGTACCTTTGTGGGATTTGACGGAGCGAACCAGCGGCAATTGATCAAATTCATCCGGCCCAGCCCAACGGAGCGTTCCCTGCCCGATTTCTTCGACGAGCGCGGCAGGTGAGCCGATGGCGCAAACCTCCAAAGCACCGACTGCGTCTGCCTCCTGAGAAAGCAGCTGGCTGACCTTGGGCGCCGTAAATGTGACAGTCCGGTGTGCACGGAGAACGGGGCCATCGGCATGCTGCCCGTCAGAAGGCAGCCCGGAAGGAGTATCCACTGCAAGGATCAGTGCCGGACGTGGCGCAGTCGCATGAGCCGACAGACGATTGATATCTTCGATTGCCTGCGCAATCAGTCCTGTGGCCGCGCCACGCAGACCCGTGCCCAAAAGCGCGTCAATGATGACTCCCGAATCGGCAACCGAATGCCATGCACTCTCCCAAGCAGCTTCATCTTGGATGGCGAGAATTCTGGATCCCGTTTCGAGGTAGCGAGCGAGATTTGCGCCCGCATCGCCGTGCATCTCCCGCGGAACCGCGAAGAGACATACGTGCGGATCAATCCCCGCCACTCTCAGATGTCTCGCGGCGACTAAGCCGTCGCCACCATTATTTCCCTTTCCGCAGAGAATGGTGACGCGCCCTGGCAATCCGGGGGAAAACTCACGCAAAACCGCATCCGCGACGTGCTTACCTGCAGCCTCCATCAACTGCAGGCTAGGAATTCCGTAACGCTCGGTGGTGAGGCGGTCGACCTCGCGCATTTCGGCGGCAGTGAGAGCTTTCATGGAAGGTTCACGGCACGATCACAGCATCCAGCCGCCGCTGACATTGACGACCTGTCCCGTAACATACTCGGCTTCTTCGGAGGCGAAAAAGGCCACCGTCGCGGCAACATCTTCGACCGTCGGCGGGCGCCCGATCGGAAAACGCGCGTCGTGAATCTTGCGGGCCTCTTCCAGCGTCAGCTCATTTTCATCGATGCTGGAGGGATTCACGACGTTCACCGTGATGCCGTTCTTGGCTTCCTCAAGCGCCAAAGAACGGGACAACGCGACGACCGCGGCCTTGGCAGCGGCATAGGCTGAAATTTTCGCCTGCCCAAATGCGCGCTCCGCGCCGACGGCGCCCAAATTGATGATTCGGCCCCAGCGCGCTTTCCGCATATGCGGCATTGCGGCGCGGCACATGTACAAAACCGTGAGCAGATTCGAAGTGAAGATGCCTTGCCAGTCCTCCAGCGACGATTCCGCCAGCGTTCCCCATCGAAAATCACCCACATTGTTGACGATGATATCGAGTCGTCCGAAGCGGTCCGCGACCGTCTTGATCAACTGATCGCAGCGCCCGGCATCGGTGATGTCGGTCTCGACTGCCACGCAATCCACGCCGGCTGCCTGCAACTGACGAAGTGTCTGCTGTGCGGCAACTTTGTTGGAGCGATAGGCAATGGCCATCCGCGCTCCATCCTGCGCCAGCCGTAAAGCAATCCCGCGGCCAATCCCCCTGCTGCCACCTGTTACCAGCGCCACCCGATTGCGAAGCGACATTCTTCTCCCCGGCAAAATCTCTTGGAAGGATTTTCAGTATAGCCTAGCCGCAACGGAGGTACTACCGAAGCCGCGCAACGATCACTGTCATATCATCGGCCTGTTCGGGAGTTCCCGCCCACTCCTCCACCGCAGCCATCAGTGACTCTGCGACCATGAGCGGCGCGGCTCCCTGCAAGCGGACCGCAGCGTCTTGCAACCGGCGAATCCCAAATTCTTCGCCATAGACGTTCTCCGGCTCAATCAGTCCGTCACTATAACCGATCAGCAGCGCGCCGGACCCTACCGTCAGCGATCCCTCCTCATAGAGGTAATCTTCCACGACCCCCAGCACCATGCCGCCTTTATCCAATTGCTCCGCAGTACCATTGCAGATCAGAAAAGCCGGCAGGTGGCCCGCATTGGTATAACGCAGCGTCCGCGTGGCGCTGTCGTAGATCGCGATGAAGAAGGTCGCGAACCGGTCGTCGCCGGTGTTGCGCACCAGGTGCTTGTTCAGCCGTGAAACTAGCTCCACCATACTCAAACGTTCGCTGCCTTCCGAAAGCATCTGGCTGCGCAGCGCCGCCTGCAGGCTTGCCATCAGCAGCGCCGCTGAAATTCCCTTTCCAGAGATATCCGCGATGGCAATGGCAATGTGCGTTGGGCTGAGCTGAATGAAATCATAGTAGTCGCCACTGACGGAACGCGCGGCCTTGCATATGGCTTCGATTTCAACCCCCGGCACGGATGGCAACGTGCTCGGAAAAAGCTGGTTTTGCACTTCCCTGGCAATGGAGATCTCATCCTCGAGGCGCCGGCGCTTGTTTTCCTCTTCGACCAGATTAGCGATCGACCCGGTCATCTTGTTGAACGATTCGCCCAGCTCCCCCAGTTGGTCGCGCTTTTCGATTTGCACGCGATGGGAAAAGTCCATGGCTTGCACGTATTGGGTGCCTCGGTAAAGATCGGCGACTGCGCGGGTGATGCGCCGCGTGAGCACAATTCCAGTGGCCAGTGCGGCAGCTTCAATGATCAGGAAAACCACTCCCACAACAATGAGCAGCAGGAGGTAAGATTCGCGCAACTCTCCAAGCGTCGCGAAAATCCTGCGGCTCAATCGCAACGGCCGCGCATTGAATACCGCTAGGACGGGACGCGACTTCTCCACTTTGCCGTCCTTTGCGACAAATACCGATTCAAAGCTGGATACGACGTTTACGGGAGTGTCGATCCAAAACATGGGGTCCTGCAGCGTGCGGTTGCTCGCCACGATACGACCCGCCACTTTGTATGATTCACCACCGGATGAATAGATGACTTCCTTTTGGGAGCTGCCCTCGTACCGCTCCATCAGGTTTAGCTGGATTGCGCCCAGATCCGGCGCGACGGTACTCAAAAAATCGGATGTGACCGGCACCCGGAGTGTTATTACACGCTCGCCGTTGCGATCTGGAATGGCCCGCAGACTCGTCAGCGAAAGCGTATCGCCCTGATGCAATAGTCCGGCAAAGGATTTCTTGCCAGGGGGAGCTACCTTGCGTAGGAGCGAGGTATCACTGGAAAAACTGATGCTAAGTCCGGGGAGCTCCTGGTCATGCACTGCATGAGACTGTGCCGCCAGGATGCGCTCCGATTCACGTTCCGTAACATTGGACGGGAGCGTTTGATGTGCGATGGCAATGTGCTCGGAGATATCCGCGATCATGGCAATGCGTTGCTGGATGTCCTCGTGCAAAAGATACGCGCCCAACTGGGAATACAGAATGCGGCCCGCCAGAAAAACGAGCGTCACAGTCAGCAAGATAGGAACGAAGGCGATGAACAAGTAGGCAACGATCAGTCGGTTGCGGAGGCTCCAAAGCAGCCGGTTTCTCCACCACCCAATCAGCTGGAACAAAAGATAAATGCCCGCGAGAACAGCCAGATATTTCAAGAAGCTGAAAAAGCCGCCGTTGAACCTAAAGATGGCGGCCATCAATCCCCCGGCTGCCACCGCGGTCGAAACCACATCGGGCCACGACAGGCGGCTCCAAACGTCTTTGAAGATAGCGCGGAAGGGTGTCATCGTGCCGTCAACGGAAACAATACTGTACCTGAACAGGCGTAGCCAATGCAGCGTGAGCGTTTGAAAAACTGAAGACAGGCCAAGCCACAATCCAACCCGGCCTGTTACATGGAAATCTTCTTATGGTTGTACGTTGCTGACGCGGCTATGGTAACGGCTATAAGTGAAATAAATTACCAGGCCGATCCCCAGCCAGATGAACAACCGGGCCCAGTTGACCCAGCCGAGTTTGTACATCATGTAGCCGTTGAAAAGGATGCCGAGAATCGGAACGACCGGGACCCAGGGGGTACGGAAAGGCCGCGCCTGGCCGGGATTCGTCTTTCGCAGAATCATCACCGCGATACAAACAATGACGAAGGCCAGCAGCGTGCCGATGTTCACCATTTTTCCGATATCATCGATGGGCGTCACGCTGCCAACGATGGCGGCAAGCAGACCAACAAGCATGGTGTTCTTATACGGTGTGCGGAATTTCGGATGGATTGCCGCAAAGAATTTCTTCGGCAGCAGGCCGTCGTTGGCCATCGAATAGAGCACGCGCGTTTGTCCAAGAAGCATGACCAACATCACGCTGGTCAGTCCCGCCAGCGCCCCCAGCGTGACGACATGCGAGGCCGTCGTCAATCCGCGGTCCAGGAACGCCCGTGCAATCGGCGCTTCGATGTTCACGTCCTGCCAATGCACCATGCCGGTGAGCACCCCGGCGACCGAGATATAGAGAATTGTGCAGATCAACAGGGAAGCTATGATCCCAATGGGCAAGTCCCGCTGCGGATTCTTGGCTTCCTGCGCGGTCGTGGAAACTGCATCAAATCCAATGTAGGCAAAAAACACGTACGCCGCTCCCGCTCCTACCCCGGCAAAACCCATGGGCGCGAAGGTGGACCAGTCATGGCCCCAATTGGAAAAATCGACGTATTGGATTCCCAGGCCGATGACGAAGAGCACCACGGCAACCTTGATGGTCACGATGGCGGCATTGAAGCGCGCGCTTTCTTTGATGCCGATGACCAAGACCGCGGTGATGATGAGAGCGATCAAAAATGCGGGTAGATTGAAGCCGATTTCCGATCCGAAAAGCGTCGGGGCATTGAGAAGCGCGTGCGCCTGCTGAACCAATTCCGGCGACTGCGCCTTGACGATGGCATCGACCTTGTCGAGGAAGGCCTGCGTGCCTGGCCGCAACGTAGTGTCCGAGGCCTGTGCCATCTGGCGCGCGACGATCTTCGTAGCGGTGCCCAGCCCGGTCCAGTGGTCGTAGGCCAGCCACAATGGCATCTTGATCTTGAAAATATTCAGCAATTCAATGAAGTGGTTGGACCAGCCCGACGAGACCGTGCTGGCCCCCATGGCGTACTCGAGCGTGAGGTCCCAGCCGATGATCCATGCGAATAGTTCGCCGAGGGTTGCGTAGGCGTAAGTGTAAGCGCTGCCCGCCAGCGGAATCATGGCGGCAAATTCCGCGTAGCACAGCGCGGCGAACGCGCAGCCCAGTCCGGAGAGCACGAACGAGAGCATCAGGCCCGGCCCGGCATAGTGCGCACCCAGTCCCGAAAACACAAATATGCCCGCCCCGATGACCGCCCCTACGCCCAGCGCCGTCAATTGGACCGGACCAAGCGTGCGCTTCAGGCTGTGCTCGCCCGCTTCCTTTGCTTCCGCGAGCAACATGCTCATCGGTTTTCTTGCAAACAAGGGGTTGCCCATGCAACTCCTCCTTTGGGGTTTTTCCCGGTTTCCCTATATTTCCAGGGTGCGTCCAATTTGGCCTTAAGCATTGTAGGGGCGCAGCCTGGAGTGCCCCTACAACAAAATTAAGTTATTCTGCCCGTCCAGTCTGAGCGGTCCGCCGCGACCACCATGACCACAGGAGATAGACTGGCAGGCCGATAAGGACAATCACCAATCCCGCGCCCGCTGTCTGCGTTTGATATAGGAGAAGCACCAGCATGATTGCGGCCGCCGCCAATACGTACATAATGGGAACGAAGGGGTAACCGAACGCGCGATAGGGCCGCTCCGCATCTGGCCGTTTTGCTCGCAGCACAAAAATCCCTATGATCGTCAGCACGTAGAAGAGCAACGCGGCAAAGACGACGTAGTCGAGCAGATTGCTGTAAACATTGCCGTAGGTCACTACTCCAGCCGCACTCACTTTCCGCGTGCGCAGTAGAATCAGGATAGTGATCCAAACCCCTTGATACATCAGCGCCGAGCCGGGTACGCCATTCTTGTTAAGCGTCCCGGTGGATTTGAAGAAAAGCCCATCCCTTGCCATGGCGTAGGAGACTCGCGCACCGGCCAGAATCAATCCATTGTTGCAGCCAAATGTAGAGATGATGATGGCGACGGCCATGATCATGGCGCCGGCAGGTCCGAAGATAGCGTTCAAGGCCGCGCTGGCCACGCGATCATCCGGAGCGGTCTGAATCTGCACCAGCGGCAGCGTGCAAAGATAAGCCAAATTCGCAAGGCAATACAGCGTGATTACGATAATGGTGCCGAAAGCCATGGAGAGCGCCACGTCGCGCTTCGGATTCTTCACTTCCGCCGCAGTGAAGCCGATATTGTTCCACGCGTCCGCCGAAAACAGCGAACCGACCTGCGCCACTCCAAAGGCCACGAACAAGCCAAACGCGCCGCTTGCAGCAGTGACGGCCGGCACAAAGCTTCTCAGGAAATTCGCACCAGGCTCGATAGGCTGCGCGTTGCGAATCGTCCAGAAGTGGCTGAAATTCTCGATTATGGCCCCGGCATTTCTCCCCACAAAAACGCCCAGGAAAATTAGCCCCAGAAGTGACAGCGTCTTCGCGCTGGTGAAGACGTTTTGGATCAGCTTCCCGAGCCGCACACCCAGCGTATTGAGGAATGTCAGGAATACGATCATCAGCACACCCACCGACTGCTGAACGGAGAGGCTGATCGCATACTTCGATCCGAGGGCGATGGGGTGAACGATCCATACGTTCGGAGAAATCGCCGGCAGCAAAACGCCCAGATAGCGCGCGAAACCCACGGCCACCGCCGCGATCGTCCCCGATTGAATCACCAGGAAAAGCGTCCAGCCATACAGAAATCCCCAGAGCGGCGAGTAGGCTTCCCGCAAGTAAACATACTGACCCCCCGCGTGCGGAAACAGGGCGGCCAACTCTCCGAAACATAGCGCGGCAGAAATCGTCAACAATCCAGTGAGAATCCAGGTAAGCAGCAAGCCGCCGGCAGATCCCGTTTGTCGCGCAATGTCCGCCGCGACGATGAAGATGCCCGATCCGATCATCGAACCCACGACGATCATCGTGCCGTCGAACAATCCAATGGCCCGCACAAAGCCAGGCCCCGATTTTGCACTGGCGTCCGCAAGAGGATGTGTTGTGTCTACCATTCGCCGAATGTCCTCAGCCTGTCGCCGCGTGGTTGGCGGGTCCCAGCAAGTCGATGTATTGCCTGGCGCGCTTCCCAGGTTCCGGGGCGCCCAGGATATCGCTGATAACCGCCACGGAATCGGCCCCTGACTCGATTATCTCAGGAGCGCGCTCCAACGTGATGCCTCCAATAGCTACGATTGGTTTATCAGTTAGCGGTCTGACCTTTCGGATGAATTCCGTACCCACGACTGGATCGGGATTTGACTTTGTGCCGGTAGCAAAGATGGGGCCGACGGCGATGTAATCCGCAGAAGATGCAGCGGCGCGCTGGAACTGTTCGAGATTGTGCGTGGACACGCCGACGAGTTTCTCTGTTCCAACCACCTGCCGCGCTTTCTCCACCTCTAAATCTTCCTGGCCAACGTGGACGCCGTTTGCTCCCGCGACGGCCGCGAAATCGGCGCGGTCATTCACCACCACCGAAACCTTCAGCGGTGCAAGCAGCGAAACCAGCTCTCTTGAAGATTCGAAAAGTTTGCGGGGGGATGCCCACTTGTTCCGGTATTGCAGCAACCGGACACCGGCATCGGCGAGTTTTTGGGCGCACTCTGCTTCGGGAACGGTTAGCAATGCTGCGTCTAATATCACATACAGCCGCGGTAGAACAAGGCGCTTCAACGTTTATTTTCCGTTCGTTCCGAGCAATCTTTCGATGAAGTGGGTATCGAAATTCCCCGCGGCAAAATCCGCATCGGCGAGAATCCGGCGGTGCAACGGGATCGACGTCTTGATGCCTTCTATGACGAACATCTCAAGCGCCCGCTTCATGCGCCCAATTGCTTCGCTGCGGTCGCGCCCCTTGACGATCAGCTTTGCAATCATCGAATCGTAGTACGGAGGAATGATGGCATCGGCATAGGCCGCCGAATCCACACGCACACCCGTGCCTCCCGGCGCTTGGAACGTCGTAATGCGTCCGGCAGAGGGCACAAACGTCACCGGATCCTCGGCATTGATCCGGCATTCAATGGCATGCCCGGAGTGGTGAATCTCCCCGGTAGCATCCTCCATCCGTTCGCCGGCGGCGATCCGGATCTGCGCCTTGATCAAATCCACTCCGGTAACAAGCTCCGTCACGGGATGTTCGACCTGAATGCGCGTATTCATTTCAATGAAGTACATTGAGCCGTCTTGATCCATCAGGAATTCGACGGTCCCCGCGTTGGTGTAGCCGATCTTTTCCAGCGCCTTCACCACTTTCGCGCCAAGGTCCTTCCGCCGCTTCGCCTCCAGCACCGGCGAAGGCGACTCCTCCACCAATTTCTGGTGCCGCCGCTGAATGCTGCATTCGCGTTCGCCGAGATGGATCACTTTCCCATGCTGGTCTCCCAGCACTTGAAATTCGATGTGACGAGGATGCTCAAGAAATTTTTCCGCGTAAACGTCCGGCGTCCCAAAGGCTTGCTGTGCTTCGCTCCGGGCCGTCTGGTAAGCGGACAGAAGTTCATCCTGCTTGCGCACCACGCGCATTCCTCGCCCACCTCCGCCCGCGGAGGCTTTGAGAATGAGCGGATACCCGATGTGCGCCGCCTCTTTGGCGAGCTGCTCTTCCCCTTCAACGATGCCTTCGCTTCCCGGAATAGTAGGCAAACCGGCGGTCTTCACTTCGCGCCGTGCGCGGTCCTTTTCTCCCATCATTTCTATGATTTCCGGCTTGGGGCCGATAAACGTAATTTCCGATGCTTCGCAAACCTTGGCGAAGTTGGCGTTTTCAGAGAGGAACCCGTACCCCGGATGGATGGCATCCACGTTTGTGATTTCGGCCGCGCTGATCACCTGGGGAATGTTCAGATAACTCTCGCTGCTCCGTGCCGGTCCGATGCAAACTGCCTCATCGGCAAACCGGACATGGAGCGAGTTACGGTCCGCTTCGGAATAAACGGCAACCGTGGATATCCCCAATTCCTTGCAGGCGCAAATGACCCGCAGGGCGATCTCCCCGCGATTGGCAACTAGGATTTTCTGGAACATGGTCTGGCGTGCCGGTTACTTCTTCCGGCTCGGACGGATGCCAAAGAGAGGCTGCCCGTATTCAACCGGCTGTCCGTTTTCCACGAAAATTCGGATGACTTCGCCGGTGGCGTCGGATTCGATCTCGTTCATCAGCTTCATCGCTTCCACGATGCAAAGCGTTTTTCCCGTCTCCACGTAAGAGCCTACCTTCACAAAAGCCTCCGTCCCGGGGCTGGGCGACTCATAAAACGTCCCAACGATGGGAGACTTGACCAAGTGTAGATCTTCGGTGGAACGCCCCTCCGCAGGGGCCGGAACGCCGCCTGCCGATGCGTGCGGAGCCTCCACCGAACCGGGAACGATAATCTCCGGCGCGGCCATTACCCGTGGAGCGGCCACCACCACTCCGGCCGAGGTCTTGCGCAGCCGGATATGCAAATCACCCCTCGAATATTCAAACTCTTCTAGATTGTGCTCCGTCATGAACTGGAGGAGCTGTTCGATCTGCTGAATTTCCGGATGGGCGAACGACGTACTGGACTTTGTAGGCTTTTTGCGTTTCATGCCTGCTCTAGATCTCGATGAGATCCCGCGGTGCGCGGGTCAGTACTTCCGTATGGTCGGCGTGAACGGCGACATCGTCTTCAATGCGAATCCCCCCGATGCCTGCCGAATATACGCCAGGTTCAATGGTGATTACGTTTCCCGGCTCCAGGCGCTTCTTCTGCCCCCGCGCCACCCGGGGATCCTCATGCACTTCGAGTCCAAGCCCATGGCCCGTGCTGTGAACAAAGAGATGGTCTAGGCGATACCCGGCAAGGACTCCCCTTGCCGCCCTATCGATATCCCCACAGGCCACCCCGCTCTTTGCAGCCGCAATCGCTGCTGTCTGGGCCTCCAAAACCGCCTGATACCAGGTCCGAATGCGTTTTGGGGCCCGCCCCAAGTACACTGTGCGGGTAATGTCGCTGCAATAGTGGCCGAGTATAACACCCAGGTCCAGCACGACCAACTCATTTTTCCTCAGTCGCTTGGCCGTGGGGCGCGCATGCGGCAGGGCTGCTCTCTCTCCAAACGCCACTATCGTTTCAAACGCCGGTCCCGACGCGCCTTTCTTTCTCATTTGATATTCGATCTCGGCTCCCACCTCAAATTCTCGAATCCCCGGTTTTAGCAGACCGATTGCCTGTTGCACCACCTCACCCGCCAGGATGGCCGCCCGTCGCATTTGCGCGAGCTCTGCTACATCCTTCCGTATCCGGAGGCTCTCCACCTTGCCCAGTGCCGGAATCCAGCGAACCCGCGGACCAGAGGCTTTGCGAAGGCTCTGCAGTTGTTCCACCGTAACCTGGGAGGGATCGAACCCCACCCGGTTGGAATGCGAATTCTTCAAGAATTGGCCAGCCGATTCATACAGGGAGCCTTTTTGTTGGAGGATGCGGACTCCAGACGCCTCCGCTCGGCCCTGTACCATGAATCGGCCGTCCGTGATCAGGGTGGTACCCTTCCGCGACACGACCAAAGCACCGGACTCCCCAGTAAAGCCCGTCAAGTAATACCAGTTGGCCGGGCTGGTGGTCAGCAGCGCATCGATTTTCGCGTCAAGGAGGTTTGAAGTCAGGCTGTCGCGGCGTCGATGCAAGAGTGTCTTCATAAATGGAACGAGGAGACCATAGTCTCCTCGTTTCCGCCTCTGGTTGAGAAACTAGTTCCCAATTACCCCGGGATAATCCGCGGAGTCAGGAAGAACATCAGTTCCTGCGACGTAGTAGAAACGCTGGTCCGCTTGAAGAGATGCCCGATCAGCGGCAAGCTGCCCACGAGCGGAACCTGTTGGATGTCCGTGCGCTGCGTAGAGATGATGATGCCGCCGATTACGACGGTACCGCCATCCGCCACGGTCACCTTGGTTTCCGCCGACTCGGTATCGAGAGCCGGGATTCCTGACACGCGAGGGATACCGGCATCGATTTGCGTATTCTCAACGAGCACGTCCATGAACACCGTGCCTTCCGCCGTGATCTGCGGCGTCACTTCCAGTTTCAGCACGGCATCAATGAACTGCACCGAGATTGTGTTATTGATCGTCGTCTGAATCGGGATCTTAGTACCCTGCTTGACCGTCGCTTTCTCGTTGTTCTGAGTAATGACCTTGGGCTTTGAAAGTAGCTTGCCGACGCCTTTGGCTTCCGCTGCCGTGATGAAGAAGTCGACCGCAAAGTTGGGCGAACGATGGCCGAGGAATATTCCGCTCGTCGGAGCACCGGCTCCGAGGTTAGTATTCAACGGCAGGCTATTGGTTCCCGCACTCGTATAGAAGGGAGGGACGGTATTCGAGACATCGCTGGTACCCACCGCCGAATCACCACCCGCAAATGAACGGCCGCTTGTGGTTCTTCCAGCAAAGCCCAACTGCGTGCCGATATCTATCGCGAAGGAACGTGAAGCGGAAACGACGCGGGCTTCGATTTCCACCTGCTGCGACTTGCGGTCCAGTTGGCGGATCAGGTTATCGAGGATGGGAATGACCGACGGAATGTCGCGAATGATGACCTGGTTCGAACGGTCATCATACAAAATATCACCGCGCGAACTGAGAAACTTCTTCAGCGTGGGCGCCATCGAAGCCGCCTTGGCATAGCTGAGTACGCGGGTGACGGTCACCGGAGCGATCGCTTCGGCTTGCGCCTTTTCCAGATCGCGCTGTGTTTCGGCTTCATTCTTAAGAGTGGAGCGCGTCGCGATACGCAGAACGTTGCCGTTGAGTTGTTTGTCGAGGCTGTTGTTCTGCATTACGATGTCGAGCGCCTGATCCCATGGCACTTCATCCAGAACGATCGTAAGGCTCCCCTTGACCGCGGGATCCAGCACCACGTTCAGTCCGCTGATTTCGTGAATCAGCCGGAAGAAGTCTTTGAGGTCGACGTCCTTCAGGTTTACGGAGATCGGCTCACCGGTATATTTTCCCGCTGCCGGAGCAGGAGCCGCTCCCGCTGGGGCCTGCGTTGCCGACGATGTCGCCATCGTTGTGGCTGCCGTGTTTGCTTGCTGCACTGCCTGCTGAGCGGCCGCTTGTTGCGTCGCGGAATCCGGCCGAACCGGTTCCTTCTTCCCGCCAAACGATGCCAGGGTGATTGAGGGCTGGGTCAGTTCACCTGGCAAGGCGAAGCGAGGAGCGGAAATCTTCCAATCCATGGACGAGCGGTTCGCAACCAGGCGGGGCGACGTCGCGCAGTAACGGAATTCCGGGCGCACCTTCTCACTCTGCCGCAACGTCAGCGTTGTCGCGCTTGACACAGGCTCGACTGGAGTCGTCGATGGAGTCTCGAAGTAGATGACTACCGCCTCGCCATCGCGTGAAATCTGGTATGGAGTCGCCGTCGTGAGATCGACAACCACGCGCGCCACATCCGGACGGTATTGTCCGATGCGTACTCCGCGCACGGGGGCGGCTATTCCCGGTATGACCGTCTTCTGGACTGCCATTCGCGCTCCAGCAAAATCCAGCACCAGCCGATCCGGGTTTTGCATTCGGCCGGCGCGTACTTCGAGACGTCCCTCGCCTTCCACGCGAACCGCCGCCCGTTGCGACGCTTGGGTAATGGCAACGCTGGAGATGACCGCTGCGGTCGCCGTTGCGCCACCGGGCGCCTGCGTTTGCGCAAGCACGGGGCTGCTCGCCAGTGCCATGCTTGCAAGGATCAGGTAGCCATGCCGAAGGGCCGGCCAATTCGTCTTCATTGCTGTTCTCCTGGACTGGAGTAAATTCGTTTATTTACCTGGTGCTCGACGGGCTTCCCGAATGCATCTTTTCCTTCTTCATGGAAGGAAACGCCATCCATCGAAATCTTTTCTACGCTGCCGTCATACAAACGGTCGCCTTCACGTAAGAAGTACGTGCGCGCCTGCGGATTCGAAACCACCGCGATCATCCCATTCGGCGCGCGCACGATGCCGTCAAGACGCAGCGTGCTGACCTGCAAACCCAGCTTGCCGGGAGGCAGGTTCTTGGGCGCGTCTTTTTGCCGGCCGATCAAGGACTCAAAAGGATCACGGCGAGCCTGTTTCACTTCGCTTTCCGCGGCCGCCGGTGCGCTGCCTGGAGTAGCACGCCTCTCCACTGCTCTTACAGTCGGTTTCGCCGCCGGCTTCGTTGCCCTCTTTGTTCCAGGCTTTCCAGCGGGCTTGACTGCGGGCTTCCCAGTCGGTTTGGCAGCTTGTGGTGCGGGTTTGCTCGCGGCTGGGACGGTAGGCTTGGCCGCCGCTTGCGGCGCGGGTTTGCTCGCGGCTGGGACGCCAGGCTTGGGCGCCGTTTGCGGTGCGGGTTTGCCCGTAGCGGGTGCTGCTGGCTTGGCCGCTTGCTGCGCGGGCTTGCCCGCGGTCCCCAGTGCGGACTTCACACTGTTCGGCGTTGACGGGTTGACCTGCGCCCGCAATCCGGGCGTCGCTGCCGCGATTAAAATCCCTAGTCCCAGAGTTATCGCTGAACGCATAGTTCGCTCATTCCCGCTCAGGGTTTCCCAGCCCCGCCGGCTTGAGGCTTGGCTCCGGCTGCCGGAGCTGCACCCGTATCGGCGGGCTTGGTAAAGAATGTTGTTGCCGTGAAAATTCCAGAAACCGTTGTTCCGGGACGCGTCGGATACTTCGTGCCCTTCGGCTTGTCCGGATCGTCAAATGTCAGGTCGCCCACATTGATGATTCGCGACAAACGGCCCAGCCTCCCGAAGAAATCCAGGATATTGAAGTACGGGCCATCGGCCTGCACCTCGAACGGCATTTCGTAGTGATACTCTTTGGGAACGATGGCCTGCGCCGTCAAACGTCGAATCGACACGCTGGATGCGCTGGCTGCTCCCTGCAACAGCCGGATAAACTCGTCGGTCTCTTTTTCTTCCGGCACGATGGTTTTCAGCGTGTCCAGTTGCTTCGACAGCGCGTCCATCTGTTGCTTCAACTCTCCGTAGCGTTGCTTGTACACCTGGAGTTGGGTGACTTCCTGGTTGAGCTTGGTGCGTTTCTGAACGGCGCTGTCCACCTCGTCCCGTTCTCGAGCAATCGGAGAACCCGGCACGTAAACGCCCACCAAAACCAGCACTACAGCGACTGCCGCAGCCACCAGGGCCTGCATGATCACGGACATGTCTCGAAATGGATTGGCCATGGCGCCCCCTTATCCTTTCTTCGCCGGCGCCTTCGCAGCCGCTGCGGGTGCCGGCGCGTTGGCCGGCCTCGCCTGCATTGCGGGGGGCGGAGTGATTTCAGCTGAAATCTGGAACAGGAAGGACTGCACTGCCATGTTCTTCTCGTCCTGCCTCGATTCCTTGATTTCGACCTTCTGGAAATAGCCGGAGCGCTTCAGCGCGGTGATAAAGTTCGCAACCGCGTTGATCGATGCGGACGAGCCTTCCAGCGAAAGCGTGTTGCCCTTGCGGATCATCTCCGTGAGCCACAGGTTTTCGGTCCGCGAGACCGTGTTGGCAACCATCTCGAGCAGTTCCTGTCCGCCGGTGCGGTCGCGTTGCAACTGCTCGATCGTCGAAACGCGCTGTTGCAAGACCACCTTTTGCTTTTCGAACGCCTCGACTTGCAGCTTGGTCTGCTCTAGATCCGTCTTTTGTGCCGTCAGTCTCTTGATTTCCGCGTTTTCTTTATTGAGCTGGTTTTGCCACGTGTAATAGAAAAACCCGAGGACCACGGCGCCGAGAACCAGTCCTGCGCCGATGAATACCACCGGCAGCGCTGCTCCTGTATCTACGGGACGCCGTGCCGCCTTCGGTCGAATTTGTCCAAGAAGGTTTATGCGGATCATGGCTAGTCGAAGCTCCTCAGCGCCAGACCTACGGCAATGGCCAGCCGCGGCGCCATTTCGCGGATCTGGTCATCACTGTGCTTGCCGGGATCGATCAGCACCTTGCGGAACGGATTCAATTCTTCCACCGGCATGGCAAATTCTTCCCTCAGCAAGTCCACCAGGCCCGGAACACGCGCCGTGCCGCCTGCCACTACGATTCGTTGAATATTCTCCCCGCTGGCCGTTGCCCGGAAGAAGTCAAACGTTTTTTGAATTTCCAGCGTCAGGATGTCGGAAACGCTGCGCAGAATCTGCTGCTTCTGTTCGTCGGTGACGCTCGGCAGCGAATCGCCCCTCTTCAAGCGCTCCGCATCTTCAAAGCTGAGGTCCAGTTCCTTCTGCAGCGCGTCGGTGTACTGGTTGCCTCCGACGCTCACGTCGCGCGTGAACAACGGCACGCCCCCGCGCACGATATTAATATTCATGACGCTCGCGCCGATGTTCAACAGCGCCACCGTCTGCCCCGCATCCGGCTCGTAATTGATTTCGAAGCAGTTCTGCAAACCGAAGGCATCGATATCCACCACCACTGGCGTCTTGCCCGCCTGCGCCAAGACGTTGGTGTGATTCAAAATCTTGTCCTTCTTCACCGCCACCAGCAGAACGTCCATCTGCGAGTCCATCGACTCCAGCAGTTGATAGCTCAGGTTCACGTCCGCGATATCGAACGGAATGTGCTGGCTGGCCTCGGAAGGAATCCGGTCGTAAAGTTCATCTTCGGTCATCAACGGCAGCGGCACGCGCTTGACGATCACCGAGTGCCCTGAAACCGATGTAGCCACGTTTTTCGTCTTGATCCGCTGCGCGTCGAAAATCTTGCTGATAGCGTTCGCCACTTGCGGCGCGTCCATGATGGCTCCGTCCACCACCGTGTCCGGCGCCAGTGCTTCCATCCCGAAGCTCACGAGTTCATAGCCCGCTTTCGTCGATTTCAGTTCCACGGCCTTGATCGAACTGGACCCGATGTCCAGCCCCACGAGTTGCCGGCTCTTTTTTCCCATTCCCAACATTTCGCGGCCTCTTTCCCTGTTTCCCGCGCCAGACTAACGGCGCCTCGCGGTCGCCTGGCTCATCTTGCGTTCCATCCAGCGGTCCAGGATCGTTTTACGCAGTTTCCAACGGTTGCCGAGTTTGAATGCGGGAATTTCGCCTTCCGTGATGTAACGGTACAGGGTATCCGGGGAGATGCCCAGATATTGCGACGCCTGCCGTACATTCATCACTTCGCGCGATTCGCTCACGAGGAACGCCACCCCGGCATCCGAAGACACTTGAAACCACTACCGCTCGCTGCTCCCCGCTTGCGCTGCGGACTCCCGGAGATGCAGCCCGTGGGAACTTTATGACATCTTACCATTCCGAGCGTCAAGGGAATCTATAGGGCTGTTGTCCTAACAATACGGGTAGTTCTAGGCAGTTTGGGGGGTATTGTCCGATAGTACCCACTTATATTGGGTTGGATACGTTGAGGTACCACAATTACTTGTGGTTTTGCAGCCTCCGCCCTGTCCCCAGGGACGGTTATCCTTTGAAATCAGTCTCACGGCACGAACAAGTACTTCTTTCTATTCCAGCTGGCAGATTCGTTTTGTTTCTGCCCCCTCAGACCGACTGGACTCTTCGCACCGCACAACCAACGCAAGCGACGCATCTCCACTTCAAAATTCTTATCACGCTTTATCCAGCGACAGGGATTTCCACAGGGCATCGACCCGTTTCTTCGTGGCTTCGTCCATCAAAATCTCATCCGGCCACGGCCGCGTAAAGCCTTCCGATGCCCATTTGCGCGTTGCGTCGATTCCCATCTTCGATCCAAAGTCCTGCATCCGCGCCGCATGATCCAGTGTATCCATGGGGCCCAGCACAAACTGCACATCCCGCTCGGGATCCAGCGCACAGAGCGTCTTCCAAACCACCTCGCTGTAGTTGTGGATATTCACGTCGTGATCCACCACCACGATTACCTTCGTAAACATGGCCTGCCCCAGCGACCAAATCGCATTCATGATCTTCCGTGCATGCCCCGGATAGGACTTTCGAATGGCCACGATCATCAGGTTGTGGAAAATTCCCTCGGCAGGCATCGCCACATCTACAATCTCCGGATACTGCATCTTCATCACCGGCAAGAACACGCGCTCCACGGCATACCCCATGTAATAATCTTCCTGCGGCGGCGGCCCCACGACCGTCGTCAAGTAGATCGGTTCTTTTCGCCGCGTCACGCATTCGACGTGAAATACGGGGTACTCCCCTTCCAGCGAGTAGAATCCTGTGTGGTCTCCGAAGGGGCCCTCCGTGCGCATCTCATTCAGATTGACGTAGCCCTCCAGCACAATCTCGGCGTTCGCAGGCACTTCCAGGTCGTTGGTCTCGCACGGTACCATTTCCACCGGCTCGCGCCGCAGAAATCCCGCGAACATCATTTCATCCAGATCCGGTGGAATCGGCAGCATCCCCGCCAGCGCCGTCGCCGGATCGGCGCCAATCACCACGCTCACGGGAATTCTGCCTTCGGGATTCTTCGCCTTCGCTCGCCGAAAATGCTCCGCCCCATGCTTCTGCGTCTGCCAATGCATTCCCGTCGTCCGCTCGTCGTAAATCTGCATGCGGTACATCCCGACATTTCGTTTTCTGGTTTCCGGATTCCTTGTAAAGACCAGCGGAAATGTGATGAACCGTCCCCCATCCTGCGGCCAGCACTTCAGGATCGGAAAATCAAAAAGATTGACGTCGCTTCCCTTCTGAATCACTTCCTTGCACGATCCAGACTTCACGTTCTTCGGAAAAAACGACCCGAGCTCCGCCAGCTTCGGCAGCATCTTGACTTTGTCGAAGAATCCTTGCGGCGTTTCCATTTTCAAAAATCCCTGGATGCGCTCCGCGATTTCATCCAGACCATTCACTTCAAAAGCGATTTCCATCCGCCGCACGCTTCCAAACGCATTGATCAGCAGGGGATGCCGCGATCCCTTCGGCTTTTCGAACAGTAGTGCCGGCCCAACGCTGTCCGGCTTCCGCCCCGCCGCGCGCGCAACGCGCTGCGTAACTTCCGCGATCTCCAGCACAGGATCAACTTCCGCGCGAATCCGCTTCAGCTCCCCTTCCTTCTCCAGTTTCCGTACAAACTCCCGCAAATCTGCGTACGCCACCGTTTTCTCCTGTAGCCCCGCACTCTAACACGAACCTATATCGCTTCTCCCCTGGGAGAACCATTAGGTACTGGCTTAGTTTGGGAAAGAAGACCGGCAGTGGCAAGGGCTTGTTTCCGAGCGTCACTCGTGCACCGTCGCCAAGGTCGCCAGGCGGGCCACTTTCGGTTAGCCAAATAGCTTTTGGTGTCGACCGGCCACCGATTCTCAGTGATGTGCCTTCGTATGCCGCCGCTTTCCGAGCGTTCACTGGACCATCATGGCTTGAGGTCCAGCGCCGCTTTGCCGCTGTCCAGATCAACAGGCACCGAAATGTGGTCATGTATTGCTAGCCAGTGGCCGTTGGTTTTACGGTAGCACTCGGTGAAGCGCACCCACGCGTCGAATTTCTGTCCGTTCTTTAGTGTTCCAGTCATCCGCTCCAGGCCGCGGCTAAAGGCCACCGTGTCGCCCGCAACGATGTTTAGGTCGCGGTATTCGATGTCGACAGTACCCTGAAACTGGTCGAGGAATTCCTGATAGTCCTTCTTATACGCATCAAACCCGACGTATTGCAGCGGCGCCACGATATCAAACGACACCAGTGCTTGCCCTGGCTCGTAGATGGACATAATTCCGTCAAGATCCCTGGCATGGAAGGCCTTGGCCCATCTGTCTAACAACCGTCGGATTTCCGCTTCATTGTTCGCAGCGGTGCGTGCTTTCGGCATCCACAGAAGTAAGGCACACCCCAGCGTCACCACAGAAAAGGCCACGAACTTTTTCATTTTCGGCGCTCCTTTCATTTCGCGTGATTACCCGGGAAGTGATCCAGACTGACTATGCGCGGAGAACCCACAGAAACGGGGTCGATTATCCGGTGGAGGGTTCAGCGGAGTCAAGCCAACTGCATCAAGTTCATCGGTTGCGGAGCGGATTCGACGCTCGTGGACGAGTCGTCGGCAAATCCGGAAGTGATCCAGGATTGGCCTTCCAAACTGGTCCAGTACCAACCATCTTGAAAAGCCGCGTTTATCTCTGCACTCGGTTACTCCTGTCGCATCCTGGCTCGCAAGCGTGTCAAGGTGACACATCCTGTCTCAGTGTGAGCAATATTTGCTTGAACATTCCCGCCCATGTCCTTCGACCGCTCGTTACCGCGGCCCTAAACACTGCACCCGCAAAGACTTACCTTCGTCTTGGAAACAACATTCCGTTTCCATGCCGCTATGCGATTGGCCGCACAATTGCACCTGATTCGACGGGACTGGAGTGGTCGTTCGCGCACATAGCGTGTGGGCGTCACTCGAAAGGTCCCGCGAACGTTCCAATCGTCGGGGCCATCGGCCTAGGTAGCTAAAGAAAGAGAGTCATAAGCCCAAGCCCACACTGGCTAGACGTTCCGCCAGTCTTCTGCTTCGGCTCGTTTACGCGACATGCTGAAGATGCTCCACATGATTCGCCTCGACTATCTATCTTGCGTCTTAACCGTTCTAGCCACCGTGTTGATCGGCAAGAAGCTCTGGCAAGGCTGGGTCATCGCCGGAATCAACAGTGCCGTCGTTTGCGTCATCGGCATTCGCACCGCGCAATTCGGCTTCGTTCCCGCCAATCTCCTTTGCATCGCCCTCTACACCAGCAATCTCGTTGCCTGGCGCCTCAAAAAGCAATCCGAATAGCCGTAACTGATTGACATTCCCTAAGCTCCGAGAAACCCTACAGTTAATCCCAAAAAGAAAGAACGCCTTGACATTCTCTTTCTCTTTGTTAGTGCTATAGTTCATCTTGTAGATAATTGCACGTGGAGTGCGGGAGCCTGCTCCCGCTTTCCTTACCTCCGAACCCCCGTACTCGCAGTAGTCCCAACAACCAAATCGCGTCCTTTAGAATCAGCGACTTACGAAATGCATTTTCTGCAAGTCCCGTGTTTTGATATTCATGCAAATTGGTGGGGGGGTGAGGGGTCCTTGCTGTGTTTAAATGACGCACCAAAATCGCCTTGCTGCCTCTGGCACACAGAAGCATTTACAGCATTGCGTCGCCGAACCTTGAGTCAAATTGCCGCCGCTGCCCCAGGCAGGCAAGTTCCGCGCACTGGTAGTATCCTGTAGGAGCCTTATGAATCGCGTCTACCTCGATTTCAACGCGACCACGCCGGTCGAGCCCGAAGTGCTCGACGCCATGCTTCCCTATTTCTCTGGCGAATTTGCCAACGCCGCTTCCATTCACACTCCCGGCCAGCGCGCCCGTGCCGCCGTCGAAACCGCCCGCGAACAAGTCGCCGCGCTCATTGGCGCCCGCCCCCAGGAAATCGTCTTCACCAGCGGCGGCACCGAGTCCGACAACCACGCCATCTTTGGCGTCGTTTCTTCATCCTTTACCTTCTTTACTTCCTCTACCTCTTTAACTTCGCATCCTCACATCATCACCACCGCCATCGAACACGAAGCCGTCCTCAACACCTGCCAGGCCCTAGAAAAACAAGGCGTGTGCGTAACCTATCTGCCGACCAACCGAGAAGGACAGATTGACGTCGAAGACCTGCGCCGCGCCATTCGCAAGGAAACCGTGCTCGTCACCATCATGCACGCCAACAACGAGCTTGGCACCCTCCAGCCGCTCGATGAAATTGGCCGCATCGCCGCAGAAGCCGACCTCCATTTCCATACCGACGCCGTGCAATCCGCGGGAAAAATCCCGATCGATGTCAATGACTTGCGAGTCGATCTACTCTCGATTTCCGGGCACAAATTGTATGCGCCAAAAGGTATCGGCGCCCTCTATGTACGCGGCGGCACTCGTTTGCGGCAGCTTCTCTACGGCGGGCATCACCAGCGTGGCTTCCGTCCCGGTACGGAAAACGTCGCCGGCATCGTGGGACTCGGCAAGGCCGCGGAAATCGCCCGCAAGTCTCTCGCAGAAGACGCCCAACGCGTGTCTGTCCTTCGCGACAAATTGCAGCAAGGTCTGCTGCAACGCGTTCCCCAGTCGCGCGTAAACGGCGGTGGCACTCCGCGCACTCCTAACACCACAAACCTTGTCTTTCCCGGCGTCGAAGGCGAAGCCCTCCTCATTGCCCTCGACTTGAAGGGTCTCGCCTGTTCGACCGGAGCCGCCTGTTCCTCGGGCGCCGTCGAGCCATCACACGTTCTTACTGCCATTGGTTTGCCGCCGGAAGAAGCCCGCGCCAGCCTGCGCTTCAGCCTCGGCCGCCACACGACTTCCGCAGACATTGATTTCGCCCTGAACGTGGTCCCCGCCGCCGTCGCCCAGCTCCGCGAGCTTTCCCCCACCTATCAGAAGGCTGTGGCCCATGAGTAAGGCAACAATACATTTAATATTTCCTTGTCCGGCTCCTCTTCATTCTGACTCTGTGCTCTCTGTGAACTCTGTGTTAAGAACCCCGCCGTCAAATGCGCACCCGCTGAATCAGCTACAATAAGATTGTCACCATGAACGCAGCCACCCAATTCGACACCCTCCCCGAGCGCGCAGAAACGCAGTGCGGCCTCATCGCCGTCGCCATGTCTGGCGGTGTCGACTCTTCGGCCGTTGCCGCTCTCCTGCAGCAACAAGGCCGCACCGTCGTCGGCCTCACGATGCAGCTCTGGAACCAGCGCCGCCTCCCCGAACTTCAGGGCGAAGGCACCGCGCAGCATCGCTGCTGCTCGCTCGATGACGTCTATGACGCCAAGGCTGTAGCGCAACACTTGAATTTCCCGCACTACGTTGTGAATTTCGAGGAACAATTCGAGGCGCGCGTCGTACGCCCTTTTGTGGATCAGTATCTCGCCGGCCGCACTCCCATCGCCTGCACCAATTGCAACACCGATGTGAAGTTTGAGCCGCTCCTCCGCATGGCGCGCCAGATCGGTGCCGAGCGCCTTGCCACCGGTCACTACGCGCGAATTCACAAGAACGATCAAACCGGCCGCTGGGAATTGCTACGCGCCCGCGACGAATCCAAGGACCAATCTTATTTTCTCTGGGGACTTTCGCAAGAACAGCTTTGCCGCAGCGACTTCCCTCTCGGCGAACTCACCAAAGAAGAAGTCCGGGCCCTGGCCCGCGGCGCGAATCTGCCCGTCGCGGAAAAGCCGGAAAGCATGGAGTTGTGCTTCGTGCCGAACGGCAGCTACGTACAATTCATCCGAGCGTATTCACAAGAGCGCGGAATTTCCCTGCAGAATGGCGAGGGTGAAATTGTCAACGAAACCGGTGACGTGATCGGCCGCCACAACGGCGTTCACAATTTTACCATCGGCCAGCGCAAGGGCCTCGGTTTCGCCGCCGGCAAGCCGCTCTACGTTCTCTCGATTGATCCCGAGAGAAACCGCGTCGTCGTCGGCGAAGACGATGTCCTGCGAAAGACCGTGTGCGAAGTCGAGGGCATCAATTGGATTTCCTGCGAAACGCCGTCCGCCCCGCTTCGTGCCTTCGCCAAAATCCGCCACAAGCACGAGCCTGCGCCCGCCACCATCGAGCCGCGGGACCCCGGCATCGCGCGCGTCACCTTCGACGCGCCGCAACGCGCCATCACCCCCGGCCAAGCCGCCGTGTTCTACGACGGCAACATCGTACTCGGCGGCGGCTGGCTCCGCTGAAGGGCGATTGCTCGATAATTCTTTTTCCAAAGAAAGGGACAACCGAATGATTTGTAAACGGACGGACACCGACCCGCCCGTGAATCGAAGCACCCATTCACTCGCTAATGTTGGCGACTTTCACAGGTTGGAATTGTATGAAACGAGAAGACTAAGGACAACTTCCAAGAGCATTTCTTCTCGTACTGAAAACCAAAAACTGACAACTGAAAACTTTCTAAATAAAGAGTTCTTCTTCCTGCTGTTCGCGCGGTTCGTCGCCGCTTCTGCGTCGGCGGCGTGACCGCAGAATATCGAGCCCGACCTTAATTCCCTGCACCAGCGCCGACGCCTTCTGCACCGGCCGCCAGAAACTGTGCTTGATCTTCACGCCCGCATCTTCTATGGCTTCCAGCGTCCCGGTCAAGATGCGATCTGCTTGCACCAACTGTCCGCGAAGCCGGTCCGCGGCGTCCGTAAACACCCGATCGATCTTCTGCGCCTGCCCGCGCGCCAAATACACGATGTGCGAAGCGTCATTCACCATGCTGGAAATTTTCGGCTGCGTGTCGTCTAGAAGAATCTGCACGCGCGTCAGAATGGGGCCGACTCGCGAATGCAAATCGCCCATCAGACGATTCACATTTTCCGTCGTGCGCCGAAGCTGAAAAAACAACGCCGTCAGGATCACCACTTGCACAACCAGGGCAATCGCCGCGACGATGCTGAAAAACTCGAGCCAGAATTGCATACCTGCCCCACCCGCCCCGCTAAGAGACGGAACCTCGTGCTACCGCTCTAGCGCGCCTTTAGGACTTCGATTCGCGCAAATACGCTTCGCGTCCGGCTTCTACAGCCGCCGAGATGGAATCCTTTTTGCGCACCGCAACTTCCTTGCCGCGCTCGACCAACTCATCGGCGCGCTCACGCAGTTCGCGGGCCTTCTTCTGCGCGTAATCTTTGCCCTCATCCGCCTTCTTCGACAGAAAATCGCGCGTCTCTTCTCCGGATTTCGGCGCAAACAAAATTCCGACGAGCGCTCCAACTCCCAGCCCTACCAGGAAATAAGTCACCTTGGAACCCACATTGTCCGCCATAGCATCCTCCACAGAAACCGTAGCATAGCAGTTGTAAGCACGCAACACACCCTAACCGCTATATCCGCCGGCAACTGGTTACGGCGTGTTCGCAGCGCCAAGCTGGCTCAGGATTTTCTCTGCGCTCTTCCGTGAAATAACGCTGCTCAATTTTTCCAGCCCCGCCCTCTGAATATTGGCAACGCTCCCAAATTCTTTCAATAATTTCTGCGCTGTCTTTACGCCCACACCAGGGATTTCGCTGAGCGCTGTTTGCGTCTGCCGCTTCCCTCGCCGCTGGCGGTGAAACGTGACTGCAAAACGGTGCGTCTCATCGCGAATCAGCTGAATAAGGTGAAGCACCGGCGAATGCCGCTCCAATACGATCGGCTCATCTTCCTGGCCCAGCACGTAAAGAATTTCCTCTTTTTTCGCGATGCTCGCGACCGGCTGATTGATGATCTGAAGCGATTCGAGCGCCTGCGCCGCAGCGTGAAGCTGTCCAATTCCGCCATCGATCAAGATCAGGCCGGGAAATTCTTTCTTCTCTTCCTGCAAGCGGCGATAACGCCGGGTTACCGCTTCGCGCATGCTCGCAAAGTCGTCGTTCTGTCGTATCTGCTGTAGCGGATTTCCATTGCCGCCCTCTTCCCCGCGCCCTTCCTCTCCGCGAATAATAAATTTGCGGTAATCCGATTTCTTCATGCGCCCCTTTTCCCAAACGACCATGGACGCGACGGTGTCCGTTCCTTGCATATGCGAAATGTCAAAGCTTTCGATGCGCGCTGGTTCTTCCGCCAGATTGAGGGCGTTCTGCAATGCCTCGCCAATCGCTTTCGACGTCGGCTTCAAAACGCGGAAGCGCTGTTCGAAGGAATGCTTCGCGTTGCTCTCTACGAGGTCGAGGAAAGCCCGCTTGGTCCCGCGCTGCGGCGTGAAGATTTCTACTTTGTGTCCCGCGCGCTCCGTCAGCGTCGCCTCCAGCAATTCGCGATCTTCAAAATCCGCCGAGACGTGAATCGCTTTCGGCAGATATTCCGCTTCCAGGTAGAGCTGCTTCAGCAAAGAAGTCACGAACTCCTGCGGATCAAACTCTTCCAGTTCTTCCCAATAAAATTCGCGGCGATCGACCACACGCCCGCCGCGCAAGTGAAAGAGGTCCGCAGCGACGAGCGGCGGTTCGGCGTAATAAGCAAGCACGTCGGTGTCATCTCCCTGCGTTGCGGCAATGCGTTGCCGTTCTTCGATGTCTTCCAGCGTGCGCAACAGATCCCGGTAAGCGGCCGCCTGTTCGAACAGCTCTTTCTCTGCCGCCGCCGTCATTCGCTCTTCGAGACTCTTGATCAAATCGTGCCGGCGCCCTTCGAGAAACAGCCGCACGTCGCGCGCGGCTTCCGCATAGCGATCGTCCGTCGTCAGCCCGGCCACGCAGGGCCCAAGACACCTCTTGATGTAAAACTGCAGGCAAGGTCGCGGGTGGCTGCGCGTCAAATCCACCGTGCACGAAGGAACGAGGAATCGCTTGTGAACAAAATGCAGAATCCGCCGCGCCAGACTCGAAGGGAAATACGGTCCGAAATAGAGCGACCCGTCTTTCTTAATGCGCCGCGTGAAGTACACGCGAGGATATTTCTCCGCCGCAGTGAATTTGATATACGGATAGGTCTTGTCGTCGCGAAGGACCACGTTGAATTTCGGCCGATACTGCTTGATGAGGTTGTGTTCGAGCGCCAGCGCCTCGCGCTCGTTGTCCACCACAATGGTTTCCAGATCGGCGATCTCTCGCGCCAGCGATCCGGTCTTGGCGTCGATCCATCGCGATTCGAGGAAATAGGAACGCACGCGGCTGCGCAGGTTACGCGCCTTGCCTACATAAAGGACCGCCCCAGCGGCATCCTTGAAAAGATAGACGCCGGGACTTTCCGGAAGCTGCGCGGCTTTTTCGCGGGGTTCCATGGAGGCTCACAACACAACTTTACAATCATCGGACAACTTCCATCATACTAGACCGAATCGGAGTACAGGGAGACCTCCGCGGTAGCCATGCGATTTAAATGGACGATTCCAATTCTCGGCACAGTTTTCCTGCTTTCTGCAGGGCCGCAAGCGCGCGCCCAGGACCCGCCACAGGAGTCCTCCTCAAAACCAGCCAACCCGCCCGATGACCTGAAACCAAAGTCCAAGGCCAAGCAAAAGAAAGATACCGCCACGCAAAACGCGCCCGACCAGCCCACGTGGGATCCGCTGCGTGCGGAAAAAGATCTCGAAGTCGGTCAGTACTACATGAGAAAGGGCGATTTGGACGCCGCCATCGACCGTTTTCAGGACGCCACCACGGCTAAACCCGGCTACGCCATTCCGTTTCGATTTTTGGCCGAAGCGCAGGAAAAGAAAGGTTTGAAGAAACAAGCCATCAAATCCTACCAGCGCTACCTGGATCTATTTCCCCACGCCGAGGATGGGGACAAAGTGCGAAAAAAAATCGAGAAGTTACATCGGGAGATTGATAAGGAGTCGAAGTGAGTGGCTGGCGCCTCGAGTTATCCGCCTTCCTCTGGGTCTCCCTTTCTACTCTAGCCGTAGGTTGCGGTCATCCTGTTGTCGTTGATGTGAATGCTTCGAAAGGTCACTCAGCGACCGAATGGATCCGGTATCTGCCCAATAATATCGATTGGAGCCCTTAGCATGATCCGCTGCCCGATTAGCTCTGGGCCGTCATTTCCGATTCTGGCGAGGCGGACGCAGAGGCATTACTCGCTAACACGTCTGCGATGCCATTGACTAACGCCCAGCTCGCGAAATTCGTTCCAGGAAAAGCTGCAAAAGGTATTCCGTTTCTTGTGCGAGGCGTGAGCGCGACCTGGAGCACAGATGGTTTGGAGGTGAAGACGAGCAGCCGAGGTGAACTCTGGGTTGGATGTGCGAGGCTTAGCCGTAGGAAAGTTCCCGTCCAGCGGCTACCCGTCGTCGTGTGGTTAGAACAAGCACCTACCCAGGTTTATATAACCTTCGGTATTTACGAGTAAGTTTTCTTACGATTCCTAGTCAAACGCAAAATCAACGGGCGAGGCGGTCGAGGATGCGCCGCGCACGTTCGAATTCCGCAAAGCGCTTTTCTTCTTCTCGAAACTCCCGCGAATGCGAGACCATGCTGCACCCGGAACGGCGAGTCGGGTGCTTGACGTGCAGCATCTCGTGAAACAAGACATATTCCACGGCGCACGCCGGAACGCCCGGGCGATCCATCCGGCGATTCAGCAGAATCTGATTCGGCCCCGGATCGTAACAGCCAAATTGCCGCCGCCAGCTCCGCGTGCTCCATCCAATGTGCGGACGCTGCAACTGGCCTGCAAAATATTTCACGTTGAGATCGTGGAACATGCCGTTCAGATCGAAGTGTTCGCCGCGCGGGCCGGTGGCCGCCAGGCGAACCCGTCCGCGGCGCATGCGATTCATGCGGCTGCGTGTGCGGCCGGACCGAGCGTATTCCAGATAGGGCTCGGTGAGCGCGCGAGGGGCTTTGCGGCGATACACTCGTGCAAGTAGCAGCGCGGCCGCGCCTTCCAGGACCGCTAGCGGCGCCCTGCGCAAGAGGTCGGAGAAGCGAACGTAAACGACTTCCTCCCGCCGCCGAATCGTCAGCACCAAACTCGAGTAAGGATAAAACTCCACGCGGAACCGCGGCGGCCGGCCATCGCAACCCAGCCGCGTAAACATCCGCTGAAAAAGAGGTCCGCCTCCCGCGACTAGAGAAGTTTTGCGGCGGCTCGATTTCATTGCTTTGGCCGGATTCCTCAAGATTTAGTTCTTCCGCCGGACGGGCGGAGGCGCTACTTTCTTTTTCGCCTTCTCGGCGTCATTCTGGGCGTCGCGAGTGCCCTCGATCGCGTCGTCGAGATTGTCTTTATAGAGTTCTCGTTCCGCCCCTTCGTTGGACAGTTTCTCCAGCACGACGAGAAAATCCTTCGTGCGCGCGGTCATCATGTCGATTCCCTGCCGGATATTCTCCTGTTTTTCGATGCCTAGCTGGATGAGATCCGCCGCGTCGTCCACGCAGCCGGCGTATGCATTCAGCAGCGAATTCAGCATGTCGCCGTGGCGGTTCGTGGATGGATGGTCCAATTCGTATTGAAACTTCTTTAAGCGATCGTCGGCAAAAGTCAGAAACAGTTTTATGCGCTCGTTGACCGTCTCCGCATCACGAATCTTGTCCGCTTCCAGCGACGAGAGATAGTCCTTCTGCGGCGTTCCGGCGCGAAGGAACGGCGCCGTGGCCAGCATGCAGAAAGCCAGGAGAAGAAAATGTATTTTGAATTTCATGGTTGTTTCTCCGCCGGAGGCGTAGCCACGTGCTGCTCCGCAGGCCGGTGAGGAAAAAGCATTTTCAGCAGCTCTTCCTCCATACCGATCAAGTCCTGCCGGACAATCTGCAACGGCGGCTTGTAGTCTTCGGGGGATACCAGCAAAGTTTCATCAACCTCGCGAATCCCCTTCCGCACGTGCATCTGCAGTTGCCGGTAACCGTTAGATTGCCTTTCGGCATCCGGGTGTTGCTTCTTCAACGCTTCGACCGCGGCGCGAACATTATCGCGGTATTTTTCAAGCGTCATGCCCACGGCGTTATAGTCGCCGGCTTTTCCGGCCCGGCGCGCTTCTTCAAGCTGTGCGTCCCCCAGTTTGTCAATCAATTTTGCCTTGCGAACCCCGTTCGTTTCGCGATCGAAGCGCGCCTGAAGGTCGGCCAGGCTCTCCGTGCCGCCGGGAGGCAGGATCGCAAGAAAAATAAGCAGACCGCACACTGTACCCAGAGACGTCCCGCTGGTGCTCATCCGCTTACCTTTTCCGTTCCAGCATGCGTTGCAGCACTTTGCTCCGTTCATTGGCCTGCCAGACCTGATCGGGATTTTTGTCCTGATCGAGCCCGAGAAACTTCCGGTAAGCCTCCAGGGCCGGCTTCGGCTGGTTCAGCTTATCGTAGCAAATCGCGCGGATAAACCAGACGCCGGCGCCCGGTTGTTCCACTTTGGCTATCTCGTCGAGGGTTGCCAGCGCCGCCGGATAATTCCCTCCCAGAAAAAACGTCGAACTGAGATCTTTGAAATAGGAGAGATTTTTTCCATCCAGAAGCAGCGCGATACGCAGCTCCTTCTCGGCAGCAGCAAAGTCGCGTTTCTGGAGCAAAATGCGCCCCAGGCCGCCGTGCAATGGCGCGTCATTCGGCGCCAGAGCGAGAGCTTGCTGAAGGGTGGCGATCGAATCATCCCACTTCTTCCCGGCAATCTGTATGTCGGCACGGAGCTTGAGCGACTCGAGCGTGGGCTGTTTGCCGGCGTCCAGGCGGTCGAGTTCCGCGAGGGCCACGTCGTTCTGCTGCTGTTCAACGAGAAGATGGATCAGCCGAGCGCGCGCCTCGGAATCATCGGGCTTAAGTTCGAGATAATCTCGGTATGCGCCCGCGGCCTCGGGCTTTTTCTGAGCGTCGAGGCTTTGCGCCAGTCCCCGGCGCGCATCAGGCTCCTTCGGCTGAACTTCCAGCGTGCGCCGAAATCTTGCTTCCGCTTCGTCAGGCTTGCCCTTGCGAAGCGCCGCCCACCCCAGGTAATCAAGGGCCGTGGTGTCGTTGGGATCCAGATGGATTAACGCCTCGAAGGATTCGGCAGCGCCGGCCCGGTCGCCCGAGCGATCCAGCGCGACGGCCAGGAGATATCTGGGACGGCTTTGTGCCGGAAGCAGTTCAACCGCTTTGCGAAGTGGCGCTATGGCGGCGGCGTCTTCCTCCTTGTCGAGAAGGAGCATGCCTAGATTGAGATAAGCTTCGGACATTTTTGGGTCGATAGCGACGGTGCGCGCGTATTGGGCGCGAGCTTCGTCTGTTCTCTTCAATGCCGTATAAACGTAAGCGAGTTGAAAGTGCGCGTAAGCGAATTCAGGCTGGTCAGCGATGACTTTTTGCAGCGGTGCGATCGCCGCCTCAAAATCGCTTTGGTCGATGTCGCGCTGAGCTTCTTCCAGCAAATCGTTGAGAGGGTTCGCAACTTTTTGAGACTTCGATTGCGCGGCAGGTTTAGGCTTCGTGGACTGCGCATCTGGCGACGATTGGTTGCCGAGCAAGGGAGCAGCATGCTCCGCCACTACAAGGCATACGCCGCACAGAAGAGTCCGTATCGCAATCGAACGGAAATCAGCAAGCTTCATGGTTCGGACGGAGGAATCCTGGCTCCATTGGAAATTGTATCCGAAGGGCCTGCCGGTTTGGATGCGCCGTTCGCAGGGCGCTTTGCCTGACCATTTCCGTTCAGCACCCGCGCGAGAAAGTGGCCGGTGTGCGATTGCGTATTGCGCGCCACCTGCTCGGGAGTTCCCGTCGCGATGATCTTGCCGCCCTGGTCGCCTCCCTCGGGGCCCAGATCGATCAGCCAGTCCGCCGATTTAATGACGTCAAGGTTGTGCTCGATGACCAGCAGCGAAGCACCGCCCTCCAGCAGCTTGCGGAAGGCGCTGAGCAGCTTCGCGATGTCATCGAAATGCAAACCCGTCGTCGGTTCGTCAAGGATGTAGAGAATGCCCTCGTTGTCCGTCTGGCTGAGATGCGCGGCCAGCTTCAGGCGCTGTGCTTCCCCGCCGGAGAGCGTCGTCGCTGACTGCCCGAGACGCAGGTAGCCGAGGCCAATTTCATTCAAGACTCTTAGTTTGGAAACAATCTTGGGAACGTTGACGAAAAACGCCAGCGCTTCGCGTACCGTCAACTGCAATACCTCGTGAATATTCTTCCCGTGATAGCGGACCTCCAGAACTCCGCTCTTGAAGCGCGTGCCCCGGCACTCTTCGCAAATAAGTTCGACGTCCGCTAGAAACTGCATCTCCACCGTGACCGTGCCGTCGCCCTGGCAGGTTTCGCAGCGGCCTCCGGGCACGTTAAAGGAAAAATGGCCGGGGCCGTAGCCACGCCGTTTCGCATCGGGCGTATCCGCAAAGACTTCTCGAATCGCATCGAACGCCTTGAGATACGTTGCGGGATTCGAACGCGGGGTGCGGCCGATCGGCGATTGATCCACAATCACGACTTCCCGGACATTCGAATCGCCTTCCAGACGCTCGCAGAATTCCTTGACGCTGCCGCCCACGCGCTTGGCCGCGAGCGCCTTGTACAGCACGTCGTGCACCAGCGTGGACTTCCCGGAGCCGCTGACTCCGGTAACCACCGTCAGCATTCCGAGCGGGATCATCAAATCCAGACTCTGCAGGTTGTGCAAACTTGCGCCGTAGAGGCGGAGGAATCTGCCCGCGGGTTTGTGGCGCACGTTAGGCACGGGAATCCGCAGCTCCCCACTGAGATACCGGCCCGTTAGGGATTTATGCTCCTCGAGCATGGCTGCATAAGAACCGGCAAACAGAAGCTTGCCGCCAAGTTCGCCCGCGCCCGGACCGAGATCGATGATGCAATCCGCCGCCTGGATGGTATCGGGATCGTGTTCGACAACAAGAACCGTGTTCCCCAGATCGCGGAGCGACTTGAGAATATCGATGAGCCGCTGCGTGTCGCGTGGATGGAGCCCGATGGAAGGTTCGTCAAGCACATACAGCGCGCCAACCAGATGCGAACCGAGCGACGTTGCGAGCTGAATCCGCTGCGATTCTCCGCCGGAGAGCGTGGAAGTCAGCCGGTCGAGCGTGAGGTAGTCGAGGCCGACTTCATCCAGAAATTGCAAGCGCGTTCGAATCTCTTCCAGAATCCTGTCCGCGATTTTCAGCTGCTCACGGGAGAGCTGCAAATTGGAAAAGAAAACACGCGCTTCTTTGACGGTGAGCTTGCAAACCTCCGTGATGGCTTTTCCCGCCACGCGAACGGCGCGGGCCTCGGCGCGCAAACGGGTCCCGCCGCATTCTGGACACTTCGCATAACCACGGAAGCGGCTCAGGAAAACGCGGACATGCAGCTTGTATTTCTTGCGCTCCAGTAAGTTGAAAAAACCTTTGACCCCTTCGTACTGGTTCTCGGGGTCGCCCTCCAGAATCAAGCGGCGCTGTTCAGCAGTGAGTTGACGCCACGGCACGTTCGTTGGAATCCCGCGCCCGCGTGCCCACTTTTTTGCTTCCTGGAAAAGCACGCGGTAGCGAGGTTTCGTCCACGGCTCGATGGCGCCGTCGTCGAGCGACTTGCTCGGATCGGGCACGACGAGATTTAGATCGAAATCGATCGTATTTCCGAAACCCTGGCAACGCGGACACGCTCCGTACGGATTGTTGAAGGAAAAAAGCCGAGGCTCGGGTTCCTGGTAAAGTGTGCCGTCATTCTTGCATTCGAATCGCTCGTTGAAAGTAAGCCGCTCGGCGGAATTCCCCGCATCGTCCGCGACGAATTCGAGAATGGCCTCGCCCTGCCCTTCGCGGTAACAAATTTCGATGGAGTCAACGAGCCGCGCGCGCGATTCCGGATTGACTGCGAGACGGTCGACGAGGACGTACACGGGTTTCGAAAAGTCCACATCGAGAAGCGTTTCCGGCGAGGAAAATTCATGGATTCGGCCTCCCTGGTAAAGCCGGTTGAAACCGCGCTTCTGAAGATCGAGCAAAGCCTGCCGAAGGATTTCCCGAGGCGGAGCATTCACTGTTTTCTTGGCGCCTCGTTTCGAAACCGCCGCCCCCGCGGACGCCGCAATTCGAAACTGGTGCAAAACATAAAACCGCCGCCCCGCCGCAAGCGACAAAATCCGCGTCGCGATTTCGTCCGGGTTATCCTTTCGAACCTGTGCTCCACACTTGATACAAAATGTCTCTCCGCAGCGCGCAAAAAGCAGCCGCAAATAATCGTAAATTTCCGTCGACGTCGCCACGTTCGAACGCGGATTCCGCGTTGAATTTTTCTGCCGAATTGCCACCGCCGGCGCGATCCCGGAAATTTCATCCACGTCCGGTTTTTCCATGCGCTCGAGAAATTGCCGGGCGTAGGCGGAAAGCGATTCGACGTAGCGGCGCTGGCCTTCCGCGTAAACGGTGTCGAACGCGAGCGAGGACTTGCCGGAGCCGCTCACGCCGGTGACGACGGTAATGGCGTTATGTGGAATTTCGACGCTGATATTTTTGAGATTGTGGACGCGAGCGCCGCGGATGCGGATGGACTCCTGCTCCGGCAGGACATCCGTGGTTGCGTGGGTAATCTCTTTGGTGGCCAAGGGGAAGCCCAGACAGCGCGTTTTGAGCGCCCTGCCTAAACTTCAAATTATACGTCTGCTGTCAAAACGGAGCAAACGGCGGATCGGCGTGGAGGCGGTTGCGAATTTGCCCCGCAAACTTACGGCTCCTGGGTGAGGGTGATCTGGCCGATTCCGCCTTCCACTTTCAGGTGAATCGTCGCGGGGGATTTTCCATAAGCGTCGTTGGTGTAGGAGTCCCCGTCGTGCTTCAGACCATGCACGTCGATGGAGCCGATGCCTCCGGAGGCGTGGGCTATGACACCGACGTTTTTCGGAAGGCGGATGGTGGCCTGGCCCACGCCCCCTTCAATGTCGGCCGTCAAATCAGTTTTCCGGTCGCCGGTGAAGTCGACGTCCATTTGTCCTGCTCCGATATTCAGATCCAACCGCGTGAGAGGAACGTCGCGAAAATGCAGATTCCCCTGTCCCGCTCCCATATCCACTTTCAACTCCAAGGGGATGTCCTTGCTGAAGTGCAGGTTCCAATCGTTTTGAGAACGGCCGAAATGGACGGAGTGCGACTCTTGAGAAATGCTGAGTTGGCCGACGCCGCGGTCCACGTGGTAATCGACGCGAGGCTGGTCGTAGGAATCGCTGTAGGTAAAATCTGCGTCGAGAATACGGCTCGCGCCGCCGTTAATAATGAGCTGCCCCGCACCCATCTGTAGCCTGGCGTGTGCCGACTTTGCTCCCTGCAGATCCACAGTTTGCGTGGTGAGCTTTGATCCCGAATAGAAGCCGTGGCTCCGGGAATAGTCGCGTCCGTGCCACAGCAGAACGACCAGTACGACGACAAACGCGATCGTGCCAATGGTGGCGCCGATGGAAACTCCCGGAGGCGCGTTGGGATTGCGGCTTCTTCGCACGTTATCCCAAATCTTTCCGACGCCAATAAAAACGAGAATGAGCGGCCAGTAGGTCCAGAGAATAGGCACAGGATCGAAACCGGGATGCCAATTGCGGAAGAGAAAGAGAGCGCCGACCGCAATGAGGATGATCGGGAAGACGAGGGAAACTCTCCGGGGATTGCCGTCCTGGGCCATGGCACACCTCCGCTATCTTGTACTACGCACGCAAAAGGCAAATAGTTCAGCGAGCGACTGGCACCACTGTACAACAAGCAAGAATGATGCGGGCAAGAACTCCGAGTACCGGCTGGAAGCCGCCGCCGCGAAGAGCGGGGCTTGAAGCCCGGCCTCTACATAAGACCGGAATTGTCGCGGAGGATTGCCTGGGCAGGCAGTGTGGTACAGTGCGGGCAAGCGGCGCTTGAGGAGCGGGGTTATGCGGGAATTCGATAGAATTTTCTGGATCGTGCTGGATAGCGTGGGGATTGGCGAGCTCCCGGATGCGGCGGTGTACGGCGACGTGGGCAGGAGCACGCTTGGGCATATCGCGGAATCGCGGCCGCTGGAAATCCCAAATCTGGTACGCCTCGGACTGGCGAATATCGCTCCGCTGAAACATCAGACTCCGGCTACTGCTCCGATTGGAGCGTATGGCAAGGGAGCGACGATCTCTCCCGGAAAAGATACGACGACCGGACATTGGGAAATGGCGGGCGTGTGGCTGGACCAGGCGTTTCCGGTTTACAAAAACGGATTCCCGCGAGAGTTGATCGAGGAGTTCGAGAAGCAGATTGGCCGGAAGACCATCGGAAACAAACCGGCATCCGGTACGGAGATTATCAAGGAGCTGGGCGAAGAACACGTGCGGACGGGCAAACCAATTGTGTACACGTCGGGCGACAGCGTGTTTCAAATCGCCGCGCATGAGGACGTGATCCCGATCACTGAACTTTATCGCATGTGCGAAATCGCGCGAAAATTGTTGGATGGGCCGCATCGCGTGGGACGCGTGATCGCACGGCCGTTTACAGGAACGCCGGGGAACTTCGTGCGCACCACGCGGCGGCACGATTATGCGGTCGATCCGCCGAAGCCGATGCTCATGGATGTTCTTGCGGAACGCAAAGTTCGTGTTTTCGGAGTTGGCAAGATTCATGACATTTATAACGGCCGCGGAGTCGAAGAATACGTGACGACGAAGGGCAACGCCGACGGCATGGAAAAATTGACGGCAGCAGTTAGTGAGCGCGAGAGCGGGCTCATTTTTTGCAACTTGGTGGATTTCGACATGCTGTACGGCCACCGGAAAGACGTGGAAGGATTCGCCAAGTCGCTGGAAGAATTTGACCGCATGCTTGCAGAGTTTTTGCCGCTGCTGAGTCTCTCCGACATGCTGATGATCGCCGCGGACCATGGATGCGACCCCGATCCGCGCTGGCCAACGACGGACCATTCGCGGGAGTACGTCCCGATTTTGGCGTACTCGCCGGGAGGCGGGGCGGGCGTAAACCTGGGAGTTCGGAACACTTTGGCGGATATGGGGCAGACCATCGCGGAGAATTTCGGCGGCACGATTCCTCACGGGAAGAG